>Ga0209647_1000268_pt1 | contig 48878 bp, 43 predicted proteins | sample GraSoi_2013_60cm_FD_185827 | JGI IMG/M metagenome (GOLD analysis project Ga0209647, IMG submission 185827) | Grasslands soil microbial communities from the Angelo Coastal Reserve, California, USA - Sample 9_17_2013_60cm (SPAdes) (version 2) | ecosystem: Environmental > Terrestrial > Soil >...
GCCGCTTCCCGCCGGCACCGTCTGCACGCTCACCGTCGTCGCCAACCAGGTGACCGACAGCATCGCGCAGAACATGGCCGCGAATTACGTCACGAGCTTCACCACCGATACGCTGCCGACCGTCACCTCGACGGTGCCTGTCAACGGAGCGACGGCGGTGAATCCCGCGACCACGGTGACGGTGAGCTTCTCCGAGTCGGTCAACGCAACGACCGCCTCTTTCACCGTCCAGTGCCCGATCGCCAGCCCGCAGGCCTTCACGCTCTCGGCGTCGCCTTCCACGACATTCACGCTCACGCCGAGCGCGCCGCTTCCGCAGGGCACGCTCTGCACCGTGACCGTGGTCGCCGCGCAAGTGACCGACGCCGACGCCGGCCAGAACATGGCGGCCAACTTCGTGTTCGGGTTCACCACCGGCACCGCTCCGGCCATCACCAGCGCCAACAACGCGACATTCAAGGTGGGCGTGGCGGGCCCGTCCTTCACGGTTACGACCACGGGCACGCCGAGCGGCGCGCCGATGTCGATCACCGAGCTGGGCGCCTTGCCCTCGGGCGTGACGTTCACCAACAACAACGACGGCACGGCGACGCTCGCAGGAACGCCCAGCGCGGCCACCGGCGGCAGCTACGCGATCACGATCACGGCCAACAACGGCATCGCGCCCAACGCGACGCAGAGCTTCACGCTCACCGTGAACCAGGCGCCCGCGATCACGAGCGCCAACAACACGACCTTCACGATCAACCAGGCCGGGACCTTCACCGTGACGGCGACAGGATTCCCGACCAACGCCTCGATGGCGATCACCGAGACGGGGGCGCTTCCCGCGGGCGTGACGTTGGTGAACAACAATAACGGCACGGCGACGCTCGCGGGCACGCCCACCGCGGGCGGCACGTTCCCGATCACGATCGCGGCCAACAACGGCGTCACGCCCAACGCGACGCAGTCCTTCACGCTCACCGTGAACGCGCCTCCGGCCATCACCAGCGCGAACAACGCGACCTACAAGGTGGGCGTGGCGGGGCCGTCCTTCACCGTGACGACCACGGGCACGCCGGGCGGCGCGTCGATGTTGATCACTGAGCTGGGCGCGTTACCGACGGGAGTGACTTTCACCAACAACAACGACGGCACGGCGACGATCGCCGGGACGCCTTCCGCGGCGACGGGCGGGACCTACCCGATCACGATCACCGCCAATAACGGCATCGCGCCGAACGCGACGCAGAGCTTCACGCTCAGCGTGAACCAGGCGCCGGCGATCACCAGCGCGAACAACGTCACGTTCCAGACCGGCGTGGCCGGGACCTTCACGGTGACGACGACGGGATTCCCGACCAACGCCGCGATGGCGATCACCGAGACGGGGGCGCTTCCCGCAGGCGTGACGTTCACCAACAACAACAACGGCACGGCGACGCTCGCAGGGACCCCGAGCGCGGGCGGCACTTTCCCGATCACGATCACGGCCAACAACGGCGTCACGCCCAACGCGACGCAGTCCTTCACGCTCACCGTCAACGCGCCTCCGGCCATCACCAGCGCGAACAATGTCGCGTTCCAGATCGGATCGCCGGGCACGTTCGCCGTGACCACCAGCGGCACGCCGAGCGGCGCCTCGATGTCGATCACCGAGCTGGGCGCCTTGCCCTCGGGCGTGACGTTCACCAACAACAACGACGGCACGGCGACGCTTGCGGGAACGCCCGCACCCGCTACCGGCGGCACGTATCCGATCACGATCACCGCCAACAACGGCATCGCGCCCAACGCGACGCAGAGCTTCACGCTCACCGTGAACCAGGCGCCCACGATCACGAGCGCGAACAACACGACCTTCACGATCAACCAGGCCGGGACCTTCACCGTGACGACGACGGGCGTCCCGACCAATGCGTCGATGTCGATCACGGAGCTGGGCGCGTTGCCCGCGGGCGTGACGTTAACCAACAACAACAACGGCACGGCGACGCTCGCGGGGACGCCGACCGCGGGCGGCACCTTCCCGATCACGATCACCGCGAACAACGGCGTCACGCCGAATGCGACGCAGAGCTTCACGCTGGCGGTGAACGCGCCGCCTGCCATCACGAGCGCGAACGCCGCGACCTTCGTGGTCGGGGTGGCGAACACGTTCAGCGTGACGACGACCGGGTCGCCGACGGTGACCAGCATCGTGCGCGGCGGCGTGGCGCTGCCGTCGGGAGTGTCGTTCAGCTATACCAGCGGGGCCAATGGCACGCTCTCCGGATCGCCGCCGACCATCGCGGCGGCCGGCACCTATGCGCTCTCGTTCACGGCAAGCAACGGCATCGCGCCCGACGCGGTGCAGAATCCGTTCACGCTCACAGTCTCCTGTCCGGTGATCGTGGTGTCGCCCTCGACGTTGCCGAATGCGTTCGCCGGCGATCCCTATGGGCCGGTCACATTCAGCGCGGCGGGCGGCAGCGGCTCCTACACGTTCGCGCTCGGCACGGGCAGCCCGCCTGGCCTCGCATTCACCGGCGCGAATCTCGGCGGCACGCCCACCGACGTCGGCACCTTCACCTTCGACGTGACGGCGACCGACAACTCGACCGGTTGCACCGGCGTGCGCACCTATACCAACGTCCAGTTTGATCTGATCGCGAACAACGACTCCATCGGCAACATCATCGGCAACGTGCTGGTCGATTCGGCGGCGGCGGGCTTCAGCGTCACGACCAACGACCAGTTCCCGGTGGGTGCGACGATCACCGCCTTCGACGCGGCCTCGGCGCAGGGCGGCGCGGTGACGATGGTGACCTCGGGACCGAGCATGGGCCAGTTCACCTACGACCCGCCGCGCGGCTACGTCGGAGCGGACTCCTTCACCTACACGCTCGCGAAGAACGGCCGCAGCGCGATCGGCACGGTGTCGTTCAACGTGAACCAGATGGCATGGTTCATCAACAACACGGGCGGCGCGTGCATCTCGGCCTGTGACGGGCGGATGTCCCACCCGTACACGCTCCTGTCCACGTTCGCGGCGGCCAACATCGGCGCGTCGCCGGCACCGCAGGTGAACGACACGATCTTCATCTACACGGGCGGGAGCGCGTACACCGGACCGACCACGCTGCGCCAGGGCCAGCGCTTCATTGGGCAGGGCGCGGCAACGTCGCTCGCGACGCTGGGCGGCCTTACGACGGGCCTGGGACAGACACTGCCCAACACCGGCGGCACCAGCCCCAACGTGAACGCGGGCCTCACCTTCACGAACGGCAACTCGCTGCAGGGCTTCGACATGGACGGCGCCAACGCGTCGCTCTCCGCCACCAGCGCAACCGGCTTCGTGGTGAACCTCGGGCGCTTCCGCCGCACCGGTACGACGGCGAACGCGATCATCCTGGCGGGCGTGGGCAACACCGGCACCTACAGTTTCCGCAGCATCACCACCACCGGCCTCGCCGGAAGCGCGAACCGCGGCGTCCTCATCCAGACCCTCACCGGCAGCTTCACCGTGCTGGGCAACGATCCGGGCGTCTCGCCGAACGGCGGCACGATCTCGGGATTCGGCGGCAACGGCATGGACTTCCGGAACGTCGCCACGTGCACACCGGTCGGAAGTTGCGCCGGCACGTCCGTGACCCTCGGCAACATGAGCGTCAGCGGCAACGGCATCTCGCAAACCGTTCTCGGCAGCAACGTCGGCTGCGGGGGCGCGATCACGACAGGGAACAACCTTTCGTGCGTCGCGAACCTCTACCTGCAGAACGTCGACGGCGTGGGCATCACCGGCTCGACCTTCAACAGCAGCGGGCAAATCGGCATCAACGGCAACAACGTGTACGACTTCTCACTCTCCGGCGCGACGGTGCAGAACAACGGCAACGAGGCCGCCGAGAGCGGGATCCTCTTCCAGAACCTGCACGGAGTATCGTCCATCAGCAACAGCACGGTGAACGGCAACGCCGCCTCGCAGGTGGTGGTGGGGATGACGAATGCCGGGGCGCCCGCGAGCGCGCTCGCCCTCACGGTGACCAACGGCAACTTCGCCAACGCCGCGGCCGGCGCCAACACGGCCTCCGCCTTCGTCCTCACCGGTGCCGCGGCGGGCACGACCACCTTGAACATCAGCGGATCGTCGTTCGCGAACAATGGCGGCGGCAGCGGCCTCGACATCACCGCCGGCACGACGGGGGCGCCGCTCAACCTCAACGGGCAGGTCGATACCAGCACATTCGCGAACTCGAGCAACGGCGTGATCCTGCAGGCGAACGGGAGCTCGGCCGTCGCTTTCCACACGGTCAACAACACGTCGTTCACGCGCATGTCGGCGCAGTCGATCCTCTACCAGTCGAATCCGACCGCCTCGGGTACGGTGCAGGGACGGATCACCGGCAACACGATCGGCAACTCGGCCACCGCCGGCTCGGCGTGCAGCACCACGAACTGCGGCGGCATCGCGGTGAACCACAACGACGCGGGCGCGAACACCAATACCAGCGCCCTCCAGGTCACCATCTCCGGCAACACGATCCAGCAGATCCAGAACGGATATGGGATCGACGTCTTCGGCAGCGGCGCCGGCTCGGCGCACACGCTCATCTCCGGCAACCTGCTGCGCCTTCCCGCGGGCAACAACGTCTTCCAGCTCGAGGCCATCGACGTCAACTACGCGACGCAGACCCCGACCACGGTCCAGGTGTGCACCGCGGTCACCGGCAACACGATCTCGAGCGCCGGCGGCACCACCACGTGGGGCGCGGGACTCTCGGGAACCGACATGCATCTGCGGCAACGCAACACCGTGAATGTCCGCCTGCCCGGATATGGCGGAGCCGCGAGCGACACGAACGCGGTGCAGGTGTTCGTGAGCGGCAACAACGGGGGCTCGTCGGTGACGGCGGAGATCGACGGCACCGCGTCGGGCTACCTGGGAGGCGCGGCATGCACCACTCCGTAATTCAGGCTTTCAACGACAGGAGGCATTCATGAGCGACCCCTTCATCGCCGAGATGAGGATCATGCCCTTCGGCTACGCCCCCCGCGGCTGGGCGAGATGCGACGGCACCACGATGGCCATCAGCCAGAACCAGGCGCTCTTCTCGATCCTGGGGACGACCTTCGGCGGCAACGGCGTGCAAACCTTCAACCTTCCCGACCTGCGCGGCCGCGTGCCGGTGGGAGCCGGAAAGAGCTATCAACTCGGGCAGACCGGCGGCGAGGAAAACCACATGCTCAATGCCAACGAGGTCACGAGCCACACCCACGCGGTGCAGGGAGTCAGCGCGGCCGGCACCGTTCCCGCGCCGGCCACCAATGTCCTCGCGACCGTGGCCGGCGGCATCTACGCCAAGCCGTCGGCCAACCTCAAGGTCCTTCCCGCGGCGACGATCGCGAGCACGGGCGGCACAGCGCATCCCAACCTGCAGCCCTACCAGGTCATCACGATGGCCGTCGCGCTGCAGGGCATCTTTCCGACACGCAACTAGAGGGGGGCACATGTCCGATCCATTTCTTGGCGAGATCCGCATGTTCGGGGGCAACTTCGCGCCCGTGGGCTGGGCGGCATGCAACGGAGCGACGATCTCCATCTCGCAGAACGACGCGCTCTACAGTCTTTACGGAACTACCTATGGGGGCGACGGCAATACGACCTTCGGCCTGCCCAACCTGTGGGGGCGCGTGCCGATCCACGACGGCCAGGCGCCTGGACTTTCGCCGTATGTGATCGGCACGCTCGGCGGGGCGGAAAGCGTCATGCTGCTGGCCCCGCACCATCCCGCGCACAGCCATTCGTTCTCCGCGAGCACGGACGCCGGGAACCAGCCCGGGCTCAAGGGAAACGTCCTGGGCTCGCCGGCCGACAACGCGATCTACTACCAGGGGCTGCCAAGCCGCGCGATGGGCAACGACTCGATCAGCCTGGCCTCTCCCATGACGTCGGGCAACCAGCCGCACGAGAATCGCATGCCATCGCTCGCCATCACCTACATCGTCGCGCTCGCCGGGATCTACCCGGCGCGGCCCTGAACAAGGAGAGACCCAAAATGTCCGATCCATTTCTCGCAGAGATCCGCATGTTCGGTGGCGGCTTCGCACCGCATAACTGGGCGCTCTGCAACGGCTCCGTCATGTCCGTTTCCCAGAACACGGCTCTCTTCAGCCTCCTGGGCACCAACTACGGGGGTAACGGAACCACGACCTTCGCGCTGCCCAACCTCCTGGACAGCGTGCCGCTGGGCGCCGGCCAGGGCGCGGGCTTGAGCAACTATGACGTCGGGGAAACGGTTGGCGTGCCGTCCGTGACCCTCATTGCTGCTCAAATGCCTTCTCATTCCCACCAGATGATGGCGAACTTCAACGTGGGCGACATCAAGATACCCACCAACCTGACGTCGATTGCCCGATCGAACCCCGGCACTGCCTACGCCCCCGACTCCGGCAACGCGTTCGACGCGATGGATGCATCGTGCATCACGGGATTCACGGGCAACAACCAGCCGCACAACAACATCCAGCCCTACCTCGCGGTCACTTTCATCATCGCGATGCAGGGTATCTTCCCGCAGCGGCCGTGATGCGATCCGCGGCATCGTCCGCGGTGGTGCTGCGGCCCGAGACGCCGGAGGACACGCCGTTCCTGCGGCAGCTCTACGGCAGCACCCGCGAGATGGAGATGCAAGTGATGCCGTGGAGCGAGGAGCAGAAGCGCGCCTTCCTCGACATGCAGTTCCACGCCCAGGCCACGCACTACCACGAGGTCTATCCCGATTGCGCCTTCCTGGTGATCGAGGTGGACGGGGAGCGCGCCGGCCGCCTCTACATCGAGCGCACGGATCGCGCGATCCACCTGGTCGACATCGCGCTCCTGCCGTCGTTTCGCGGCCGCGGGATCGGTGGCCGGATGATGGCGGAGATCCTCGACGAGGCGCGCGCCGCGGGCAAGGACGTCTCGATCTACGTCGAGTACTTCAATCCCGCGCGCCAGCTCTACGACGGGCTCGGCTTCCGCGTGCTCGACACCAACGGCGCCTACCTGCGCATGGTGTGGGAGCCCGAGGCGGAAACGGTCAGGTGAAGACCGCTTCGTACTCGGTGGCCTCGTCGTCGCGGCCCACGGGTACGAGGAAGACGGAGTCGAGGGCCGCCGCGGCGCTGCGCAGCGTGTAGCAGCCCTGCGGCAGCACCTCCCCGGGCGGCCCGAGGAAGTAGAGCGCGAACGACTCGCGCGCGGAGGCGCGTCCTCCACGCTGGCGGCGCGCCGGCCGCTCGTAGCGCAGGACCTCGTCCAGCTTGAGCGTGGTGGTGCGCCCGTCGGGCAACGTCACCTCGAAGGTCGTTCCCGTGAGCGGCTTTGCCGTCTCGGACGTGAGGTCCCTCAGATCCATCGGCACTCCCCTTTCCGACGTCGCGATGTGCGCCGGCCGGGAGACGTTTTAACACATGTCATGGGCCGGTGACCGTAGTTCGATTCGGTCGGACCCAACTCCGGGCAAAAGAGCCGGTTCGGCCTGTTCAGCGACAGTGGTCTGCAGCCACCGGGCTTTGTCGGCGCTGCCTTGGAGTTGCCTATCAGCCGATCTCGTTCGCGTGCCAGGGGAAGACGGATGCGGGTTTCACGAGGTCTGTAGTGGTTTGCGTTTCCTGCCGCTGGCAACCTCGGTAGAATCGACGCGAGAAGTGCGCCATCCAACGCAACTCCATGGGGGATCATGACGCTCGAAGGCCGGGATCCGAACATTTCGTCAATGCCCGCGACGCCGGGGCAACGACGGCTCGCTTCGGGGGTCATCCTGGTCTTGACCGCTGCATTTCTTGCGACGGCGCCATTCGCCAAGACGGCCCTCGTACCGATTCCGGCGTTCATCCCGCTCTACGAGTCGGCGCTTGTCGTGGTCGATCTCATCACGGCGGCGCTCCTTTTCGGGCAGTTCAACTTCTTCCGCTCGAGGGCGCTCCTGGTCCTGGCGAGCGGATACCTCTTCACCGCATTCACCGCCATTGCCCATGCGATGACTTTTCCGGGACTCTTCTCGCCAACGGGACTCCTCGGCGCCGGACCGCAGAGTACGGCGTGGCTCTACATGTTCTGGCACGCCGGCTTCCCGCCGTTCGTGATCGCGTACGCATTCCTGAAGAGTGGTCCCCAAGGCGGGTCCGTTGTTCGGAGCGTCGCAAGCGCGCTGATCCCGGCTTGCGCCTTCGCGCTCCTCGCCACAGCCGGCCAAACGTTGCTACCCGCGATCATGAGCGGCAACCGCTACACCGCTCAGATGATCATGGTGGTGACAAGCGTCTGGGTACTGAGCGTAGCCGCCCTCGTCGCGTTGTGGCGGCGGCGCCCCCATACGTTGCTCGACGTGTGGCTGATGGTAGTGATGTGGGCGTGGGTGTGCGACATCGCGCTCTCCGCCGTACTCAACGCCGGCCGCTTCGATGTGGGGTTCTACGCCGGGCGCTTCTATGGACTGGTGGCGGCGAGCGCCGTGCTCCTGGTGTTGCTCATCGAGAACGCCAAGCTCCACCTGGGCCTGCGTGAAATAAACGAGGCGCTGGAGCGCGCGACGCAGGGTGCGCTCGACGCTGGCCGCGCGAAGAGCGCGTTCCTGGCCACCATGAGCCATGAAATCCGCACGCCCATGAACGGCGTGCTCGGCATGCTCGAGCTTCTCTCCCTCACGAAACTTGACGGCGAGCAGCGCACCACGCTCGGCATCGTGCGCGAGTCGGGGCGGTCGTTGCTGCGCATCATCGACGACATCCTCGATTTCTCCAAGATCGAAGCCGGGAAGCTCGAGCTTCGTCCCGAGGTGACCTCGGTCGCGACGGTGATCGAGCGCGTGTGCGACATCTACTCCGGAAATGCCAGCAGCAAGAGCTTGACGCTCAAGCGTTTCACGGATGGACGCATCAGCGCGGCATTGATGGTAGACCCGCTGCGGCTGCAGCAAATCCTGAACAACCTCGCCAGTAACGCGATCAAGTTCACCGAATCGGGCGAGGTCTCGATCCGCGCGGAGCTGGTGGAGCGGCGAGGGGATGCCGATGTCGTGCGCTTCACGGTCGAGGACACCGGAATGGGTGTTACTCCCGAGGACGCGGCGCAGCTTTTCCAACCATTCACCCAGGCCGCGCGCACAGCCGCCGGCGGGACAGGGCTCGGGCTATCGATCTGCAAGCGGCTCGCCGAGCTGATGGGCGGCTCGCTCGCGATGGAGAGCTCGCCCGGGGTCGGGACGAAAGTTTTATTGACCGTGCCGTTGCCGGTGGCCGCCGACCCCGTCGCGGTCTTGGCGGCGACGCCGGCGAGGGGCAGGAAAGAGGCGACTTCCCCCAGGAGGACTCCGCCCACGGTGGGCGAGGCGCGGAAGCAGGGAATGCTGGTGCTGCTTGTCGACGACCACCCGGTGAATCGCATGGTGCTGGGGAAACAACTCAATACCCTCGGGTACGCCGCCGAGTCGGCGCAAAGCGGGTTGGAAGCCATCGAAAAGTGGAACGCGGGTGGGGTTGGGGCCGTCATAACGGATTGCAACATGCCGGAGATGGATGGGTATGCGCTCGCGCACCACATTCGCGACACCGAAGTTCGCAGAGGGGAACGACGCACGCCCATCATTGCGTGCACCGCCAACGCGCTGGGCGGAGAAGCGGAGAAGTGCTACGCCGCCGGAATGGATGACTACCTCGCAAAGCCCGTGGCGCTCGCGCAGCTGCAGGAAAAGCTCAAGCAGTGGCTTCCGATCACCAATGCATCCACCGAGCTCGCGTGTGCGTCGAAGACGGACACCGAGCCAATCGATGCACGATAGCGTTGCCGGACGGCCCCTCCAGGAGACGAGCCTCACTCCTGCAGCTTGATGTTGCGGTCTTTCACGAGCTGCTTCATCCGTGCGATCTCACTGCCGACCTGCGCCTTGAATTCCGCCGGCGTGTTGCCCACCGGCCGCGCGCCGATCTGCTCGAGCTTCTGGCGCAGCTCCGGGTTCGCCAGGGTCTTCTTCATCGCCGCCGTGAGCCGCGCCACCACCTCGGGCGACACCTTGGCGGGCGCGAGGAGGCCATACCACGCCTCATCGTTGAAGCCCTTCATGCCCGCGTCTTCCATGGTCATCACGTTGGGGTAACCGGGGATCTTTTGCGGCGTGACGGCCCCGATCGCCTTCAGCTTGCCGGCGTCGATGAAGGTCTTCGACGAGGGAAACTGGTCGAACAGGATGTCGACCTGGCCGCCCATGACGTCCTGCATCGCGGGGCCCGAGCCCTTGTACGGGATGTGGATGATCTTCGTGCCCGAGTACGCCTGGAACGATTCGCCGAGCATGTGGTTGATGCTGCCGACGCCCGAGCTCGCGAACGAGTACTTGCCGGGGCTCGCCTTCAGCACCGCGATGAACTCGGTGAGGTTCTTCGCGGGGAACCCGGGATTCACGGTGATCACGTTGGGCATCGAGGCGATGTTCGTGATCGGCACGAAGTTGTCGAGGGAGTATTCGGGCTTGGGGTGCGCCGCCGGGTACACGATCATCGTGCTCACCGTCGCGATGACGAGGGTATATCCGTCCGGGGCCGCGTTCATCACCTGCATCGTGCCCAGCGCCCCGGCGGCGCCGCCCATGTTTTCCACGACCACGGGCTGGCCCAGCTCCTTCCTCATCTGCTCGGCGGTGAGCCGCGCGATGAGGTCGGTGCTGCCGCCGGCGGCGAACGGCACGACGAGGCGGATTGGCCGCGTCGGATACGACTGCGCCCATGCGCCGGCGGCGACGACGCACGATGCGATGACGGCAACAAGGCTCTTCCAGATTCTCATGAGGGTCCCCGGGTGTGAGCATCCATTGTGCCGCAGAAACCGAAGGACGCGATGCCGCATACTGGGCGCAAGGTCAGCCAAGGCTTTGTACTCCGATGTCCGTCAACCTCATCACGCTCTTGACGCAGTGGGGCGTTCCCCTCGTCTTCACCGCGGTGCTGCTCGAGCAGGCCGGCCTTCCGGTGCCGGCCGCCGCGGTCCTTGTGCTCTCCGGCTCGCTCGCCGCGGCGGGGCCCATGCGTCCCGAGGTGCTCCTCCTCGGGGCCGTCATCGCGGCGCTGGTCGCGGACCATGCCTGGTTCCTCGGCGGACGCCGCTACGGGCGCCGGCTGCTGGCAACGATCTGCCGGGTGTCGTTGTCCCCGGATACCTGCGTGCGAAGGACCGACGACCTGGTCTCGCGCCACGGGCCGGTGATGCTCCTGGTGGCGAAGTTCATGCCCGGGGTGTCGGTCGTGATGGTTCCCACGCTCGCTGCGATGGGCATCCGCTATCGCCGGTTTTTCTTCTACGACAGCCTGGGGTGCCTGATCTGGAGCGGCGCCTATATCGGCGCCGGCATGATCTTCAGCCACGAGATCGAGGAGCTGCTGACGGCGATGAGCTGGGTCGGAGGCGGGGCGTTGGCCGTCTTCGGCGCTCTCCTGGCGATCTATGTGGCCGCCAAGTACCTGCATCGGCGCCGCCTGCGGCGGCTTCATCGCCTGGTGCGCATCGCCCCGCACGAAGTCCTGCCGCTCCTCGGGGAAGATCCGGACCTCGTGATCCTCGATGCCCGTTCGGCGTTGGCGCGCGCCGAGGATCCGCGCACGCTGCCCCGTTCCATCGTGCTGGAAGACAGGAGCGCGATCGATGTGCTGGGGCACGATTCCCGCGGGCGCCTGGTCGTCACCTTCTGCACCTGCCCGAACGAGGCGAGCGCCGCGCTGCAGGCCGAAGAGCTGATCAAGGCGGGTTTCGGGCGTGTGCGCGTCCTCACGGGAGGATCCGATGCGCTCGCCCTGCTGAGCGCCTATCGTTTCGACTCCGACCTGGAAGAGCGCGGCTAGCGACGTGCCGGCGCTAGATTTTTCGCCCGAGTGCGGGCGCCGCCCCGGAGCCGCCCTCCATGACCGCCTTCAGCGTGGCGGTGATCGGGCCGCTGAAAAACGCGGGCTGCGGTTGCTTGTCCGCAGGGCTCCACGTCTGGTAGCGCTGGATCTGGAGCGAGTAGCCGATTTCCATGGCCAGAAGGAGAGTCGCTCCTACGCCCAGGATGCAGAGGGTGCGCATCGAAACCTTCGCTCTGTTGCAATAGCCCGCATGGTTTCACTTTGGCCGATGCGCGGATGTGAAACTTCGCACATTCCGCGATCGCCCCACATTTCATCTGAATCGCAATCCCACCGCCCATGACCTTGCCCGCGATCTTCTTCGGCCACGGCAACCCGATGAACGCCCTCGCGCAGAACGCCTTCACGCGGGGCTGGGCGGGCGTCGCGCGCTCGCTGCCGCGGCCCAAGGCGATCCTCTGCGTCTCGGCGCACTGGTACGTGCCCGGCACCGGCGTGACCGCAATGGCGGCCCCGCGCACCCTCTACGACTTCGGCGGCTTCCCGCAGGCGCTGCGCGAGGTGCGCTATCCCGCGCCGGGTTCCCCCGAGCTCGCGCAGCGCGTAGCCGAGCTCCTTCCCGCGGTGCCCGTCTTCATGGACCACGAATGGGGCCTGGACCACGGCACCTGGTCGGTCCTGGTGCACGCCTATCCGGACGCCGACATTCCCGTGGTGCAGCTCAGCATCGACGAGACCCAGACCCCCGATTGGCATTTCAGGACCGCGGCGCTGCTGCGGCCCCTGCGCGACGAGGGCGTGCTGGTGATCGGCAGCGGCAATCTCGTGCACAACCTGCACACGTATTCGTGGGGGCGGCACGTGGTCGAGCCCTACGACTGGGCGCTGCGCTTCGAGGCCAAGGCGCGCGAATGGCTGTCGCTCGCCGAGTTCGCGCCGCTGGTGGAATACGAAAGCCTCGGCGGCGACGCGCACCTGTCCGCGCCCACGCCCGACCATTACCTTCCCCTGGTCTATATGATGGGGCTGCACCGGCCGGGCGACGCGGTGTCGTTCCCGGTGGAGGGGTTCGACGGCGGCTCGATCTCGATGCTCACCGTGCGCTTCGGCTGACGCGCCGCGCTCGGAGTGCTAGGATTGCCACTCCGGGGCCTAGGCAGATCCCCGGCGGCCGCGAGGCCCTGACGGTGTCCCGTCCAAATTCTGCGTCTCTCCCGAGAGGACGAGCCCATGGACACCGTGAATATCACCATTCAATTCGACGGCGACGCGACCGCGAAGCTTCCCGCCGGCTGGGTCGCGGGCGTGACCGGCGCCGGCAAGCCGCGCTGGACCGTCGAGCCCGACGCCACCGCGCCCAGCCCGCCCAACGTCCTCAAGCAATCGGGATCCGGGGATTTTCCCTGGTGCGTGCGCAAGGACGTGGCGCTCGCCGACGGCTTCGTCGAGGTGAAATTCAAGCCGGTCTCCGGGCGCGAGGACCAGGCCGGCGGCGTCGTGTGGCGCTGGAAGGACGGCGGCAACTACTACGTCGCGCGCGCCAACGCCCTCGAGAACAACGTCTCGCTCTATTACACCGAGGGCGGCCGGCGCAAGACCCTCCAGTACGTCGACGCGCCGGTCGCGCGCAACGCTTGGCACACCTTGCGCGTGGAATTCGCGCGCACGCGCATTCGCGTGATCCTCGATGCCAAGACCTACATCGAGCTGGACGACAGCCACATCGCGGGCACGGGCTCGGTCGGAGTGTGGACCAAGGCCGACAGCGTGACGCTCTTCGACGACTTCTCCCATGGGCCCGCCGCGCACTGACGCGGCGGTGCGGCGGATCCTCATCGCCAAGGGCGTGCGCGCCTTCGGCGACGGCTTCGTGAGCCTGCTGCTGCCGCTCTACCTTCTCGAGCTCGGCTTCTCGCCTTTCGAGGTCGGCGTCATCGCGACCGCGACGCTCCTCGGCTCGGGCCTGGCCGCGCTCGCCGTGGGCCTCACCGCGCATCGATACCACTATCGCTCGATGTTGCTCGCCGCCACCGCTCTCATGGCCGCGACCGGCCTGGGATTCGCGGGCTTCACCGCGTTCTGGCCGCTCTTCCTCATCGCCATCGTCGGCACGCTCAATCCGTCGAGCGGCGACGTGAGCGTGTTCCTGCCGCTCGAGCACGCGGTGATGTCGCGCATGGTGGGAAATCGCGAGCGCACGTCGACCTTCGCGCGCTACAGCCTGGTGGGATCGCTGGCGGCCGCGGGCGGATCGCTCGCCGCGGGGCTGCCGCAACTCCTCGGCGCGGCCGCGGGCCTCACGCCACGCGCGGCGATGCAGGCGATGTTCCTGCTATACGCGCTCCTCGGCGTTGCGGCCGCGCTCGCATATCGCGGCCTGCCGCGCGCGTTGGAGTCGGACGCGGGCGAAGCGCGCGCGCCGCTCACGCGCTCGAAGAAGACCGTCTACATGCTCGCCGCGCTCTTCAGCCTCGACTCGTTCGCGGGCGGCTTCGTGGTGCAATCGATGCTGGCCCTCTGGCTCTACCAGAAGTTCGCGATGTCGCCGGCGACAGCGGGCGCGATCTTCTTCTGGACCGGCATCATCACGTCGATCTCGTACCTCGTCGCGGTGCGCATCGCCAACCGCATCGGCCTGGTGAACACCATGGTCTTCACGCACATCCCGGCGAACCTATGCCTCATCGCGATCGCGTTCGTGCCCGACCTGGCCGCTGTGATCGCGCTCCTTTGCGTGAGGAGCGCGCTTTCGCAGATGGACGTGCCTACGCGCAGCTCCTACGTGATGGCGATCGTGACGCCCGCGGAGCGCCCGGCGGCGGCGAGCGTGACCGCGGTGCCGCGCAGCCTCGCCTCGGCGGCGAGCCCGCTCATCGCCGGGTATCTCCTGACGGCGTCGGGATTCGGCTGGCCGCTGGTGATCGCGGGCGCCGTCAAGATCGCCTACGACGTGCTGCTCCTCGCCATGTTCCGCAAGGTGCGGCCGCCCGAGGAGGCGGTGGCGCAAAGCCCGGCTTCGTAGGAAGAGTCCGACAGTGCCGTATCGGCTGCGGACTACATACAGGCGCGCGTTTCATTGACAAGATGGCGCATGAACGCCGGGAAGTGGAACACCGAGCTCGATGCCGCCTTCACGGAAGGCGAAGTCCTCTTCACCGTCCATGCTTTCCTGGCCGAACGGCCCCCCGAGGAATTGCTCGCCCTTCCGGTCAACTGCCGTCCCCGGGAGCTGCACGACGCGGCCGACGTCGCCGACCTGGCCTACATGCTCGCAAGCTCGCAATGCGCGCGCGTGGGTCTCGGCGCCCCCAACGACCTCCTCTCGGCGATGTGCGACTTCTTCGCGCATGCCTGCCGGCGCCTGGCCTTGATCGCGGCCCATCGCGCCGCGCACGGCGTCTCGATCGAATTCCACGAAAGCCTCTCGCGGGGCTAGAGCGCTTCGAGCATCGCTTCCTGTAGGAGCCTTCCTACAGCTAATTTGTTCGCTAGCGAACATAGTAGGAGCAAGGCCCCTTGCTAACTCCAATCGACCCCTGGTTTCCCGTGTATCACGCACGCATTACTACAGAATGGCGAGGACAACATGTCAGCCATCGGTTGGCAGGGTCGGCTCGACGAGGCCGCGACCGCGGACGGCGTCATTGAAATCTGCAATCAGTACCTCGCGGGATTGAGCGCGGTGGAGGTCGCCGAGCTGCCCGAATCCTGCCGGCTCCACCGTCCCCTCGAGGCGCCCGACATCAGTCCCTACGCCCTGAAGCTCATTCGCCAGATTGGCGTGGGCAACCGGGCGAGCGCGCCTGTCCTTCACGGACTCACCACCTTCTTCACCAAGGCGGCGCTGCGCGTCGCGCAGATCGGCATTCACATCGCGGAAGGGCGATCCGAGGAGCGCAGGCCGCAGTCCGGCTGAGCGCGAATATGTCCGCTAGCGGACATGTTTGCAGTGAACAGGGCGGCGGTGATACACCTACAGTCACCTGTTGCCCTTGGATGCGAAATGGGCTGGTCCGCCTTCTCCGTGACCTCATCGAGCGCAGGCGAAGTGGTTGCATTGCAACTGCTCGACCTCGCGAACGATCCGACGACGTGGTCCCTTGCCAACCTGGGAGCCACGGTGATCCGGCGCAAGCTGGAATCAACCGATCGCTTCTACTTCTCGCCCCACGCGGTGGCGCTTTTCCAGCCCATCATCGAGCAGCATCAGGGCGCGGCGTGCGATCCGCCGCGTGCCCGCGAGCTCGTGCCCGCCAGAACCTCGCGCATGTTGCTCGGCTTCAAGACGCGCTGGGAGCCCTTCGAGCCGCCGCGCATCGCCGCCAAGGGCATTCCCGCCATGCCGTGGAAGGGCGAGCTGAGCGGAGGGTCGAAGCCGTGACTTCGAGGCGTGAGGTGTTCGCTCCCCTGCAGGGCGTCGAGTACGCCGCCGCGATGTCCGCCATCGTGAGCGGGGGCTTCGAGCCCGCCGAGTTCGTCCTCGAAGAGCGCTGCAGCGTGGTGCGCCAGCCCGGCGGCGGGCAAAGGGTCTACAAGCTGGTCAGCGTGAAGCGCCTTACCGTCGGCTTCCAGCGCCAGTACAACTCGGGGCCCGGCGGCGGCTGGCCCTACGAGTTCGAGCGCGACCTGCGGCTGCTGGTCTTCGGGCATCAAGTGATCGAGCACCAGCCGCCGGCACGCTCGGTGGACGTTCAAGCCAAGGCACGCAAGACCGCCCTCTGATCGCGCCTGAGCGCGCGCCGCCGAATGATGAGGTAGACGGCGGGCACCACCAGCATCGACAGCAAGGGCGCCGTCACCATCCCGCCCACCATCGGCGCGGCGATGCGCTTCATCACTTCGGAGCCGGTCCCGCCGCCGAGCATGATGGGCAAGAGGCCCGCCATCACCACGGCCACCGTCATCGCCTTCGGGCGCACGCGAAGCACTGCGCCTTCGCGTAACGCGTCGCGCAACGTCTCCTCCGTGGCGCTCTCCCCGGCGGCAAGCCGGCGCTCCCACGCCTGCTTCAAGTAGATCAGCATCACCACGCCGAATTCGGCCGCCACGCCCGCGAGCGCGATGAAGCCGACCGCGCTCGCGACCGATACCGCGTGGCCGAGGAGATGGAGCAGCCAGATGCCGCCCACCAGCGCGAAGGGAAGGGTCGCGAGGATGAGCGCGGCCTCGTCCACGCGGCGGAACGTGAGGTAAAGGAGCACGAAGATGATCGCGAGGGTCGCGGGAATCACGATCCTCAAGCGTTGCGTCGCGCGCTCCAGATACTCGAACTGCCCGGACCAGGTGATCGAGTAGCCCGGCGGCAACTTCACTTCGCGTGCCACCGCGGCCTGCATGTCGGTCACGGCGGAGCGCAGGTCGCGGCCGCGCAAGTCGACGTATACCCAGCCCGAAGGCCGCGCGTTCTCGCTCTTCAACATGGGAGGCCCGTCGGTGACGCGGATTTCGGCGATCGCCCCCAGCGTCACCTGCGCGCCACGCTCGGTGACGATCGGCAGCTCGCGCAGCTTCTCCACCGAGTCGCGCATCTCGCGGGGATAGCGAACGCTGATCGGGAAGCGCTGCAAGCCCTCGACGGTCTCGCCGATGGTCTCGCCGCCGATCGCCGAGGAGACGATCGATTGCACGTCGCCCACGTTGAGGCCGTAGCGCGCGGCCACGCGCCGATCGATGGCGATATCGATGTAGCGCCCGCCCGTGAGGCGCTCGGCGAGCGCGGAAGTCACGCCGGGAACTCTTTTCACGATGCGCTCGACCGCATTCGCGATCCGGTCGATCTCCGCCAAGTCGCTGCCGGCGATCTTCACGCCGACCGGGCTCTTGATCCCCGTGGCCAGCATGTCGATGCGGTTGCGGATGGGCGGGATCCAGAGATTCGCGAGGCCGGGGAGCCTCACCTTGGCGTCGAGCTCCTCGATGAGCTTCTCGGTCGTCATTCCGGTGCGCCACTCGCCGCGCGGCTTGAACTGGATCGTGGTCTCCACCATCTCGAGCGGCGCCGGATCGGTCGCGCTCTCGGCACGGCCGATCTTGCCGAAGACGCGCTTCACCTCGGGGACCTGGCGGATCAGCCGATCGGTCTGTTGCAGGATTTCCGACGCCTTGCCCGCCGATAGACCCGGTAGCGCGGTGGGCATGTAAAGCAGATCGCCTTCGTCGAGCGGCGGCAGGAACTCGCCACCGAGGCGTGAAGCCGGCCAAGCGGTGATCGCGACCAGGATCGCCGCGACAACGAGCGTTGCGACCGGAAACCTGAGCACCAGCTCGAGCATCGGCCGGTAGCCCGCGATCAGCGCTCGATTGATGGGATTGCGCGACTCGCCGGGGATCCTTCCGCGGATGAGGTAGCCCATCAGGACGGGCACCAGCGTGACGGAAAGCCCCGCCGCGGCGGCCATCGCGTAGGTCTTGGTATAGGCGAGCGGCGAGAAGAGCCTCCCCTCCTGCGCTTCAAGCGTGAAGATCGGCACGAACGACAGCGTAATGACGAGGAGGCTGAAGAAGAGCGCCGGCCCGACTTCCGCGGCCGCATCGGCGACGAGCATCCAGCGCACATCGTCTGGCAGGGCGGCGTCGGGATGCGCGTTGCGCCATTGCTCCAAGTGGCGATGCGCGTTCTCGATCATCACGATCGCCGCGTCGACCATCGCGCCGATGGCGATCGCGATTCCGCCGAGCGACATGAGATTGGCGTTGATGCCCTGCAACCGCATGACGCCGAAGGCGGCGAGCACTCCGACCGGCAGGGCCACGACCGCCACCAGCGAGGATCGCAGGTGCAACAGGAACGCGAAGCAGACGATCGCCACCACGATGAATTCCTCGACCAGCTTTTCCTCGAGGTTGGCGACGGCGCCGCGAATGAGCTCCGAGCGGTCGTAGGTCGGGATGATCTCCACGCCGGCGGGCAGCCCGGCCTTGAGCGTATCGAGCTTCGCCTTGACCGCGGCGATCGTCGAGAGGGCGTTACGCCCCGAGCGCATGACGATCACGCCGCCCACCACCTCGCCCTCGCCATCGAGCTCCGCGATCCCGCGGCGCATCTCCGGCCCCACTTGCACGCGCGCGACGTCGCCCAGCGTCACCGGCGTACCGGTGTCGCTCACGCTGAGCGGGACCGAGCGGAAGTCCTCGAGCGTCTTCAGGTAGCCGCGCGAGCGCACCATGTACTCGGCTTCTCCCATCTCGAGGACGCCGCCCCCGGTTTCGCGATTGGCGTTCTGCAAGGCGGCGATCACGCGCGCATGGGGAATGCCGAAGGCGCGCAGCCGGTTCGGATCGAGGACCACCTGGTACTGGCGGACCATGCCGCCGATCGTCGCGACCTCGGCGACGTCGGCGACGCTCTTCAGCTCGTACTTGAGGAACCAGTCCTGGATCGCGCGGAGCTCCCCCAGGTCGTGGCGCCCCGAGCGGTCGATGAGCGCGTACTCGTAGATCCAGCCCACGCCGGTGGCATCGGGCCCGAGCGCGGGCTTCGCCTGGGCGGGCAAGCGCGCCTGCACCTGGTTCAGGTATTCGAGCACGCGCGAGCGCGCCCAGTAGAGGTCGGTGCCGTCCTCGAAGAGCACGTACACGAAGGAATCGCCGAAGAACGAAAAGCCCCGTACCGCCTTCGCTCCCGGGACGGACATCATCGTGGTCGTGAGCGGGTAGGTCACCTGGTCCTCGACGATGCGCGGCGCCTGGCCCGGATACGGGGTGCGAATGATCACCTGCACATCGGAAAGGTCGGGCAGCGCATCCATCGACGTGTGCGCGAGCGACCATGCGCCCCATGCGGCGACGCCGAGCGCGGCGACGATTACCACGAAGCGGTTGGCGAGCGAGCCGCGAATGAGATGCGCGATCATGGCTTGGCTCCCGTGCGCGGCGCCATCGCCGTCACCGCGAACGATCCGTCGGGCGACTGCACGAACTCGAACGCGATCGCGTCGCCCGCCTTGACGCCGGGCGGGAGCCCTGCGGCGGGCGCCTTGAAGTCCATCGTCATGGGACCCCATCCGATGCTCGGCACCGGTCCGTGCGAGATCGTGAGATCCGCTCCGCTGACCTTCTCCAGGCGGCCGACTGCGTGATGGGCCGGTTTCGACGTCGTTGACGATGAATCCGGGGTCATGCGCCTTTCGAGGCCGCGCAGGCTCGCTTCCGAATCGAGCAGGAATTGTCCCGACGCCACCACCCGGGTGCCGGCCTCGATTCCCTTCAGGATCTCGGTCTTTCCCGCCTCCTCGCGCCCGACCCCGACGTCGACGGGCTCGAAGCGGCCCTCGCCGCGGTCCACCACGACGACCTTGCGCTCCCCGGTGACGATCAGCGCCTCGCTCGGCACCAGGACCGCGTCGCGTGATTCGCGTGGAGAAATGTCGACGGTCGCGAACATGCCGGGCTTGAGTCTTTGCCCCGCGTTCGCCAGCTCGACGCGCGCGCGGATCGTTCGAGTCGCCGCGTTCACTTCCGGAAGGACCGCGGAGACCTTGCCCTCGAAGCGCTCGCCGGGATACGCGGGGACCGTGGCGCTGATGGGCGTGCCCGCGCGAATGGAGGCGACTTGCGCTTCCGGAATCTCGACGTTCACCCACACGCTGCCGAGGCCGTTGATGCGAAAGAGCGTCGTGCCGGGCATCACGTTCATGCCCTCGCGCACGCCGAGATCGCCGACGACGCCGTCGGCGGGCGAAGCGAGCGTGATGCTCGTGACCGGCTTGCCGTCGCGATCGACCGACGCGATCTGCTCCTCGCTCATGCCGATAAGGAGCAGGCGATTGCGAGCCGCGCGGGCGAGGTCGCCCGCGCCCGGCGCGGCATTGCCCTTCAGCGCCAGGTATTCGGCCTGTGCGCCCGCCCATTCCGGCACGAACATGCGCGCCAACGCCTGGCCCTTGCGTACCGGATCGAGGGGCGCGCGCACCAGCAGTTTCTCGACGTAACCCGCGGTGCGCGCCTGCACGACGGCGACGGCGTGCTCGTCGAAAGCCACCGTTCCTACGGCTTCGATATCCCTGGAAAGGCGCCCGCGCTCGGCGACCACTGTGCGAACTCCGAGGTTCTGCACGAGCTGCGCGCCCACCGTCACGCCGGCGGCAGGCGAGTCGCTTTCCGCGTAGACCGGCACGAGCTGCATGTCCATGAAGGGCGACTTGCCGGGCTTGTCGAACTTCTGCTGCGGGTACATCGGGTCGTGCCAGTACAGAATCTTCTTGCCCGGTTGCGGCGCGGACGCGCCCGGGCCGCCCTGCATCGAATGGTGAGCCCACCAGAAACCGCCCAGGCCCCCCAGCGCGATGAGCGCTATCGCGGCAAGAGCCCCCATCCACTGGCCGCGGCTCATGGAAGTCTCCTTTCGGGAACGAGGTAGGCGAGCTGCGTCCATGCCCTGGCGAGCTCGGCTTCCGCGTCCAACGCGTTGAGGCGCGCTTCGATCACGCCGCGCCGGGCATCGAGGACGCTGGCGAGGTCCGCCTTCGCGCCTTCGTAGGCGGCGCTTGCCAGACGCGCGCGCTCTTCCACCAGGGGAACGATTTCCTTTCGATACCGCTCGACGCGCGCCCTGGCGACCTGCCAATCTCCGCCCGCCGCGCGCAGCTCGGACACGTGCCTGCGTAGCGCGTCTTCGGCCTGAGCCCGAACCTGCTCGAGCTGGCGCGATTTCGAGAGCGTCACGGGATCCTGGCGCCGCGACGCGAACAGGGGAAGGTCCATGCGCACCATGACGGAGACCATGTTCGAGTACGCCGATCCGCGCTGCGCGTACGAAAGCTCGACGCTCCAATCGGGTTGGGTGGCGACCTGCGCGAGCTTGAGCTCCGCCTCGGCCGCCGCCTCGATGGGCGCGTACATCGCGACGTGCGGGTGCAGGGAGAAGTCGGCCTCGTTGCCGAGATTGTGATGAGAAAACGTGAAGATATCCGGCGCTTTCCCGGTGGCATCCGAAGCCTCGGTACCCAGCCAACGCGACAGCATCGCCGCCGCGCGCAACGATTTGCGATCGCTCTCGGCGCGGCGATCCGCGAGGCTCGCGATCATGATGCGCGCGCCCAGGGCGTCCGCGGCCGTCAGTTTCCCCGAGGCGATCCCGGCCTGGGCAGTCGACGCCTGCAGCTCGGCCTCGTTCGCCAGCGCGCCGAGAAGGACGCTTGCGCGCTCCGCATAGTGCTTTTCGAACCAGGCCAGGGCGACATCGCGATACAGGTCGGCGCGCTGCACCTCGACCATGGCGGCCTCGCGAAGGGCGTCGGCCGATGCCTTCGCCTCACGGGCCTCGCGCTTCCCGGCGCGCACGAAATCCTGCATCACGCCCACGCGGCGCATGGTCATGAAATCCGCCGTGAGGCTCCAACGCTCGCCGCCGTCGGCGGGAACGTTGTCGATGCCGAAGACCAGCTTCGGATCGGGATTCTGGCCCGCCGCCGGAATCAGCGCCTCGGCGGAGCGCGTGGCGGCGCGTTGCGCCGCGAGCTGGGGCGAGCGGGATTCGGCGATGCGTAGCGCCTCATCGAGGTCGAGCGCGACGGATGCAGACGGGACAAGGGCCAACGCGCAGCAAAGGATCGAACGAAACATGAAGCCTCCGGCAATGGAAAACGCGCCGCGGCAGGAGCGCCACGGCGGCAACCATCGGAGGATCAGATGCGAAGGACGGTGAAGCGGTGAAGCGGCGCAAGCGCAAGCGGCGCGGGCCCGGCGGCCAGGTGCGGCGAGGGCCCGGCGATCGGCGTGCCGGAAACGTCGGGAAGGGTGATTCTCAAGCCGGCATCGACCGCCATCGGAGAGGCTTGAACCGGCTTGGCGGCCTCGAGCGATGCGCTGCCGTAATCGCAGTGCCTCTCGCAAAGGTTCGGGTTGGCCAGCGCCTCGTCGCAATCGCCGTGCGCCGCCGCTTGCGCGGGAGCTTCCATGGGACACGCGTAGGCCGACACGGCGAGCTGCGAGAAGAGCAGTGCGGCGGCGGCGATGAGCGAAGCGAAGATGCGAATTCTGCGAGTCATGTCGTCATTCTAATCTCATTCGTCCATCCCGCTTCACCGTCCATCCCGTCTCACATAGCCGGGCGTGGGATTCAAGGGTCGACCACCGCGCGCAGCCTGGCTGCGTACGGTGGATACCCCTTGAATCCCACGCCTGCCCTTGAGAGTGGCAAGTCAGCCCCCATCTTCGGTCCCATGAGACCTCGCCGGCTGCTCAGCCCGATCTTCGTCATGCTCGCCCTGCTGCACCTCTATGTCGGGCTGAGGCTCCTCGCGCCCTTCGGGATCGCCGCGCAAGTACCCGGCGCCGCGCTCCTCGCGGCCTGCCTCTGGCTCCTGCCGAAGGGATTCGGATCGCGCAGCCAGGCCGGTGTGTGGGCGGCGCTCATTCCCTGGCTCGTCATGGGATTCTTCTCGTGGCTCCTGGTGCTCACGCTCGCGCGCGACGCGAGCCTCGCGGTCGCGGAATTCGCGCTGGCGCCGCAAGCCTACGAGGCGTGGCTGCGCACATCCGCGGCGGGCGTGATGGCGCTCACGCCGGTCATCACCCTCATCGGTTTCGTCATGGCGCGCCGCGTGGCCCCGGTGGTGAAGGTGAGCGTGCCCCTCGCGGGCCTGCCCGCGGAGCTGCATGGCTTCACCATCGCGCAGATCAGCGACATCCATGTCGGCACCACCATCAAGCGCGCCTTCGTGCAGGCGATCGTGAACCGCGTGAACCGGCTGGGCGCGGACATGGTGGCGATCACCGGCGACGTGGTCGACGGCAGCGTGGGCGAGCTCGCGCATCACACGGCGCCCCTGGCCGAGCTTGCTTCGCGTCACGGCACCTATGTCGTCACCGGCAACCACGAGTACTACTCGGGCGCGCCCGCATGGATCCGCGAGCTGCGCCGACTGGGAACGCGCGTCCTGCTGAACGAGCATGTCGTGCTCGAGCACGATGGCGCGCAGATCACGGTGGCCGGCGTGACGGACTACTCGGCGCATCACTTCGACGCCGCGCAGCGCAGCGATCCGCGCGCGGCCGCCGCGGGCGCGCCGGCGGGCACCGTGAAGGTCCTCCTCGCGCACCAGCCGCGTTCCGCACACTGCGCGGAGGAAGCCGGCTACGACCTGCAGCTCTCCGGGCACACGCACGGCGGCCAATTCTGGCCGTGGAATCTCTTCGTGCGCCTGCAGCAGCCGTTCACCGCGGGCCTGAATCGCCTCGGCCGCATGTGGATCTATATCAACCGCGGCACCGGCTACTGGGGCCCGCCGATGCGCTTCGGCATCCCGTCGGAGATCACGCTCATCCGCTTGGTGAGGGCGTAGCGCTTCGCTATAGTGGGCGCATGGACACGCCCTCGCTGCTCGGCTTCGCCGCCGGCCTTCTCACCACCCTCGCGTTCGTTCCCCAGGCATTGACGATCTGGAGGGCGAAGTCCGCCCGCGACGTCTCCCTCGGCGCATTCGCTTCCTTCACGATTGGCATCGCGCTTTGGCTCGCATACGGACTCGTGAAGGGCGAGGCCCCGATCATCGTATGGAACGCGATCACGCTGGTGCTGGCGGCGGCGATCCTCGCCATGAAGGCGAAGTTCGGCTGAAGCGGGGCCTAGCCGCGGCGCAGGTTGAAGTGCTCGCGCAGGTTGAGCGCGTTGTTGCCCGCGGCCTCCACGGCGCGCGCGAGCTCTTCCCGGGAAACCCCGAGGATGCGCCCCCACGTCTCGATCTCGTCCGGGTCGCTCATGTCGACCCGGTCCGGATCCTTGGGGGCATGGGGGTCATTCGCGCTGGCCAAGGTGCCCTCCGGTGTGTCGACGTTGGACGGCAGGAAGCGGCCATCGTTTCCGCCTTGGTACGATCGGCTCACCCTTGGGTAAACTGGCCCGTTCACGCGAGTGCCGGGAAGCCGTTGAAAGATCCGTTCGCGCAGGTCGACAAGAAACTCGACGAGGTCGTCGGCAAGCGCTTCGACGAGCCGGGCCTGCGCGAGCGCATCGCGAAATGGATCGTGGCCGCCGCATGCGCGATCGGCGCCGCATGCGTGGTCGTGTGGATGATCGAATCCCATCGCCTGCCGCCCGAGAACGCGCGGCCGCTGGCGAAAAAACCGGTGACCGTGAGGATCCTGCCGCCGGCCGCTCCGCCCTGAAGAAAGACTAGGCGGGGGTGTTGGCGCCGAGGTGCGCCGATCCGATGGTGAACGCCGCGCGCCGGCCCTTCAGCTCCAGGCGCAGCAGCTCGGCCTTGTGGGCGAGCTCCGGCGGGGCGTCGAGGACGTGCTTCAGGTTGTCCTCGAGGTCGTGGAGGGTGTCGAGCAGCTCGGCGATGCGCGCCCGATGGTGCTCGATCTCCTCGACGAGGGCCTTGCGCTGCTGGTCGTCCATGAAAAAAACGCACCCGGATGTGGCAATGTGCGGAGTCTCGCGCATCGCCCATCCGCTGTCTGTGCGAAACGTCACAGCGCCGGCGTCCTCTCCATTACCGCCGTCATGGAAGCTGGCGCATACCGCCCAGGTAGCCGACGAAGTTGCACTCGGAGCCGGCGGTCTGGAGGATGTAGCGCATCGAGAAGCCGATCGGCGAGACCTGCACTTCGGTCGCCTTGAAGAAGTGCCCCACGTGGTCGTCGCAGACGCCGTCGCCCACGATCTCGCCGAAGCGCCCCGCCGGGCCGACCTTGCCCGTGTAGCTGCAGGTGTAGCGCGTTCCGGCGTCGCGGATCTGCACTTCGTTGCCCTGCTGCGAGATGCCGATCTGCGCGAAGGAGTCGACGCGCCCGAGGTCGGCGCCGCATCCGGTCCAGTTGCCCTCGCGCGCGCCGAGGTAGAGGCCCACGAGGCTGTCGGTGCGCCACGTCTGGCGCGTGACGGTCTTGGTGACGACGTATCCGCCGACCGCGTAGACGAGCGTGGCGTGCGAAGCGTCCTGGCCCTGGAAGGTGAGCGTGCCGACCTGCGTGGTGACGACCTTGGAGGGGTCGAGGGGCCCGCCCGCGAACCACGGTCCGGTCGTCACGTAGAGGGGCCCGCCGAATTTCGCCGCGCCCTGGAACGTGGTCGCCGGGGCGACGTACCAGATCGGGCTCATCTGCGCGTCGTAGACGAAGATCGTGACGAAGAGCGTGTCGCCCTGCTGCGTCACGTTCGCGCCCCAGCCGGACTCTTCCGGCACCCACCACATGTCGGTGTATTCCGTGGAGACCGTGGTCGCGCTGGAGAGCGACGAATAAAGCAGGATGGAGAGTGCGCAGGCCAGGCTTCTCATTGGATGCTCCGGTTGTTATCCCGAAAGTCTGAGGACAGACGCGGAGGGGGTCAAGTGCCGCGCTCGGCACATTTGGCGGGGCACGTCGGTCATGTCATCATACAACCCGGTTTGTCCCCGGATCCTCGATGACCACGCCCATCGTCGCACAGAAACGCGGCCGCATCCTCGCCGAGCGCGTGGTGAGCGAGCTCGCGGCCGAGATCCGCCACGGGACGCTGCGCCCCGGGGACCGCCTGCCCACGGAAAGCGCGGCCGCCCGGCGCTTCAGCGTGAGCCGCACGGTGGTGCGCGAGGCGCTCTCGCGCCTGCAGGCCTCGGGACTGGTCGAGACGCGCCACGGCGTGGGCACCTTCGTCACGGCGAGCCGGCGCGAGACCGGATTGCGCACCGACGCCGCTGAAATCGCCACCGTGGTCGACCTCCTCGCCATGCTCGAGCTGCGCATCGGCGTGGAGAGCGAGGCGGCGGCACTCGCGGCGAGGAGGCGCATGCCCGCGCACCTCGCCGCGATCCGCGCAGCGCTGGACGAGTTTGCCGCCCACCTCGCCGCGGGCACCGACACGGCGCCGGCGGACTATCGCTTCCACGCCGCGATCGCCGAGGCCACGGGCAACCGCTATTTCACGAGCCTCATGGCCTCGTTCGGCGTGAAGGCCATCCCGCGCGCCGCGCTGAAGCTCCCGCACCAGGCGCCGGAGGAGCGCCGCCAGTACCTCGCGGCGGTGAACCGCGAGCACGAGGACATCTACGGCGCGATCTCGCGCGGCGACGCCGATGGCGCGCGCGCGGCGATGCGCAACCACATCGGCAACGGCCGCGAGCGCCTCAAGCTCCGGCAGGAGTTGTCAGACAACCGCAGTCCAAGGAGGAAGACCCCATGAAGCACCGCATCCTCGGCGCCCTTGCGCTCGCCCTTACGCTTGCCGCAGCGCCCATCGCGGGGGCGCAGACCCAGCTCAAGTGGGCGCACGTCTACGAGACTTCCGAGCCCTATCACCAGCAGGCGTTGTGGGCCGCGGGAGAGATCGCCAAGCGCACCAACGGCCGCTACCGGATCGACGTCTTTCCGGCCTCCACGCTCGGCAAGGAGACCGACATCAACCAGGCGCTTTCGCTCGGCACGGTGGACATCATCTACACCGGCATGGCGTTCGCCGGCCGCATCTATCCGCCGATGTCGATCGCCTCGGGCCCGTTCATCTTCCGCGACTACAACCACTGGCAGGCGTTTCGCAACGGGCCCGTGTTCCGCGAGGTCGCCAGGGGCTACGAGGACAAGAGCGGGCACAAGATCGTGGGCTACACCTATTACGGGCAGCGCCACCTCACCGCCAACAAGATGGTGACCAAGCCCGAGGACATGAAAGGGATGAAGCTGCGCGTGCCCGACGCCCCGCTTTTCGTGATGTTCCCACGCGCAGTGGGCGCCAATCCCACGCCGATCGCATTCGCCGAGGTCTACCTCGCGCTGCAGAACGGCACCGTGGACGCGCAGGAAAATCCGCTGCCGACCATCGAGGCGAAGAAGTTCTACGAGGTGCAGAAGTACATCATCCTCACGGGCCACATCACCGAGTCGCTGGTGACGATCGTCGCGGGCGACACGTGGAAGAAGCTCCCGGAAGCCGACCGGAAGATCTTCTCCGATGTGCTGTGGGAAGCTTCCACGCGCGCGACCAACGACATCGTGGAGGCCGAGGGGAAGCTCGTCGCGGATTTCGAGAAGCGCGGCAAGACCGTGGTGAAGGTCGACCGCGGACCCTTCATCCAGGCGGTGCAGAAGGCGGTAACCGCACCCGACGCGCCGTGGCCGAAGGAACTCTACGAGCGCGTGCAGGCGATCAAGTAGGCAACCCGGATCGCGCGGCAGTCTCAACCTCGCTTGGCGTGTTAATTTACGCGTCACGAACCGCAGGAGGAGTGCCATGCGTTTGATCGCGACCCTTGTTCTCGCCGCAGCCTGGGCGTTGCCCGCCCTGGCGCAGGATTCGAAGGCGTGGCTCGAGGCGCAGGGACTCGACGCCGTCGACACCAAGGGCTTCCAGGAATTCGAGGCGGTGGTGGCCAAGGCGAAGGGCGGCGGCGAGCAACGCGCCATCATCTTCAAGCAGGGCAAGCCCGCGTGGCAGTCGACGCCCAAGGACACCGACCCGGGCTCGAAGTGGTCGATCGTTTCCATCGGCCGCGACCTGGCCGGCAATGGCCAGCCCGACGTGCATTTCTCGACCAATACCGGCGGGGCCACGTGCTGCACCACGCACCACGTCTACCAGTTGAAGCCGCAGGTGAAGCGCCTGGCCGCGTACCAGGCGGGCAGCATGGGCGGCGGCGATTTCGTCGAGGTGCCCGGACGCAAGGCCCCGGTGATGGTTTCCGCCGACGATTCCTCGGCGAACGCGTTCGCGCCCTACGCGAATTCCTATTTCCCGCTGCTCATCCTCGAGGTCGGTCCCAAGGGCCGGCTGCAATTCGCGCAGGACATGATGCAGTCGCGCCTGCCGGGCCAGCCGCCGCCGGTCTGCGCTCAGCCCCTGGCGGGCGCGAACCCGTGGCTGAAGGAGCGTTGCGCTGAATACACCAGCATGCGGCGCCAGGCGCGCACCCAGGAGATGAAGACGCGCCTTGCTTCGATCAAGTCGAACCGCTCGGCCGACAAGCTGAAGTGGGAGGATTACTTCGAGAACGGCGTACTCGCCTCCGTCTCCGCCGAGATCAACCGCTACGCCTACACCGGCCACGGCGCCGCCGGCATGAACTGGCTCGAGACCGTCTGGCCCGGCAACGATGCCGTGAAGGCCAAGTTCATCGCCACCCTGCGCCAGACCCAGGCGAAGAGCGTATTCGCCGAGGACCTGAAGAGCATGGCCTCGAATTATCAATAACTTAAAAAGTCGTGTCAGGTACGACTTAAAAAGTCGTACCTGACACGACTTTCCCGACACGACTTTCAGTCGGCGGCGGAGGGCGCGGTGAGGCGCGCGAGGAAGCGGGTGACGGCCGCGGCGGTCATGGGGCGCGCCAGGAGGAAGCCCTGGGCGCGGGAGCAGCCCAGGCGCTTCAGCTCCTCCAGCTGCTCCTCGGTCTCGACACCCTCGGCGACCACGTCCACGCCCAGGCTCTTCGCCATGGCGACGATGGCGGTGACGATCGCCTTGTCGTCGGGATCGATGGTGAGGTCGCGCACGAACGACTGGTCGATTTTCACGGTGTCGATCGGCAACCTCTTCAGATACGCGAGTCCCGAATAGCCGGTGCCGAAGTCGTCGATCGCGATGCCCACGCCGAGCGCGTCGATCGCGTAGAGCGATGCGCGCGCGTCGCCGGCGCCCTCGATGATCACGCTCTCGGTCACCTCGAGCTCGATCAGCGCGGGATCCACGCCCAGCTCGGCGATGAGCCGGCGCAGGTAGTCGACGAAATTGCTCCGCGCGAGCTGGTTGGCGGAGACGTTGATCGAGACCGAGAGGCGCCGCCCGTGCGCCTGCCAGGCTCGCGATTGCCTGAGCGCTTCGTGCAGCACCCACTCGCCGATCGGCACGATGAGCCCCGAGTCCTCGGCGGCGGAGATGAACTGCGCGGGCGCGACCATCTCGCCGTCGGGCGTGTTCCAGCGCAGCAGCGCTTCGAAGCCGGTGACGGAGCGGTCGCGCAGGTCGTAGAGCGGCTGGTAGTGCAGCTCGAACTCGCGCTCGTCGAGCGCGCGGCGCAGCGACGTCTCGAGCGAGAGGCGCTGCTGGGCCGCGATGTTCATGTGCTGCGTGAAGAACTGGAAGTTGCCGCGCCCCGAGTCCTTGGCGTGGTACATCGCCGTGTCCGCGTTCCTCATCAGGGTCTCGGCGTCGGAGCCGTCCGCGGGATACAGGCTGATGCCGATCGAGGCGGCCACGTGCAGGTCGTTGCCATGCAAATGGAACGCGTTGGCGAGCACCTCGAGGATCTTCGCGGCGACTGCCGAGCTGTCGCTCGCCGAGCCGATGCCGGGGATCACGATCACGAATTCGTCGCCGCCCACGCGCGAGACCGTGTCGCCCTCGCGCACGCACACGAGGATGCGGCTCGCCACCGACTGCAGGAGCCGGTCGCCGAGCTGGTGCCCGAGGGAATCGTTGATGGTCTTGAAGCGGTCCAGGTCGAGGAAAAGGACCGCGAGCTGCGTGCCGTTGCGGTGCGCCTGCGCGATCGCCTGCTGGATGCGGTCGCGCAGCAACACGCGGTTGGGAAGCCCGGTGAGCGCGTCGTGATGAGCCATGTGCGCGACGCGCTGCTCGGCGATCTTCCGCTCGGTGATGTTCATCGCCACGCCGATCACGCGCTGCGCACGCCCATTGGGGCCGCGATGCACCTGGCCGCGGTTGGCCACCCAGTGCACCGAGCCGTCGGACCACACCACGCGGTAGTCGACCTGGAAGACGTCGCCCTGCTTGATGGCGTGGCGCATGGTCGCTTCGAAGAGCTCGCGGTCCTCGGGATGCAGGCGCTCCTGCAGCTCGCGATAGTCCACGAGCGAACTCTCGCCCGGGCGCCCGAATAGCTTATTGAGGCCATCGGAGTAGGTGAAGCGGTCGGTGCCGGCCTCCCAGTACCACATGCCGAGCTCGGCCGCGTCCATCGCGAGCCTCAGGTGCGCCTCGCTCTCGCGCAGCGCCGCCTCGGCCTCCTTGCGCCGCGAGATGTCGGCCAGGGTGACCATGGTGCCGTTCACCTTGCCCTCGGCGTCGTAGACCGGCGCGATCGACATCGACACGTCGACGAGCTTGCCGTCGCGGCGCAGGCGCTGCGTCTCCTCGATCCAGATGGTCTCGCCGCGCTGCGCGCGCTCGCGATAAAGGCGCGTCTCCTCGCGCAGGTGCTCGGGCACGATCGATGTCGGCGTGTTCAGCACCTCGGCCTCCGACCATCCGAACATCTTCTCGGCCGCGGGGTTCCAGGTGGCGATCACGCTGTTCAGGTCGCGCGCGACGATCGCGAGCGGCGCCGCGTGGATCACGGCGCCCAGGCGCTCGTTGCTCTCGCGCGTGGCGGCCTCGAGCTTCTTCCTCTCGGTGATGTCCACCAGCGCGCCCACCAGGCCCGCGACCTCGCCGCCCGGCCCGAAGAAGGTCGCCTTGCTCACCAGGACCTCGTGCTCCTGGCCGTCCTTGGAGTAGCGCGCCGCCGACTCGTAGGTGTGCGAGCCGGGGTTGGCGAAGAGCGCTTCGTCCTCGCGCCTCGCGCGTTGCGCGAGCTCCGGCGGCATCACGTCGGCGGCGGTCTTGCCGACGAGGCTTTCGCGCGTCACGCCGACGTAATCCTCGAACGCGCGATTGCAGCCGAGGTAGCGGCCGTGCACGTCCTTGGAGAACACCGGGTTGGGCAGCGCCTCGATCAGCTGCTGCGTGAAGGAGAGCTGCGTGCGCAGCTCGCGCGTGGCCTGCATGGCGAGGCTCACGGCGTCGCTTCGCGCGCGCGCGATGGCGTAGAAGATCCCGAAGAGGAGGAGGGTCATCACCGCGCCCGCGCCCAGCGTGAGCATCGGGAATCGGGTGAGCCAGGGATTGGCCTCGGGCTCGCCGTCGAACTCGATCTGCCACTGGCGTCCCGCGACCGGCACCATGCGCGTGTGGGACTGCTGCCACTGGCTCCATTGCAGCGGTGCGTCGCGCGATCCCGCGATCGATTTGTAGAAGACGGTGGCCTCGGAAGGGCTCGCCGCGGCCTCGCCGGTGCGGCCCAAGTCGTAAAGGCGCATGTGCAGGCCGTTCACGAAAGGCTCGCCCAGCATGTCGGCGAGGAGGTCGTCGATGCGCAGCACCACGTTCACGAAGCCGCGCAGCGTCTCGCGCCGTTGCGCGATGCTGCGCGGGCGCTCCATGTCGTACACCGGCAGGTAAAGGACGAGCCCGTAGCTCGAGCCTTTTTCCTGCGCGAGGCGATAGCGTCCGGTCGCGATCGGCTCACCGGTGTCGCGCGCGCGCTCCGCCGCCTCCAACGCGGGCGCGCGCTCGCGGATGTCGAGCCCGAAGACTACCGAGGCGGGATTCATGGGCTCGAGGTACTCGATCACCCAATACTCGGGGCGCCGCCCGGGCGGGCCAATGTCGAACCCGGGATAGCCGCCGGCGATGAGTGAGCGATCGCCGCGAACCTGGTCGACGAAGGCCTCGCGTTCGGCATCGGCCACGCGACGGATGTACTCCACGGCGGTCACGCCGGGGAAGCGCTTGCCGAGCTCGAGGGCGGCCACGTAGTGGGCGAACTCCCTGCGGCGCAGGTTCTCGTCGTGATTGGCGAGTGCCTCGAGCCCGTAGAGCACGTCGATGTAGCGCTGGATGCGCCGCTCGAGGATGTTGGCGGCGAGGTTGGCCTGCCCCGAGAATTCCGCGGCCGCCTCGCGCTCGACTTGTCGCCCCGCCAGGAACCATGCGAAGAGGGTCGCCGCCACCCCGCAACACAGGGCGACCAAAGCGACATTCTGGGGGCGCAGGTACGTCTTCAATTCGTTTTCCGGGAGGTGCCACGATAGAATAGCGGCTTTTCCGCGATTTCCCTCCCCGTGTCCCTGATCGTCCAGAAGTATGGCGGCACCTCCATGGGCAGCCCCGAGCGCATTCGCGAGGTCGCGCGCCGCATCGCGCGCTTCGTGAGCGAGGGCCACCAGCTGGTGGTGGTGCCTTCCGCGATGGCGGGCGAGACCAACCGCCTGATCGGCCTCGCCCGGGAATTGAATCCGGACCCGAATCCACGCGAGCTCGACGTGATCGCCTCCACCGGCGAGCAGGTGTCGATCGGGCTCCTCGCGCTCGCGTTGCAGGCCATCGGGCTCAAGGCGAAGAGCTACACCGGCTGGCAGGTGCCGATCGTCACCGACGCGGCCTATGCCAAGGCGAGGATCCTCGGCATCGAGGAGCGCAACATCCGCGAGGACCTCCAGGCCGGCAACGTCGTGATCGTCGCGGGCTTCCAGGGGATCGACGACGACAACAACATCACGACACTCGGGCGCGGCGGCTCGGATACCACCGGGGTCGCCCTCGCCGCGGCGCTCAAGGCCGACGAGTGCCAGATCTACACCGACGTGGACGGGGTCTACACCACCGACCCGCGCATCGTCCCCGAGGCGCGGCGCCTCGATACCGTCACCTTCGAGGAGATGCTCGAGCTCGCCTCGCTCGGCTCCAAGGTGCTGCAGAGCCGCTCGGTGGAATTCGCCGGCAAGTACAAGGTGAAGCTTCGCGTGCTGTCGTCGTTCACCGACGTGAGCTCCACCGACATGGGCACGCTCATCACGTTCGAGGAAGACGAGAACATGGAACAAGCCATCATTTCCGGCATCGCGTTCAACCGCGACGAGGCGAAGATCACGGTGCTCGGCGTCCCCGACCGGCCCGGCATCGCCTTCGCGATCCTGGGCCCCATCGCCGACGCCAACATCGATGTCGACATCATCCTGCAGAACGCGTCCTCGGAAGGGCTCACGGACTTCTCCTTCACCGTGCATCGCAACGAGTACAAGCGCGCGATGCAGATCCTGGAGTCGAAGGTGAAGCCCGCCATCGACGCCAAGGGGGTGGTCGGCGACGACCGCATCGCCAAGGTCTCGCTGGTGGGCATCGGCATGCGCACCCACGCCGGCATCGCCTCGAAGATGTTCGGCGCGCTCGCCAACGAGGGCATCAACATCCAGATGATCTCGACTTCCGAGATCAAGACCTCGGTGGTGGTCGACGAGAAGTACATGGAGCTCGCGGTGCGTGTGCTGCACCGCGTGTTCGAGCTCGACAAGGCGCCCAACGAAGAGAAGATGAAACCGTGAATAAGTCGTACCTGACACGACTTTTTAAGTTGTACCTGACACCACTTTTGCTGGGTGCTTCGATGGCGCATGCGCAGGCGACGGACGATCCCTACCAGTGGCTGGAAGACGTCACCGGCGACAAGGCCATGGCGTGGGTGAAGGCGCAGAACGCGAAGAGCCAGCCGGAGCTCGAGGCCAAGCCCGAGTTCAAGGCGATCCACGAGCGGCTGCTGTCGATCTACAACTCGCGCGAGCGCATTCCCTCGGTCGTCAAGCGCGGCCAGTGGCTCTACAACTTCTGGCAGGACGAGAAGAACCCGCGCGGCATCTGGCGGCGCACGACGCTCGAGGAGTACCGCAAGAGCGAGCCCGCGTGGGAGACGGTGCTCGACATCGGCAAGGTGGGCGCCGACGAGAATGTGAACTGGGTGTGGAAGGGCGCGGACTGCCTCTACCCCGGCTACAACCGCTGCTTGGTCTCGCTCTCCCGCGGCGGCGCGGACGCGGTGGAGGTGCGCGAGTTCGACATCGCGAAGAAGGAATTCGTGAAGGGCGGCTTCGTAATCCCGGAGGCGAAGACCAGCGCCGAGTGGCGCGATGCCGGCACGCTCTACGTGGCGACCGATTTCGGCAAGGGGTCGATGACCACGTCCGGCTATCCGCGCATCGTGAAGGAATGGCGCCGCGACACGCCGCTCGCGGCGGCGAAGACCATCTTCGAAGGGCAGGAAAGCGACGTGGGCGCCGGCGTCTCGGTGGTCTCCGAGAAGGACCGCACCTACGACCTCGTGCGGCGCGCGATCGACTTCTGGAACCGCGAGACCTTCATCCGCGTCGGCGACCAGTGGGTGAAGCTCGCCCTGCCGACCGACGCCAAGGTGGCCACCGCTAACCATTGGCTGCTGGTGCGGCTCGTCACCGACTGGAAGCCCGCCGAGACCAATTTCAAGGCCGGATCCCTCATCGGCATGAACCTCGACAAGTTCCTCGCCGGCGAGCGCGGCTTCGTCGTGATCTTCGAGCCCGCGGAGCGTGTCGCGCTGCAGGCTTTCATCGTCACGAAGGACATGATCGTCCTCGACATCCTCGACAACGTGAAGAGCCGCATCGTGGAAGTGCGGCGCGACGGCGGGCAGTGGGTCGCGAAGGAAGTGAAGGTCCCCGCGGCCTCCGCGATCGGCGTCACCGCGCTCGACCGCGACGACAGCAACGACTACTGGATGACGGTCACGAGCTTCACGGAGCCCACCGCGCTCTACCTCGCCACGCCGGGCGGCGAGCGCGAGAAGATGAAATCGCTCCCCGCGTTCTTTGATGCGAAGGGGCTCGTCACGCGCCAGTTCGAGGCCATCTCCAAGGACGGCACGCGCGTCCCGTATTTCGCGGTGATGCGCGAGGACACCAAGCTCGACGGCACGAATCCCACCATCCTGTACGGCTATGGCGGCTACGAGATCTCGATGCTGCCATCGTACAGCGGAGCGATCGGCTCTTCGTGGCTCGAGAGGGGCGGGGTCTACGTGCTCGCCAACATCCGCGGCGGCGGCGAGTTCGGTCCCGAGTGGCACCGCGCGGCGCAGCGCGAAGGGCGGCACCGGACCCACGAGGATTTCATCGCCGTCGCCGAGGACGTCATCAAGCGCGGCCTCACGTCGCCGAAGCACCTCGGCATCATGGGCGGAAGCCAGGGGGGGCTCCTCGTGGGCGCGGCATTCACCCAGCGTCCCGAGCTCTTCAAGGCGGTGGTGTGCCAGGTGCCGCTCCTCGACATGCGCCGCTTCAACAAGCTGCTCGCGGGCGCCTCGTGGATGGGCGAGTACGGCAATCCCGACAAGCCCGAGGACTGGGCCTTCATCTCGAAGTACTCGCCGTACCAGAACGTCGCGAAGGACAGGAAGTACCCGCGCGTCCTCTTCTACACCTCGACCCGCGACGACCGCGTGCACCCCGGCCACGCGCGCAAGATGGTGGCGAAGATGGAGGACCAGGGCCACGACGTCCTCTACTACGAGAACATCGAGGGCGGCCATGCGGCGGGAGTCACCCCGGCGCAGAACGCCTACATGTGGGCCATCACGTACGCGTTCTTCCTGAACGAGCTTCGCTAGTCTGTTAAAATTCACCCTCGCCGGAGAGATGCCCGAGTGGCCGAAGGGGGCGCCCTGCTAAGGCGTTATATGGGCTTAAACCCGTATCGAGGGTTCGAATCCCTCTCTCTCCGCCACCTTTCCTAGCAGACGCGCTTTTTCGTCCCGCAAGTCTGCCCACAAATGGATTCCTTGTTGGAATCCATTTGTTTTTTTTCCCCTCAGCGCAGGTGACTCCAGCCACTACGTATCCGCAACCGGCCAGAGGTGGACGCACCGTGGCGCTTGACAGAGCCACTCTGCGAGAATATGATGCTCGTCATATGACTGTCAAGGCCAGCTCCAAGAAGGAAGAAACCCGCGAGCGGATTCTGCGCGCGGCGGCGCGCGCCATCCGCAAGCACGGCTACGAAGGCGTCGGGGTCGCCGACGTGATGAAGGACGCCGGGCTCACGCACGGCGGCTTCTATGCGCACTTCGAGTCGCGCGACGCGCTCCTGGCGGCGGCCGCCGATCAGGCGGGTGCGGAAACAATCGAGCACCTCACGCGTGCGATCGCCGCGGCGAAGCCGGGCCAGGAGCTCATGGCGCTTGTCGACACCTATCTTTCCGACGGGCACGTGGCCGCTCCGGAGCAGGGCTGCGTCGTCGCTGCGGCAGGAAGCGAAATGCCGCGCCAGCAAGCGGATGTACGCCGTGCGGCAAGCCGGCGCATCAAGGACATTATCGGCCTGATCGAACGCCAATTCCCCGAATGGGGCAGGAGCGCAGCTCACGGCAAGGCGATGGCTATCGCTGCGACCCTGGTCGGGTCCGTAGTCCTGGCGCGCGCGGTGGACGATGCGCAGCTTTCCCGCAGCATCCGCAAGGCAGCACGCGATCTGGTTCGCACCACAGTGGGCTAGTTTTTTTTGACCTCCAATATGACGATCATCATATAAATGGACCCTCACACCCGTGGCGCTGCAACGCGCCGCCGTCATTTCCGCATAGTCCTCTTGCTGAGCGCCAGCCTCGTGGCCGGTTGCGCTGTCGGCCCGGACTACCAGTCGCCCGACATTTCCGTGACGTCCCGTTTTCTCGGTCAGGACGGCATGGAACGCCGCGAGATTCGGAGCAAAGCGGACCTCCAAACCTGGTGGGCCGCCTTCGATGATCCGATGCTGACGCGCTTCGTCGCCCTGGCCCTCGACCAAAATCTCGACATGGCGGTGGCGGCAGCGCGTGTCGCCCAGGCGCGCGCATCCTTGCGCCTGGCAGATGCAGCGCTGATTCCATCAGCCAATGTGAGCGCGCAGGGTGCAAGAACCTACCAGTCGGTTGAGACTCCGTTGGGGCGGGTGCTCAACTCGACGCCCGGCTTCGACCGCAGTGGAAGCTACTACGAGGCCAACCTCGGTGCGAGCTGGGAAATCGACATGTTCGGCGGCCTGCGAAGAGGGCAGGAAGCCGCGCGCGCGGAGTATCAGGCATCCGAAGCCGGCGCGGTTGCGACACGGCTGGCCGTGGCCGCGCAAACGGCGGATGTGTACGTCACGGTCCGGGGACTGCAAGCGCGCATCTCGATCGCCCGACAACAAGCGGAGACGCGCCGTCAGCTTCTCTCGACGATCACGCTCCAGTACGAGAAGGGGATCGCCGCCGAGTTGCAAGTGCGCCAAGCCGAGGGCTCGCTCAGTCAGGTCGAGGCGCAAGTTCCCGTCCTGGAGGTCGCGCTCGACGCGGCGATGAACGCGCTCGATGTGCTTTTCGGAGTACAGCCAGGAACCTACCGCGGCGAGCTCAGCCCGGCGGCACCTGTCCCGGTTGCACCGGATCTTGCCGAGACCGGCACCCCGGCCGAGATGATTCGACGCCGACCGGACCTCTTCGTGGCCGAGCGGCGCCTGGCGGCAGCCAACGCGCGCATTGGCGTGGCGATTTCGGAGTACTACCCGAAGTTGTCGCTAGGTGCGCTGCTGGGCAGCGCCACCACAATATCGAGCGGCAACCTCTTTACCAGCGGTGCGAACCAGGCCCAGGGCGTCCTCGGACTTCGCTGGCGTTTGTTCGACTTCGGCCGCGTCGATGCGCAGATCGCCGCTGCGCGTGGCCGGGAGGCTGAGGCACTCGCGGCATACCGGCTCGCGGTGCTGCGAGCGACCGAGGAAGTGGAGAACGCGTTTTCGGCCCTCGTCAAACGCGAGGCCCAAGTCAGCGTCCTCACGCGGGGTGAATCGTCTCTCGCGCGTGCGCGCGAGAACTCGCTTGCCGCCTACAAAGGCGGTGTCGTTAGCTTGATCGAGGTGCTGAATGCCGACGGCAACCTGCTGCAGATACGCGACGAGAAGGCGCAGGCGCAAACCGAAGTTGCGCGCGCCGCCATCTTCTCCTTCCGGGCTCTGGGTGGCGGGTGGGATACAAGCAGCAACAGCTATAGCGCCCTTCAGTGATCATTTACGGAGATTCCAATGCTTCAGCGCCATCCCGCCGTAGTTGCTGCTGTCATCGGTCTGTCGCCCTTCGTCTTGGCGGCATGCAGTGACGCCGCCTCTTCCTCAAGTGACCCGCGAACGCAGCCTCCCCTTGTGCGGATAGAGGCTGTCGAGCGCTCGGTCCCGTCAGAGCGTTCGTTCACCGGCATCGTCGCGGCCCGCGTGCAGAGCGACCTGGGATTCCGAGTCTCCGGGAAAGTCCTGGAACGCTTGGTTAATGTGGGGCAAACCGTCAAGCGAGGCCAAACGCTCATGCGTATCGATCCCACGGATCTGACGCTCGCCTTACGCGCGCAGGACGAGGCCGTTGCCGCTGCCAGGGCGCGAGCGCGCCAAGCTGCGAACGACGAGTTGCGGTACCGCGACCTCGTCGACGGGGGTGCGGTTTCGGCATCGGCCTACGACAAAGTCAAGGCTGACGCCGAGGCGGCAAGAGCGCAGCTCCATGCGGCAGAAGCCCGGACTGACGTTGCCCGCAATGAGACGGGCTACGCGGACCTGCTGGCTGACGCGGATGGCGTGGTCGTCGAGACTCTCGCGGAGTCGGGCCAAGTCCTCGGTGCCGGTCAGATCGTCGTGCGTCTGGCGCATGCCGGGCGGCGGGAGGCGGTCATCGAGCTTCCCGAAACGTTGCGTCCGGCTATCGGATCCACAGGTCGAGCGACCTTGTACGGAAGTGGACAGACGGGCTCCGCGAAGCTTCGCCAGTTGTCGGACGCGGCGAACCGGCAGACGCGGACCTTCGAAGCTCGCTACGTGCTGGACGGTCCTCTGGCTGACGCGCCGCTCGGTTCAACGGTCTCCATCCAGGTCTCAGACGACCGGTCCGCGCAGGCGCTGCACGTACCGATGGGTGCGATCTTCGATCCGGGCAAGGGTCCCGGCGTATGGCTGGTCGAGGGCGAAACGCCCCGGGTCAGCTGGCGGGCCGTGCAAATCGCCGGCCTCAGCGGCGAAGCGGCTTCCGTGATCGGCAATCTCAAGACCGGCGATCGCGTCGTGGCGCTCGGTGCGCATCTGCTGCATGAAGGCGAGCACGTGCGACTGGCGCAGAGCGCGCTCATCAACGCCGCCGCGCCGCAATGAGCGGCTTCAACCTCTCCGCCCTGGCCGTACGCGAGCGCTCCGTTACCTTGTTCCTGCTCGTGGCGATCTCCATCGCCGGCATCGTGGCTTTCCTGACGCTGGGCCGGGCGGAAGATCCCTCCTTCACGATCAAGCAGATGACCGTCGTCACGGCGTGGCCGGGCGCGACGGCGAAGGAGATGGAAGAGCTGGTCGCCGAAAGGCTGGAGAAGCGGATGCAGGAACTGCGCTGGTATGACCGGACCGAGACCTTCACGCGGCCGGGCCTGGCGTTCACCACGGTGTTCTTGCTTGACAGCACGCCTCCCGCCGACGTTCCCGAACAGTTCTATCAGGCGCGGAAGAAACTCGGCGACGAGACCGCCCACTTGCCGCGTGGCGTGATCGGTCCGCTGGTGAATGACGAATACGCCGACGTGACCTTTGCGCTGTACGCGCTGAAGGCGAAGGGGGAGCCGCATCGGCACCTCGTCCGGGAAGCGGAAGTGCTGCGCCAACGACTGCTTCACGTGCCCGGCGTTAAGAAGGTGAACATCGTCGGCGAGCAAGCGGAAAGGATCTTCGTCGAGTTCTCCTACGACCGCCTCGCGACGTTGGGCGTGTCCCCTCAGGAAATCTTCGCCGCGCTCAACAGCAGCAACGTTGTGACGCCCGCGGGCGCGATCGAAGCGAAGGGCCCGCAAGTCTTCATCCGCGTGGACGGCGCCATCGACGATCTGCAGAAGATCCGCAATATGCCTGTCTCTGCGCAAGGCCGCACGCTCAAGCTCGCCGACATTGCCGAAGTGAGGCGCGGCTACGAAGACCCGGCCACCTTCCTGATCCGCAACAACGGCGAGCCCACGTTGCTGCTCGGCGTGGTGATGCGCGAAGCATGGAACGGCCTTGAGCTCGGCAAGGCGCTGGAGGCGGAAGCGAACCGAATCAACGCGGAGATGCCGATCGGGATGAGCCTGTCCAAGGTCACGGATCAGTCCGTCAACATTCGAGCGGCCGTCGACGAGTTCATGGTCAAGTTCTTCGTCGCCCTCGCTGTGGTGATGCTCGTCAGCTTTCTCAGCATGGGATGGCGCGTTGGTATCGTCGTCGCAGCGGCGGTTCCTCTCACCTTGGCCGCGGTATTCATCGTCATGGCGGCGACCGGCAGGGATTTCGACCGCATCACGCTCGGCTCGCTGATACTCGCCCTGGGACTGCTGGTCGACGACGCGATCATCGCCATCGAGATGATGGTCGTGAAGATGGAGGAGGGTTACGACCGCATCGGCGCCGCGGCCTATGCGTGGAGTCATACCGCCGCGCCGATGCTCGCCGGGACGCTGGTGACCGCGATCGGCTTCATGCCGAACGGCTTCGCCAGATCCACGGCCGGTGACCAGCAACATGTTCTGGATCGTCGGCATCGCGCTGATCGCATCGTGGATCGTCGCTGTGGTGTTCACGCCTTATCTCGGCGTGAAGCTGCTGCCGGATATCGAGAAGCGCGCGGGCGGGCACGAGGCGATCTACGACACGCCGCGCTACAACCGCTTCCGCCAGTTTCTTGGTCTGGTGATTCGCCGGAAGTGGCTGGTCGCGGGAAGCGTGGTCAGTGCGTTCCTGGTCGCGGTGCTGGGCATGGGCGTGGTGAAGAAGCAGTTCTTTCCGACGTCCGATCGACCGGAGGTGCTGATCGAAGTGCAAATGCCGCATGGCACTTCCATCGAGCAGACGAGTGCCGCCACCGCCAAAGTCGAGGCCTGGTTGACCAAGCAACCGGAAGCCAAGGTCGTTACTGCGTACATCGGACAGGGGGCGCCGCGCTTCTTCCTTGCTATGTCACCGGAATTGCCGGATCCCTCGTTCGCGAAGATCGTCGTATTGACGCCAGGCGAAGAGGCACGCGAGGCGCTCAAGTTGAGGTTACGAGAGGCGGCGGCCGACGGCCTGGCGCCTGAGGCGCGCGTTCGGGTTACGCAGATCGTGTTCGGCCCGCCCTCGCCCTTCCCCGTGGCTTTCCGTGTGATGGGGCCAGACCCCGACAAGCTTCGTGACATCGCGGCGCAGGTACGCGACGTGATGCAAGCCAGCCCCCTGATGAGAACGACCAACACCGATTGGGGCGAGCGCGTGCCCACGCTTCGTTTTGCGCTGGACCAGGACAGGCTGCAGAGCATCGGTTTGACGTCCAGCGACGCGGCCCGGCAGATGCAGTTCCTCCTGAGCGGCATCCCGATCACTGAGGTCCGCGAAGACATCCGTTCGGTGCAGGTCACGGCGCGCTCGGCCGGAAACGCCCGGCTCGATCCGAGCAGGATCGCCGACTTCACGCTCGTGGGAGCGGCCGGTCAACGCATTCCGCTCTCGCAGATCGGAACGGCGGAAATCCGCATGGAAGACCCGATCCTGCGTCGCCGCGATCGCACGCCGACGATCACCGTGCGCGGCGACATTGCCGAGGGCTTGCAGCCACCGGACGTGTCCACCGCCGTGTGGAAGCAGCTCCAGCCGATCGCCGCGAAGCTGCCATCGGGCTACCGGATCGAGCAGGGTGGTTCCATTGAGGAGTCCGGCAAGGCAAATCGCGCCCTGGCTCCGCTCTTTCCCATCATGATCGTCCTCACGCTGATCACGATCATCTTTCAGGTCCGCTCGATCTCCGCGATGACGATGGTATTCGCCACCGCGCCGCTGGGACTCATCGGCGTCATTCCAACCTTGCTGCTGTTCCAGCAGCCGTTCGGCATCAACGCGCTGGTCGGGCTGGTCGCCCTTTCCGGAATCCTTATGCGCAACACGCTCATCCTGATCGGCCAGATCCGCCATAACGAGAAGGAGGGATTGGCACCGTTTGATGCTGTTGTCGAGGCAACCGTGCAGCGCTCCCGTCCGGTCATTCTGACGGCGCTTGCCGCGATGCTCGCGTTCATTCCGCTCACCCACTCGGTCTTCTGGGGAACGCTCGCGTACACCTTGATCGGCGGAACGTTCGCGGGGACGGTTTTCACCCTCGTGTTCCTGCCGGCCCTGTACGCCATCTGGTTCAGGATCACGCCGGTCGCGAAAGGCGGGCACGTCGCGCCGCAGATTCAAACGGAGCCTATTCCTGCATGACACTGAACGATCAAGCGTGGGTGCTCGTCACGGGCGCGTCGAGTGGTTTCGGAGAGGAGTTCGCCCGGCAGTACGCCGCACAAGGTCGGCCGCTTGTTCTCGTGGCGCGCCGGCTCGAGAAGCTGGAGAAGCTGGCGACCGGGCTGCGCGAGACCTATCGCGTCGACGTCATCGTTGAGCAAGTCGATCTTTCGAATGTTGCGGCCGTCATCCAGCTGCATCAGCGGCTCCGCGAGCGAGGGATTGCGATCGACATCCTGATCAACAACGCCGGCCACGGACTACAGGGCACATTCGTGGACGGCACGCTGGACGCGGCATTGGCGATGTTGCAGCTGGATGTCGTGAGCCTGACCGCGGTCACGCACGTGTTTGCGCAGGACATGCGGACGCGCGGGCGCGGCAAGATCCTGCTGGTCGCGAGCTTTCTGGCCTATCTGGGCGTCGAGAAGTTCGCGGTTTACGCGGCCGCCAAAGCGTACGTCCTGCGCCTTGGTGAAGCCCTTCATCGCGAACTCAAACGCGAAGGCGTCACGGTGACGGTACTGTGTCCGGGCATGTCGGACACCGGATTCGCCACCGCGGCGCAGCAGAAGATCACGCCCGCGTTGAAGCTCTTGATGATGCAGCCGGCACCCGTGGTGCAAGCCGGGATCCGCGCATTGCAGGCCGGGCGCATCAGCGTCGTGCCCGGCTGGGCGAACAAGGCCACCGTGATGTTCATCAAGGCAACGCCTCGCTGGCTACACCAAACCGTTTTCTCTCGCGTCATGGGCGCCGCAAGCTGATCGCGACAACTCCCATGCCAACCACCATGTCCGAACTGAAACATTCTGATGCCGAAGCCCTGCTCGCTGCCCGTCTCGAGCGCGTATCGCTGGACGATATTGCGCGCTAGGCCCAGCCCAACCCCCTCCAATCCACAACACGGAGCCCATCACCATGGATGACGTCATCATCATCGGCGGCAGCTTTGCCGGTCTCGCCGGCGCCCTGCAGCTCGGCCGTGCCCGCCGCAAGGTCACCGTTCTCGATACCGGCCTGCCCCGCAACCGCTTCGCGGGCCACTCGCATGGTCTGCTCGGCCACGATCACAAGCCACCGCTGGTCATCCTGGCAGAGGCGCGGCAGCAGCTGGCGCGCTACCCCACGATCAGGCTGGTCAATGCCCGGGCCGACAGCATCTTCGGCGCCATCGACGATTTCTCCGTCCTCACTGGCGATGGCGAAAGCCTTAGGGCGCGCCGCCTGATCCTGAGCTATGGCGTCGCCGATCAGATGCTTGATGTTCCGGGCTTTGCCGAAGGCTGGGGCACCTCCATCGTGCCCTGCCCCTATTGCGACGGCTTTGAAGTCGCCGGCCAGCATTGGGGCCTCGTCTGGTCCGGCCGACAGTCGCACAATTATGTCAGGCTGTACCACGATTGGACCGACACATTGACGCTCTTCGCCGACGGTCACGACATTCCGCCCGATATCCGGGCCGATCTGGCGCGCCGCAACATACCTGTCGTCGATGGCCGGATCACCGGGATCGCCCATCACGAGGGCCATGACGCCACCGTCAAGCTCGATACCTGCCCCAATGTCGCGGTCGACATCCTGTTCGCGCATCCGCGCAACAAGCCGTCCGCAAGCCTGCATGAATCACTGGGCCTCGCCACGGTCGATACGCCCGGCGGCATCGCCCTCAAGGTCGACGAGCGCCGCGAAACCAGCATGCCCGGCATTTACGCCGCGGGCGACCTCGCCAACCCCCTCATGCCCTCGGTCACTTTGGCATCATCGCACGGCGCGACAGCGGGTATCTTCGCCCAGCAGTCGATGCTGGTTTAGATCTCTGATGACCGACGAGCTTCCCATTGTGCTCCTCCATGGCTCCGCCACCGGCTCCTACTCCTGGGCCGCGGTCCGCATGGGCGTCGTCCAAGGCATTGATTACCTCGAGCGCAATCTCCGTCGCTTCATGCGCCCGACCCGCCGCAGCCTGTCTCTGCCTAACAAAACCCATTGAAAGGAAATCCCATGAAGAAGACAGCCCTCGTTACCGGCGCCTCGTCAGGCATCGGCGAAGCCACGGCGACTCGGCTCGCGATGGCGGGATACAAGGTCTACGGCACCAGCAGGCGCGCAGCCAAGGTGGGCCAGCGATCGTTCGAGCTACTGTCCCTCGACGTGACCAGCGATGAATCCGTGGAAGCCGCTGTCAACGAAGTGCTGCGCCTGGAAGGCCGCATCGACTTGCTCGTCAACAACGCCGGCTTCGGTATCGCGGCAGGTGCAGCGGAAGAGAGCTCGATGGAACAGGCCCGGTCGATCTTCGAGACGAACTTCTTTGGCATCGTCCGGATGACCCGTGCCGTCGTGCCCCACATGCGACGTCAACGGGCTGGCCGCATCATCAACATCGGCTCCGTGCTCGGCTTCCTGCCGATGCCGTACGCGGCGCTCTATGCCGCGACCAAGCACGCGGTCGAAGGCTACTCGGAGTCGCTCGACCACGAGCTGCGCACCAGGGGCATCCGGGTATCGGTCGTCGAGCCCGCATACACGAAGACGCAGTTCGGCGCGAACTTCGTGCAGCCCGACGCCAAGCTCGATGAGTATCGCGAGATTCGCGCATCCCTGGGCAGGACGCTAACGGAGGTGATGGCCGCTGCCGACGAGCCGGGCGTTGTGGCCGACGTCGTGCTCGAAGCTGCTAGCGCGGCGCGCCCGAAGCTCCGATACACGGCGGGTGCCCGCGCTGGCCGCCTGCGATTGCTTCGCCGATTCGCGCCTGCCGGCTTGATCGACACCGGGATTAGAAAGGACCTGCGGCTCGACGCGCTGACGGCGCCGCGGTGACGGCATTTTGTCGGTAGGGAAGCGGAGGAACCCCAACTTGGCTTGGAAGTGGAATCCCAACTCTTCCGCCACAAGGTCCGCAATCGGCAAGAAGCGGACGTCTTGAAGCTGCCGGATTGCAACTCCGATGGCAGGATGGACGCTCCGAACTACGAGTCCGAAGCGCACCTTGGAACGATTCGCAGATACTGAGCGGCCTCATGCCGATCGTAGAAGCGGCCGTCAGCAGGAACCCGTCCGGTTCTTGTTCCGCGAGGTTGTCGAAGACTTCCCGCACTTGGCGCAGGCGGCCAATGGGCTGCTCGACGACATGTCTTGGTGGACCAAGGCGCTGAAGCCGGCACGCGAAGTTATGACGACCGGCGTCGCCGCTTGAGTTGGCGGGTGTTGCGTTTGTTCATGTTTCATTCGTCCAGGTTGCCTTCTTCCGCAAGGTGGTCCACAAACAAGCATTGGATCAGGTTGGCCGACCTTGGACGGCCAAACCAGCCAATTCCACCGTTTTGAGGGGAGAATCGGCAAGAGCCGCGACTTACCTGGACGGTGTTGGACTTATTAAATCAGTCTCTCTCTCTCCGCCACCCTTCCTAGTAGATGCGTTCTTTTGTTCCACAAGTTCGCCCACAAATGGATTCCACTGTTGAATCCGTTTGTACTCTCTCCCTTAGCGCAGGCGGCTCCGTGGTTCATCGATCTCGGCGGCCGGTGTTCAGCCGGAGCGGCCCTAGCTGCAGGCGACTTCGGAATGCGATCGGCTTGACTTTGCGCCAAGCGCAGATATACTTTGTATATCATGAGTGACAAGTCATTGCTCGTCAGATTTCGCGACAAAGACACGAAAGACGGCGTTACAAGGCGCACGTTGAAAAGCCTCGCTGCCACCCTTGGCTTGTCCGAGACTGAAGCCGTTCATCGAGCGCTCGTGGAATATGCGCGGCGCTTTGTGCCGCGATATCCGAAAGACGATGGTGCGCTCCGCGAAGAGACTTACGCTCGTATCGAGGAAGCTGTTCGTCGACAACACGGCGGCGCGAGGCTCATCGAGTCCTTGTTCGATGAGCCGGTGAGTTCAAACGAGCCAAGTGCCAAGCGAGTTTCCTCCGCCCGTCCCCGGTGACATCGTTTATTGCCGTTATCCGGAAATAGCGCGACACCCGGGTCCTAAGCCGCGTCCTGCGCTGGTGACAGGCCTCGCGCAATTCGAGGATGGGACTCTGGGCGTCGTGGTCGCCTTCGGCACTTCGCAACGCGTTAGCGAGCTCTACGCTGGCGAATTCGCCTTGGTGCCGGGCGATGGTGAGGCGTACCGCGCGGCTGGCCTCAGTTTCCCGACCAAGTTCAATTTGGCAAAGCGCGTGACTTTGCCATACTCGGATGTCTGGTTTCGCGTTGCGCCCGTGCCGACTTTCGGACAAACGCCAAAGATGGGGATTCTGCATCCCAGTTTGATGAAACGGGCGCAAGCGGCTTTTGCAGCTATCGTAAGTCCAAAGCCTAATAACTGAGTGTCGGAGCTGCGGGCTCGACGCACCGATGGGAGCAACATGAAAGCATTCATCGTCGATCGCTATGGAAGCGCAGATCGCGTGCGGGCCAGCGAAGTTCCAGACCCGGAAATGCGGGAGGATGACGTCCTGATCGAGATCCACGCTGCTGGCGTGAATCCACTGGATTCCAAGATCAGAGACGGAGAATTCAAGCTGCTCCTGCGTTATCGATTGCCGCTCATTCTCGGTAACGAGTTGGCAGGCGTCGTAATCCGAGTCGGATCTCGCGTGCGGCGATTCAAGCCCGGCGACGAGGTGTATGCGCGACCTGCCAAGAACCGAATTGGGACATTCGCGGAGTTCATCGCAGTAAGCGAAGATGACTTGGCGATCAAACCCAAGAGCCTGACGATGGAGGAAGCGGCTTCCATCCCTTGGTCGGCTTGACCGCCTGGCAAGCGCTCGTCGAAAAGGCGCAATTGAAGAAAGGGCAGAAAGTTCTGATCCACGCGGGCTCGGGCGGCGTGGGAACATTCGCAATTCAGCTCGCGAAGCATGTTGGGGCAACCGCGGCCACGACAACGAGTACGGCGAATATCGACTTGGTTAGGCGCCTCGGTGCGGATATCGTTATCGACTACAAGAAGGACTCGTTCGAAGAGGTCCTGCGCGATTACGATGTGGTTCTGAATACCCTGGACGCCGAGACGCTCAGGAGGTCCCTCCGAGTGCTCAAACCCGGTGGAAATCTCATCTCAATCTCCGGTCCACCGGATCCCGAGTTTGCGAGGCGCCTTGGGTTGAGCCGGATACTTGAACTGGTGATGGGTCTCTTAAGCTTCCGGATCAGAAGACAAGCCAAGCGTCATCAGGTCAACTATTCCTTTCTCTTCATGAGAGCAAGCGGGGATCAGTTGCGACAGATCGGTTCTCTCATCGAGACGGGCGCCATCCGCCCGGTCCTGGACCGGATCTTCCCATTTGAATCGACCAAAGAGGCGATGGCTTACGTCGAGAAGGGACGTGCAAGAGGGAAGGTCGTCGTCAAGGTTCGATAGGAGAAGCGCTTTGCCATGAGCGATCGCGAGATTGCAGGCCATCGCCGTCCGCGTGGCGGCCGGCGGGTTTCATGTTGAACAGGGGTGCCTTCTTCCGCCATCCTTCAGCTCACGGTGCGCGCTTCGCCTCCTCGCGAACCTTGTAGCCGGCCACGAGCTCGAGCACTCGCTCCGGGCTCTCCTCGCAGCGGGTCTCGTCCGAGCGCGGGGACATGCGGGTGATCGCGCGCTTCTCGACGAGGTTCAGGACCAGCGTTCGATCCGCGCAACGTGCGTGCACCGGTTTCGTGACGATCTCCTTGTCGTCCCAACGGTCGACCTCGAAGGCCGTATGCGCCGATTCCATCACCGCCTTGTCGCCCACGAAAACCAGCACCGCGGAAGACTCCTGGCATTGCATTCCCGACTTGCGGCATTCGATCGTCGTCGTCTGCATCGGCCCCGAAGGGCCGCGCTGCGCGACCCATGTTCCGCGCGTCTCGACCGAGCCCATGTCGCCGGTCACCTCGAACTGGTAGCTGGGCAGCGCGACCGGGAACTTGCGCAACGTCTGCAGCTCGCGGTAAGTGATGAGCGCGTTGGCCGCCAGGAAGGTGACGATCACGATCTCGGCGAGGCGAATGGCCTTTCGAAGCGGGGGCTGCACAGGGTCTCCCAATCCGTGCGCGGATGGCGGCCCATGCTACACCCCGTATCGACCGCCGTCCCGAATCTGCCCGGCAGCAGACGGCCGATGGAACCTACGATTGCCCGTTGTTCCGGCGCAGCTCGCGCTCGCGGCGCTCACGCTCGGCGTATTGCGCCGTCTTGGTCCGCTGACGCGGACGCGCATCGCGCTTTTTCCTGTTATCGGCCACCACGGTGCCGACCGCGCAGCCGGCGGCGGCCCCGAGCACGGTATTGGTGGTG
>Ga0209647_1000269_pt1 | contig 48816 bp, 39 predicted proteins | sample GraSoi_2013_60cm_FD_185827 | JGI IMG/M metagenome (GOLD analysis project Ga0209647, IMG submission 185827) | Grasslands soil microbial communities from the Angelo Coastal Reserve, California, USA - Sample 9_17_2013_60cm (SPAdes) (version 2) | ecosystem: Environmental > Terrestrial > Soil >...
TTGCTTTCCCCGCCTTTTGATTCTTTAGTTCTTCTGCACCGACGCTGAGTGCCGTTCCTATGGTGTTTTTTTTCATCTTGTCAGGTTGCTGCTAATCGGCAGCCTGACAAGCACCATGGCATCTACCGGACCGGCGCAGTGGACCGGCGGACGATCAGCTTAGGGGTGAACATTTTTCGTTGAGCGCCTCGGCTACCCCGGAGTCGTTTCAACATAAGGTCGATTGTGAAACGGCCCATTGCTTCCACCGGTTGGGCGATCACGGTCAACGGCGGATCGATGTAGCGCGCCCAAAAACCATCGTCGAATGTCACGATAGAAAGTTGTTCAGGCAGCTTGATTCCACGTTCTCGAACCAGCGCGATCAGACCGGCCGCCATTTCCATATTAGCAGTGAAAACCGCCGTCGGTGGATGCTTCAGGTTCAGAAGGCGCTGGGTGCAGGAGTAACCCGATTCCGACTGGAAATTGCCAATCTGAATGTAATTGGGTGGAAGGGCAATCGACCGCTTGGCCAAAGCTTCCTGAAATCCAAAAAGACGAGCCCTTCCATTTGAAAGATGCTGGGGCCCGGCAATGGTTGCGATTCGGGTATGTCCAAGTCCGGCTAAGTGTTCGACGGCGAGTTCGGCTCCTTTTTGATTATTTATGGTAATGGTATCGGTATGATCCAGACAGGACTCGCGGTCAAAGTCGATCAGGATGGCGCCACTTTTGCGCACCAGTTCTAGCATTTCCAGATTGCCGCCGGTTGAGCAGTTGATAACTCCGGCGACTTTCCGATCGAGCAGCATGCGAAGCGCTGCTTCTTCCTTTTCTTTGTCTTCGTCCGCGTTGCAAATCAGGATCGTATAGCCGTTCGCTCTGGCTTGGTCCTCGATGCTTTTGACAAAGGCAGCGAAAAAATAATTACGAATGTCCGAGATAACCACTCCGATGGTTCGGGTTTGTTGGGCGCGGAGGGAACGCGGACGACCTGGTTGGTAATGGCCATTACGATGGACCGCGGCGAGGACTCGTTCACGAGTGGCGGGCGCAACATCATCGGGCCGATTCAGTGCGCGGGAGATGGTGGCGATGCTAAGGTTTAATTCATGGGCGAGCTCGACGAGAGTCATTGTTACCGGGCGGGCGATCCGTTGTTCTACGGATTGCTAGAATAGTGAGAAGATGCGAGAGATAAAATTGAATGTAAAGCTTTACATTGCGCCGGCCCGCGCGTATCAATCAAAAACCCCCTATCCCCAGCCTAGTGTCTCGCCCGATTCCAATTGATTTCGAATCCCGGATTTCGGATTTCGAGTTTCGGACTCCAGCATCCGTATTCCGCATTCCGAAATCCGCGTTTCTTATTGCGTATGTCGTTGCCTGATTCGCCCAGCCAACCGCCCCAACGTTTGGCGCTGGAGATGCGGCAAATTTCGAAGTCATTTGGACCAACGCAGGTCCTTCGCGATGTCGATTTCGCACTGAGACCCGGCGAAATTCATGCGCTCATGGGGGAGAATGGCGCCGGCAAATCGACCTTGATGAAGATAGCCGGAGGCCTCATTGAAGACTTCGAAGGTCAGATTCTCGTTGATGGCCAGCCGGTCCACCTCGCTTCTCCCCGGGATGCAACTCGGGCTGGGATTGCGATGATTCACCAGGAACTCAGCTTGGTGCCTGAACTGCAAGTTGACGAAAACATTTTTCTCGGGCAGGAGAAACTCCAATCGCTGTTTCTGGTAGATCGACGGAATCAGATCCAAGCCGCGCGCGACGTCCTGAGAACGCTCGACTTTCAGGGGAAGGTTCAGGTTCCGGTATCACAACTTCGAGTTGGCGAACAGCAATTGATCGAAATAGCAAAGGCGCTGGTCGCCAAAGCGCGGATTCTGATCATGGACGAGGCGACCTCGGCGCTCTCCATTAACGAGACGGATCGCCTGTTCCAAGTGATCCGAAGATTGGCCGAGGAAGGAGTTGCGATCGTCTATATCTCGCATCGCATGGAGGAGGTCTTTGCCCTTGCCCACACGGTGACTGTTTTGCGTGATGGCCGGCGGATCGGGACGGTGCCGGGAAAAGACGCTACGAGGCGGGAACTCATTCGGATGATGGTCGGCCGGGAAATTCAGGAAATGCTAGCCGAGGATAAGAGCGCAACCAGGACAGCGAAGCCGATGCTGGAGGTTCGCAACCTTTCGTTGGAGCACCCGGCTCCGACACCTAGCCGGCCGATGTTAGTTCAAGACATTAGCTTTTCGGTAGGAGCTGGCGAGGTGTTCGGGCTTGGCGGATTGCTCGGAGCCGGAAGAACTGAGGTTTTGCAGGTTCTGTATGGTCTGCATCCCGGAACGTCTGATGGCAATATCTGGATAGAAGGCAAACCGGTTCAGATCCTTGGCCCGGTGCAAGCGAAGGCGCGGGGCATAGCGTTGGTCACTGAAGACCGGAAGCGAGACGGACTCGTTTTGAGCGCTGGGATTGACCGAAATATTGGGTTGCCGGTCATGCGGACGCTTACTCACCTGGGTATTGTTTTACCAGGGAAAGAGAAAGAGTTGGCAACGTCGATAATTCGCCAGCTCAATATTCACGCGCGTGATCCGGAGCAAGTAACGGGTTCCCTGAGCGGCGGCAACCAGCAAAAAGTTGTGGTTGGGAAATGCCTGGTGACCAAGCCCAGGGTATTCTTGCTCGACGAACCGACCCGCGGAATCGATGTTGGCGCAAAGGCCGAAATTTATCGGTTAATTGGCCAACTCGCCGACCAGGGATTGGCGATTGTTTTAGTGTCTTCAGAACTTCCGGAACTTATGCTGTTGTGCGACCGCATTCTCGTGCTGCGCGAAGGTCGTCCGACGGCGTTACTCGACCGATCGGAATTTTCGCAGGAGACGATTCTTGAATACGCCTCACCGGGAGGCGCTATCCAACCTGAATTTTTGAAACTGGAGACGACGGTGTGAAAGGGATCGGCACGGCAGCGGGAAATTTCCTGTTAAAGACGAAGTTATTTTGGGGATTGGCGGTCCTTTATGGCGCGGGAATAGTTCTATCGCCGGTCAACCGCAAAGGGGTAAACATTTTTTTGGAGCCCGGGAATCAGGCTGATGTCCTTCGACAAGTTTCGAATAACGGAATCATCGCGGTGGGAATGACTCTCGTGATCCTGACCGGCGGTATCGATCTCTCGGTGGGTTCGATGATGGCCCTTGGGTGCATGCTCTGTGCGATGCTTCTAACCTTGACGGGCTGGACAGCTGCGTCTGTCACTTCGATTCCGATTTTAGCGATCGTATCCGTTTTTCTTTGCAGCTACTTGGTACCGCTAGTCGCCACGAATCTGCGGCGTGGGTCGGCCAGACCAGTTGAGCAAGCGGGCATGACTACTCGCCTGTTGGGGTTAGTCCTGGGCGTCGTAGTAGCGGCTTCGTTAGTTTGGTGGACTACTAGTCAGCTCCAAACAAAGTTTGGCGTTTTGAGTGTTCTGATCACGGTGCCCGCTGTCGGTTTAGCGATCGGTGGGCTGACCGGCCTGATCATCTCTAAAGGCAGGTTGCAGCCATTCATCGTAACCCTGGCAATGATGGTCGCCATCCTGGGTGTCGCGCGTCTATTGGGTGGTGAGACCGCGGCTGTTTATCCGGTCTACACCGGTTCTAACGCTACCGACCAGTTTGACATTCTGCGTGCCCTGGTGCTGCAAGTTATTCCCGTGCCAGGAATCTTCTTCCTGGTTGCCGTGCTGACGTTTGGGTTCATTCTTAAATACACCTCGTTTGGCCGGTATATCTATGCAATCGGCGGAAATGAGCAGGCGGCGCGATTGGCGGGAATCCGAGTGGACCAGATCAAAACAGCGGTGTACGCGATTGCCGGGATGTTAGCCTCTCTGGCTGGTGTGCTTTACACTGCGCAATACCGCCAGGGGAAACCGGACGCGGGTACCGGGGCTGAACTCGACGCGATTGCTGCGGTCGTCATCGGTGGCACTAATTTGATGGGCGGCAAAGGCTCGATGACGGGAACGTTTGTCGGCGTGCTGATCTTTGGTTTCCTCACTAACATCCTGCTGCTCAAGAACATTAACAGTAATATCCAATTCGTTTTGAAAGGCGCGATTATTCTTGCTGCGGTGCTGCTGCAAGAGGGGCAGATCGGACTCTGGTGGAAGCGCCTGCGTGCGCGGACCAAGAAAGTGAGTACAGACGGGCCGCGCAAAGATGAAGTGCATTTCCTGCAAAAGCTTAGATAAGAACCACGAGCAAAGAAAATACCCCAACACAACTTTCTGGGTTCCCGCATCGGGGATTCAGATCAGAAAAAGACGAACTGTTATACCCCCATGAAACGAAGAACGTTCATTAAAACGAGTATTGCTGCTGCGGCAGCGTCGACGGTGTTTAAGCCGTTCCAATTACGAGCCCAGGGCAAGAAATATGTGTTTGGGTTCTCACAAGCAACCATCGTTGAACCTTGGCGTGTCCAGTTCAATAAGGACATGCAGAAAGAAGCGGACAAAAATCCGGAAATACAACTGATCATCACGGATGGGCAGGACAAGACGGAGAAGCAGGTAGCCGATGTGGAAAGCCTGATTCAACAAGGCGTCGATGTCCTGTTGGTTAGCCCGAAGGAGTCGGCCGGATTAACCGGTGTCATCATCAAAGCTATTGATGCGAAAATTCCGGTGATAGTCCTCGATCGGAACGTCAATACCGACAAGTACACGCAATTCATCGGTGGCGATAACGTCGTGATCGGCAAAGCGGCCGGCGAATACGCGGTCAAGTTGCTCGGAGGACCGGGAGCTGCAAAAGGAAACATTGTCGAGCTATGGGGAGGAATGGGAACGCAACCGGCGCATGATCGACACGATGGGTTCAACGAGTTCGTTAGTAAAGAATCGGGCATTAAGTCGTTACTTCAACCCATCGACTGCGATTGGAAGCAGGCGAAGGGCTACGACACGATGACGACGGCACTCAAGCAATTCGACAAGATCGATCTGGTTTACGGTCACAATGACCCGATAGCTTACGGCGCGTTTCTCGCGGCAAAAGATGCCGGCCGGGAAAAGGACATCAAGTTTCTCGGAATTGATGCGTTGCCAAACGAAGGCGTCACCTGGGTTTGCAAAGGCGAACTCACCGCAACCTTCCTCTATGCAACACCGGGAGCGGAGGGCGTCCGCCAAGGATTGAAGATCGTCAAAGGCGAAAAAGTGGAGAAAAAGATCACGCTTCCGACAATGGCGGTCGACAAAACAAACTGCGAGCAGATCCGGAAAGACAACGGTCTGGCATAGCGCTTCGCGAATAGCTGATTGCCGATAGCCACCCAAAGGGCCTTGGAAGCAGAGCCCAGTCCAGCGGCTGCCAGATTGGGTTTGCTTTCTTCATGAGGTAAGGCTGTGGCGGACAGGCCGCGATCCCTGCCTGTTGAGGGATAGGTGCTGCCGCGCGTATGGCGACTGCGGCTTGCGGATATCGTTACGAGGAGAGATAGAGCCAGCCAGCCTTTTCATGTGGTTAGAGGAGACGTCAGTGGCACACTCCACGATTATCCGAAAAATTGGAGCTGAGCAAAATCGGACTAAGGTCGTATGCGTGCGGCCAGCGGAGAGAAGAGCCGTAAGCGGTAAAGGGCGTGGTCAGGACGTCGATAACCGGCTCCGTTAGTTTCGCCCTGGGAGAGCGGCGCGAATTGCTTCTAAGAACGCAGCATCGGCAAACGGTTTGGTAAAAAACGCTCTAGCGCCTTGAGCAAATGCGACACTGCCCATCCCGGGATCGTCTCGCCCAGTCATCATGATGATCGGCGTAGCCGGCGCCATATGATGGAGTAGTCGCTGCACTTCCAACCCACTAAGCTCTGGCATCCAGACGTCGATGATCGCGAGGGCAATCGTGTGGTTTTCGGCGTGTTCGAGGAATAATCAGGGGTTGTCAAACGGCATCATTTGTAGCCCAGCCGAGCGCAGCAGACGGCCCAACGCCTTCAGGACGGCGGCGTCGTCATCGACGACACAGATAATCTCTGGTTGGTCAGGCACTCGACGGATTTTCCTTCATAACTTTCGCTAGGATTTCGCCACTGTTTCTTTCTCCGCACAAATGAGCGATACAAAGATCAGTCCGATAGATTGTATACTAGCCGAGTGGCTAAGTAGGCGATATTAGACCTTAGTCCTATCCGGCTGGATGCCCAAGCTTTCCGTAAGCCTCATCAACTCAGCGACTGAGAATACCTGCATTTTTTGCATTACCCGGCACAGGTTGGAATGTCCCCGTGTCCCGTGATAAAGATAATCGACTCGTCGCGACCGGCCGCCGCCAGCGCGCTTTGCAACTCCAACCCGTTTAATCCAGGCATTCGGAAATCCAGAATCACACAAGATGGACCGGTAGATGGAGATCGAGAAAGAAAAGCGCGAGCGGACGGGAAACATTCGATTGAATAACCGACTGAGCGAAGTAGACGGCCCAAAGCTCTTCGGACCGGCGCATCATCGTCGATAATGAAGACCATGCCGTCAAGTTGGGTGCTCATTTGGATCGATCAATGTAGGCCGGTAGATTGAAATAGAAGACGGCGCCTCCATCCGGAGCGTTCGTAGAATCAAGGGATCCACCAAACGATTCAACGATCGATCGAGCGATCGCCAGCCCCATTCCCAAGCCATCCTTCTTGGTAGAAAAGAAATGCTCAAAGACCCGCTGGCGCACCTTCTTAGAGAGCCCAGTGCCGAAGTCGCGGACCGCCGTGCGAATCACGCCATCGACTGCAGAATTCGTAGAAAGCACCACACGGCGGAGATGAGTGGGCGTCTCTTGCATGGCATCAAAAGCGTTCAACACCAGATTGAGGAAAACCTGCTGAAGCTGGACAGCGTCGGCCTCGACCCAGGTCGGTTGCGGAGCGAGCTCAGTGATAATAGCGCAGGAATTTCTCACCGCATCCGAGTTGGTCAAGCGGACTACATCCTTTACTACTTGGTTCATATCCACGACTTCGCGGGCGGTATCACCCTTCCGTACCATTTCGCGAATACCGCGGATGATTTTCCCAGCACGTTCCCCATCGGAAGCGATATCGAGCAGAAGCTCATGCAGTTCCTGGATGTCGACAACGCCTTGATCAATGAACCGCTGACCTGCTCGGGCGTTGGTAACGATCGCGGTCAGGGGCTGGTTGAGTTCGTGAGCCAGAGAAGTAGCCATTTCTCCCATCAATGCGACCCGACCGAGATGGGCGAGTTCCTGCCGATGACCCTCGGTCTCGAGTGCGCGCTGACGTCGTTCCGTGATATCGAACGACGCTCCCATCATCTTCAGAGCTTGCCCGCCCGCGCTGTAGATCGTGCGTCCCCGGGCGGCCATCCACCGCACGGTACCACCCGTTCGAACGATCCGATGGATGATATTGTAGTCACAACGGTCCGCCACAGCTTCGGCGATCGCTTTCTCGGTGGTTGGACGATCGTCCGGATGAAGCGACTCCAAAAAAACGACCAAAAGTTACTTCGCCGTCGGCGGAGAAACCGTACATGGTCCGGGTTCGCGCGGTGGCCCAGATCTTACCTGTTTGCATGTCTCGGGACCAGAGACCAAGGTCGGCTGACTGTGCCGCCAAGCTTATCGTCGCCTCATTTTCGCGCAATGATTCTTCGGCATCTTTTCGAGCAAGAGCAGAGGCAAGAATTTGACCGATCGATTGCAAGTCAGGGATTACTTCATCCGACCATTGCTCATCCCGGTTCGCTGACGTATACAAAACTGCACGGGTTGCCGCTCCGGCTTGAAAGAAAGGGAAGGCCAATGCCGACTTGATCCCGAACTCCCGACAAAATTCCCTCTCTTTGGTCACTTCTTCCGGCAAATCTTTGGCGACGTTGTGGAGGATAACGGCCTTTCCGCTCGAGATTTGTCCGAAAACCCAGGGTAACCGCTGTTCGGAAGGTGGGAAAGGGACAAAGCCAGCATCAAGCGTCTGGCTCTTATGTGTGATTCGCAGGTCAGCGCTATCGCCCACAAGCTCGAAAAGTGCGCAACGGTCGAGCTTTATTGATTCGACGACCTGGGCCAAGGCCGTTTCGACCTCGCTATCTACCTTTTCTGGCGGGATATTGACAAACCTTGCTGAGAGACCAGCGATGAGCCGCTCGAACCGAAGGCGATCGTTCAACTCACGCCGCGTCCGATGCAACCGAGCCAGGCTGCGGAGTAGAGCCAGAATGAGCACGGTTTCGATGATAGCGAAAACAACAGCACCAATCACGAGGGCCCGATGCTCTTCCCAGAGCGAAGGCTCTCGGAAACGGATGGTGGCGTTGCTTGGAATGAGGCGTTTAGGGATCTTCCATTTCTGTAGGGCTCGCCAGTTGATCACTAAAGCATTTGGCTTGGCCGGCTGCAGATGTCCTGGATCGAGATTCCCGCCGGAGAGTACCTTTTGGCATAGTTGGCCCGTCTCTTCCCCATGCGCGGCAAAGTCGAACAGCGATCCGCCGACGATTCCTTGGTCCAGCTGGTTCGACGCCAATCCATATACGGCCACGTTCGACTCTTGCACAACGCGGCCAGCAATCTCCATCGGTACGAAGGACTCCCCGTGACCATCCCGCAAGATGCTAATATAGAGCACGATGCTTTTTGGAGCGAGTTTGTGGATAGCTGAAAGGGTCTCTCCGATCGGTCCGGTTCCGATGAACCGGGAGCGAACTCTTTCTTTGTAACCGTCGAGCGTCTGATGGCATTGCTCTGCCCAAAGTCGATCAAAACCGGCAGTCCCGGCAATGCAAACCACCTCTTCCGTTTCGGGCTGAAGCCGGAAAGCCAAATCTAAGGTGCCACGGAAATCAAAATTGATCGGGAGACCGATCACGTCCGCAGGTAGATCCCGTCCTTCGATTTCGCGTCGATCGACTGCACAAAAAACAATCGGCACGCCAGCGAAGAGTTCCTGCCGGTAGTCCAGGGCGAAGTTCAGCGCTGAACCAGCGACCGTAACCACCAGATCGAACTTTCGCCCGGCATATCGGGATTTCAGGTGGCCGGCAAGTTCCTCCCGCTGGGACTGCGTTGGAAAGCGAGCGAAATCGAGGAACTCCGAGAATGCATCCGCCTTTTTTTCGGCGCGTAGCGCTGTATCCAAGCCGCGCTGGACCGCTCCAATTGCCGGCAACTCCAATCTCTCTCCGTACAGGACCAACACCGACTTGGCCGAGTCGGCGACGGCTAATGAGATGGTTAGGAAGGGATACGCAAATACGGACAAGGCGGCCACGACAAAATGGCCGCAGCGTAGTCGTCGCTGGAGTAGGCCGTACGTCACATCGGGGCAAACCGACACCGTATTATCCGAAAAATTCAATCCTAGCCAGTGCGATCGAATGCCGCTATCCACTTTCCGCAGTTCTCGTAAAAATCCACGGCGACTAAATCGGAGTCTTTGGCCCTTCTTTCTTGGGCGTGTCCGTTGCTATCGGACTTTGGTCCTACAGCAACTGTGGAGCTTGATGGCGGCATCGGCTGGATTCTGTCTGGGCTGCGTCCAACCACCTAGCGCCTGCTCAGCCTCCTGTTTGATTGGTAACCGAGCAGTTTCGGCGGCGACGCTATTCGGGCGCTGAGCTCGGAGCTAAGGCTTCTTTAAGACCGTCTGGAGTGAATTCGCGGTCGGGATAGGTCACATCGTGCTTGATCCGGGAACCCTCCAGATCGGTCACAGAATCTTCTCGCGAACCGCGCACCGTCAGAGTGGCAGGGATAAAGCGACCTTTGTCGTCTGTGGCCACACGAGTGGTTTCAATGCGACGCGCCAGCCCGCCAGAAGGCAGGTATTTTTCCACGCGGAGCGGCACGACTCGGTTGGGGTCGATCCAACTGCGCACGCTGCCGTAAGGGGTAGATTCACCCTTGCCAGGTCTCGACTCGAGGATGAGGCAGCCGACACGATTAATCACCTCGTTGCCGACGATAACCTGATTTTGCCAGGCGAAGAAGTTCTCGATGGCATCCTGGTAAGATAGATCGCTGCCGAACAGCGCCTCGTTCATTTGCGAAGCATCCAGAGAGCGTAGCTTGTCGGGTGGTATGAAAAGCGAACCGGTCGGGGGGCGACCATCTGCTTCGTGCAAGAGGACGGCTTCTCCCTTGCGCTCTTTGGGCCAAAGCACTTGGTAAACGAGATCGTTGGCCGCCTTCGTGCGGCGCTGTTTAATCTGAATTTGAAGCGCTATTTTCGCCGTGTCACTTGGCTGTTTCACGTCAAGACGCAGACGGACGTAAGATGTGCCATCCTGCCGTGCGGAAAGGCTTGCGGCGAGATCTCTGGCGGAGATTACGGGTGACTCAGCGTCGGCGTCGCAGGCAAGGGAAATCGACAACATAAGACCAACTATCGCAGGCGTTACCCGCAAGGTAGTCGAGTGAAGGAGATTCATGGGATGGACGGGTGAAGCTCAGCCTCGCAAGGCCCGGCTCGGCTGGAGCTGCGAACTTCGCCATGCAGGGTAGAGACCGCTGATCACGCCTACCGCAATGGCGAGCGCCACAGACATGGCGACGAGGGTGGCGCTGAGGTCCGGTTCCAGGAGTCCGCGAATGGCAGGCGTCGCGCCTAAGACCTTTACGCCAATGGCTCCGATCAGCACGCCCACCACGCCGCCAAGCGAGCCGAGCAGGGCCGATTCCCACAAAATCATGCGGACGATCCGGCTCCGTTTCCATCCGAGTGCGAGCAAAACACAAATTTCTTGCGTGCGCTCAAAGACGTTCATCAGCATTGTGTTCATTACGCCGAGTACGCCGACGAGTACGGCCAACAAAGAAGTGCTCCAACTCATCGCTCGCACCATGCGAGACGCCTCGCTGTTGCTCATGTTCTCGCTAGCCACGACGGCGCGACCCTCCGGGACGAGCCGGTTGATCTGATCACAGAGTAGTTCCACATCTTTAGCACTCGCAGAGGGCGTGACGCGGATGTCGATAACGTTAATCTTGCCCTGATTCCCAGTAATTTCCTGAAACAGCGGTAGAGAGAGAATCACTGAGCTGTTCTCCACCCATGCGTTGCCATCAACGATCCCGACCACGGACAATTCACGAGTTTCAATCTGGATCGGATCGCCAACCTTTTTCTTAAGCACGTCTGCCGCCGTACGGCCCAAGACGACGGCGGGCTCGGTCGAGTCATGCGGCATCCGTCCCGAGATCAACTTGAGGTTTTTCCAAGCAAATCCGTCCCACTCGCGGGCGGATACCATCATCATCTCGGCGTTCTCAACGCTCGTCACGTCTACAAATATTGCGCAGGTGGCGGCCACGTGGGGAAGGTGAGCGATACGGTCACGCACCGAGGCGCTAAACGGCTTCGGGATCAACGAGCCGCCCATATTGCTGACCACAACGTCGGTGCCACGCGCCTTCAACCCTGCCGCCCAACTCCGGTTAAATCCGCGCGAGATACCGACCAGCGCTACGACGGCCGCAATGCCGATAGCGATGCCTAGGAGTGTTAGCCCGGTACGTATCGGACGGCGCGTCAGCCCGCGCGCGATTACCGTGAAAAAGGTCATATTAATCTTCGGCAACGGTCGACTTGCGATCCGACACAATGCGGCCGTCCTTCATGTAGATTGTTCGCGATGCTCCTTTGGCGATGCTCATGTCGTGCGTCACTAACATCAGCGTCATGTTCTGCTCGCGGTGGACCCGATCGATTAGTTCGAGGATAAGTCGCGTGTTCTCGCTGTCGAGATTGCCAGTGGGTTCGTCCGCGAGCAAGACGGAAGGACGGTTGGCCAGGCTGCGGGCGATGGCGACACGCTGCCTTTCTCCGCCAGATAGCTTGGCCGGGAAATGATTGAGGCGATGTTCCAATCCGACCGACTTCAGCAAGCTGATGGCCCGATCTCTCCGCTCCGAAATGGACAGGCCGCATTCAAACATCGGAATTTGCACATTCTCTAGTGCGGTAAACGTCGGCAGCAGGTGAAATGCCTGAAAAATGAAGCCGATTTCGTGAGCGCGATAGATCGACGGATCAGGGAGATCTGGAATCGAGTTTCCGCGGTAGAACAAAGTTCCCGCTGTTGGCCGGTCCAGCGCACCCAGCATTTGGAGCAATGTGGTCTTTCCGCAACCGCTCGGGCCAGTAATGGCGACGAACTCCCCCTCGGATACGCTAAACGTGACACCCCGCAAAGCCTGGACCCGGCCATCCTCGAATTTTTTTTCGAGTCCGACCGCCTCAAAAAGACACTCCGAGGGCGAATCGGTCTCGCTGTCCAGAGTCCTTGGACTAATAAGTGAATGCTGAGTCACAAGATCGGTTGTCGCGTGTTCGTCCCGGCTACACCATTTGGTTGTGTGCTCCGGTTAACGGCGGTGTGGCTGTGCGCCACTGCGCTCCCGCCCGGGGGTCGGCAAGGCTACGAAGAAGGTCCATTAATGCATGCCGGTAGCTCGGAAACGGAGATACTTCGCCCGGGTTCTTCGGCTCCAGCTCCGAAGCGAGTTGGGGTAGCTCCGCGTGCGGCACACCGGAGTGCCGGTGATGTACGCCATGATAGGGCTCATGGAGCAGAGTGAAAGCTACGAGTCGCCCAAGCGGGCCCTCTGAAATAATGCTTCGGGTAGAGCTGTTCACTGTGGAGCCGGTCAGTCCAACGTGTTCGATGTATTTGCGCCAGCTCTGCATGTTCGCCGCCAGAAATGCCGGCGCCAAGTACATCAACAGAAAGTATTTCCATGCGCCCGACCACGTCAGCGCTGCCAAGATAGAAAACCACACACCGGCTGTCAGTGCTAACTCCTGCCAAATTCGTCGGCGCAGCTTTTTGTTCCGAATCGGCGAACCGGCCCGTAGAAAAGTGCGTATGAACAAGAACGGCGTATAAAACAAGCCGACATTAAGTTCCAGAATTGCTGCCACGACTCTGAACCATCGCGGTTTTCCGGGAATGACGAAGGGCCAGAGTTCTATGTCCCGTTCCGTCGCCAGGTATGCGTGATGCAATTGATGTGCCGCGCGGTAGAGACTCAAGCTCATGAAGCTAAAGATTCCGATGATAATGCCATCTATCTCGTTTAGGCGGCGGCTCTTTCGCAGCAGTCCATGAGAAGCCTCGTGGAAGGCGATCAACATCCCGTGCATGAGATGGCTGGCCGTTAACACCAGCGGGATAGTGAACCAAATAGAGCGAAAATACAGGGCGGCGACCAGCGCAGCTTGATTGAGAAAGAAAACGGCGGTGAGAACCGGGAAAGCTGCGCGGCTTACCCAATGGGGCTGCTGCGGTTCGAGCAAGGTTTCTGTTGATTGCGTGGTATTCATCGCGTTCAGGTTATAAGAGCAGCAATCCGACTTTCTGGGGAGCGACAAGTGCCTGCCAGCACAGCCTGGAACAGGTACGCCAAGTTTTTTATTTCCGCTAGGGGGAACAGTTTCGGTCGGAAAAGCCATACCACCTGGAAACCGTCGTCCACTACCGTTATTTCGCATCCGAGTTGAAAACGCGCGGTGCCGGTGGAGCGCATCTTGAGTCGGGCGGACAGCCCATGCACCGTTACGTCTGGAACGGGATGGTTCTGCAACGCGAACCGCACTTCAAAAATGGGGTTTTGCCCGGGTCTTGGCAGCTCTCCGAGCGCCGGTACGAGTTCAGCAAATGGCATGGCGTTCGCGAAGCAATCGACGGTCGTTTGATGCACGGTCTTTAGGCTGGCGGAGAACGGACGGTCCACATCGACCTGGCCTCGGAGCGGCACAATACCGGCGCAATAGCCCATCGTTTCCCGCACCACCTGCTTAGACCGGTTCGCTACTGGAGTACCCACCAGGATGTCCTGCTCACCCGTCCACCGGGAGAGCGCGATCTGAAACGCAGCCAGCAGCGTATTGAAGAGAGTCGTCCCATTGACGCGAGCCAGTTCACGCGCGGCATCGGCCAGATCGACCGGAAAATGCGAAACCCATCGATCGGGGACACCCGACGCGCTCTCAGGTCCTTCCTGGGAGTTCCAAAGCCGTCGGCTTCCCGCGAGATTGGATTTCCAGAAGGCGGCCCGTCGCTTCAATTCCGTCGGCTGCCAAAAGGCGCGTTCGGCCGCTCCCCAAGCCGCGTAGGTGAGAGGCACTGGTGGAAGCCCTTCGCGCAGACCCATAAGCCCTTGCACATAAGCAACACACAGATCCTGGATGAAGACACCGAGCGTCCAGCCATCGGCAATGGCGTGATGAATCGCGAGAACCAGCACATGATCATCGGCGGCTCGGCGGAGCACCTCGGCCCGGTAAAGTGGTCCCTGTACGAAATCGAACGGTTCGCTGAAGATCTCTCTCGCCAGATCTTCGACCGCCTGTTCCTGGCTTTGTGTAGGCGATAGCTCGCGGAAGCGGAAATTGGCATCGCTGGCGTGGCGAATCATCTGGATCGGGCGATCTTTACCGGGCAGGAAGGAAAGTCGCATAACCTCCTGCCGTTCCACCACTCGCTGAATCGCAGCCTCGCAGGCGTCTGGTGTGATGACCCCGCGCATCTGGATAAGACAGCAGATGTGGTTCGCATTATCAGTGACCGCCACGGGCGACGTCTCCCACAATTCGCGTTGTGGAAATGTCAGCGGTTGGAGGTGGGCTTTTCCGCTGGCCAACCACTCTTTAAGAAGGGCGCGCTTGTCTTCGGACATGTGGATTCAGGTTCTGCTTAACGGACGACGTCCTGGGAATCAGAAGGGCCATCCAAGGCTGAGTCAAAGCGAAGCAACTCGTCAATTTCCTCGTCGGAAAGTGCTTCCAAATTGACGTCGTCGGTAGACGCCTCCTCCGGCGCTACCATGGATGGTGGGGTCGGTACAGGAACTCCGCCGGCTCCTTTCGCCCCCATGTGCTCGGCGATCAACGCAACGATCTGGGCGATCGTGCGCGCCCGAATCAGGCTGGCCGGTGGTAGGGTCACGCCGATTGCGCTTTCGATCGAGTTTTCGATCTCGACGCCCATCAGTGAATCAAGCCCTAACTCCGTGAGCGGTTGGTCGTCGCGCAGAGTATCTGGCTTCACTCGCAGTACCGAGCCAACGACATCCCGGAGCGCTTGGCCGATGACGGCCTCCAGCTCCTCTGGTGCAGCCGATTCGATCTTGAGGCGCCAGTCGCTGGTTGCGCCACTCTTTTCCTGGCTTTCAACGGATGCGAAAATTCGCTCCAATAAAGGATTCTCCTGCATACCGCGAAAGAACTGTCGCCATTTCGTCCAATCGACGCGGATCGCCATCATCTGCGTGACGCCGGCGGTCAGAAATGATTCCAAAAGCCCCATCACCTCTCTTGGGGAGAGTTCCTCCGTGCCCTGGCGCGCGAGGAATTCAGCGACACGCTCATTGCGAGCCACGTACCCCTCGCCGCCGAGAACACCCCAATTGACCGTCAAGGCTGGGAGGCCCAACGCGCGACGGTGATGGGCTAGCGAGTCGAGGAAGGCATTGGCTGCGCCATAATTGCCCTGCGCCGGATTGCCAAAGATGCTTGAGACGGATGAGAACATCACAAAACAGTCAAGTTTGAGATCTCGAGTGGCTTCGTGCAGCAACCATGCCCCATACGCCTTGGGCGCCATCACGTTCCGCATCCGCTCGCGGGTGAGCGAAACCAGTGGCGCATCGTCGATCACCATAGCCAGATGGAACAAGCCCCGTAGAGGTCGATTACCCGCACGAATCTGTTCGATGAGCCGAGCCACGTCCTCCGATGAGCCGACATCCGCCGGCAGCACTCTTACATCGGCGTCGGTTTTACGGAGGCCTTGTACGAAGGCCTCTGCATCGGGCGTGGCTGCGCCGCTCCGGCTGGTGAGCACGAGATGGCGGGCACCACTGTCAACCAGCCACTGCGCCAGCACTTTCCCGAAACCACCAAATGCTCCTGTGATTAAGTAACATCCCTCCGGGTCGATCGCGAAAGTTGGGGCAAGCGGTTCTCCACGCGGGGGAAGGAACGCTGCGGGAAGTGCCACGACGACTTTACCGATGTGTTTGCCCTGGGCCATTAACCGAAATGCTGCATCAACGCGACAGGCGGGAAACGAACGGAACGGAAGCGCACAGAGCGTGCGCTGTTCGACGAGATCGGAGATTTCCGCCAACATTTGTCGGGTCAGTGTCTCATCACCCGAGAAGACCGCATCCATGGCGATGACGTGAAACGACGCATTGCGGCGGAGCGGCCAGAGCGGGATCCGGGCGTTCTGATAGATGTCGCGTTTGCCGATTTCGATGAAGCGACCGAATTCTGCGAGACATGAAAGTCCCATTGGAATTGCTTCGGCGGCAAGTGCGTTGAGAACCACGTCCACGCCGCGACGGCCAGTTAATTCCATCACAGCGTCCGCAAAATCACTGCGGCGCGAATCGATTACATGTTTTACTCCTAGCGTCTCCAGCAGACCGCGTTTGCCCGGGTTCCCGGCGGTGGCGATGACTTCTGCTCCCAGATAATGCGCGATCTGGACTGCGGCCATACCGACGCCACCGGCGCCAGCGTGAACGAGGATTCGCTCACCTTTTCTGACCCGTGCGACGTTCAGCAGCGCATGCCATGCGGTCATGAATACTACCGGTAAGGTAGCCGCTTGCTCAAACGATAGCCCGCCAGGAATGCGGCGTACGTCACCGCCTCTCGCCAGGGTAAGCGAAGCGAGCCCGAATACGGCAAGTCCAAATACCCTATCTCCGGGTGCGACATGTTCTACTCCGGGGCCGACCGCTTTCACTACGCCGGCCACCTCGTCACCGAAGATTCGAGCATCTGGCGCTTCGCCGGGATAGAGCGCGAGCGCTTTAAGGACGTCGCGGAAATTCATTCCCGCCGCCTTCACTTCGATCAGCACTTCGCCTGTGCCGCAGGCCGGTGGAGTGAAAGGCGCGAAACGCAGAGTGTCGAGATGCCCACGCTCGCGGGACACAAGTCGCAGCGGCATTTTGGGATCGAGTGATTCCTCGCGCGACGATCGGCCACGAACGAGGCGCTGAACATATCGGGCTTCGCCACGGAGCGCAATCTCCCGTTCGGCGTCTTCACGCAGCAGCTCATTCAAAAGCAAAGACTGGTCGGTGGCCGAAGCTTCCGGTGGCAGATCGATCTCGCGGCCTGAGAAATTTGGATACTCGTTTCGGATAACCCGCATCAAACCGATAACCGGTGATTGCGCTACGCTGGTGGCGTTCATCGCACGCCCTGCCGGCTGTGCTCCACGCGTCACCAAATCGATGCGCTGCTTTATCGGTTGCTTAGTACTTTCCGTCGCCTGGATCAGATGGAGCAACGCATCGGTGCCCATCAGCGCGGCATCTCCGGTGGCATCCGTTCGCGGCTCGTCCAAGCTCCACAGGTAAACAAAACGTTCCGGTGGAGCGTCCTTCGCGCATTCGTGAAGGAGCTGCTTCCAGTCGCCCAGTACCTCTGCCCGTAAGGTGAATGTGTCCGACCCATCCTGTGCAAAATGGTCGCCACGACGCGCAACCCGGCATCGGACGCCGGCTCCGCGCAGTTGCGAAGCCAAGCCTTCGCCGACACCGGAGGCGTCCGCGAAAATGAGCCACGATTTCTCCGCCGGGATCTGCAAGAGCGTCTCCGCGGCGGGAGATGCAGCGGAGGCTGAGTCGTACCACGGCTTCCGCGCGAGGAGACCGATCTGGCCTTCACCTTCGGGACCGAGCATTCCGGGCAGCGAAGCGATCTCGCCGAAGCCTGTTTCTCGTAAAACGAACTCCCATTGAGAGCGCTCCAGCAATGGCTGATGCGGACGCAAATCTCGGTCAGTAAATCGCCACCAGCCGGTCGTGAGACCAAACAGCACTTCCGTCCACAATTGTGGGCTAGCGACGTCCATGAATACCAGGCTCCCGCCCGGCACGAGGAGTTCGTGAATATGTCTCAGCGTTGAGCGCAAATCGCTCACCGCATGCAGCACATTGGTGCCGATGATAAAATCAAACCCGCCCGCCTCGAAGCCTTGTTCGATGCCCGGCTTCTCGAGATCAAGAATTTTGTATTCTACTTCGGGAAAACCGGCCAGCTTCTGCATGGCGCCGGTGAAAAATGCCGCGGAGACGTCGCTGAAAGTGTAGGAATGCAAATCGCGTTCGAGCAGCGGCAACACATGCGCAGCTAGCCCCCCGGTGCCCGCTCCAACCTCCAGGATTCGCAGTCCGCGACCTTCCGGCAGATGACGGGCGGTTTCCTGCACTGCGGCGGCGATCGCCGCCAGCCAGTGGCTCGTATAGAGACCCTCGCCGTAGAACTGGTCCAATAACTCTGCTGAGGTCCCACCGAACAGCACCTGTACGGCATCCTTTTCGCCGCGCAGGATAGGTCCGAGTTCGGCGCAGATCGCGGCGCAGAGGAGGCCTTCGGGGAGGTGTCCAGAATGGGTGGAGATAAACGAGCGCAACCTTTTCTGAGCTGAATCTGCCGCGCTGTGAAAGGAGGGTGTTGGCCGATGACCGTCACCTTCCTTTGCGAGCCAGCCGCGCTTCACGAGGCTGGTGATTAGCCGCCCGAATATCTGTCGCATCGGTTCTGCCACCCGCAGGGAATCCGCAGTAAAGTTTCCACTTGTTCCCGCTGAGGATGCCATTTTCTGCAGACCACTAGCGAGTTGCGCCGCCGCGAGATCATCTCCGGCTGCCATCGCATTCTCAAGCTGGGTTCGCCCCCGCGTTGCGATCACCTGGTCCAGGGCACCCTGCGCCGCGCGTACCAGGCGTTCCAACGGTACTGGCGATTGCGCTGCAGGATTCGACGCTGCCGGCGTTCGTTCCCACACGAGATGATAAAGAACTTGATGGTGTCCTCCCGGCCCGCCGGATCGGCGCGCTCCCGAGAGGCTGATCGCACGGAAACCGTCCACGAGCACACAAGGCTTTCCTGCCTCATCATACAATTCGATTCTGCCTTCGACGTACTCGCTATTGCACTGCTGGACAGCGGCGCGAACAAGGCTGGAGGCCCCCGGCGACCGTAGAAACAGAATCTTGGCAAACCGGACCGGGAGCTTCAGTTGACTTTTGCGACCCTCAATTGTTGCAGCTCCTGCAGAAAGGATTTGCATCGCTCCGTCGAACAGAACGGGATGCAGTGGATACTCACCGGCGCGATGAGCAATAATGTCCGACAACGAAACCCTGCCTGCCGACTTGCCTCCACCAGCCGACAAGTCGCGGATGGGGCGGAACTCATCGCCGTAGCGAAGTCCCATCTCACTCATGTGGCGGTAGAAGTCGTCGACCTTAACCGGCTCGATGCCACCCGCTCTCTTGCGATCCCAGGCCGATGACGCAAAGCCCGAATCGGTGCGCTCCCCACGCATGGAGCCCACAACATGGAGCGACCAGGCAGCGCCTTGGTCGAACCTGCTCTGGATCAAGAACGTGCGCTCATTCGGATTATAAGAGAGCTCCACGTGAAGCCCCGAAACGGAATCCGGCAGAATGAGCGGCTTGCGAATCTCCAAATCCTCGACAACGAAAGGTCGACCCTCGAAGAGCTGCAGGCCTGCTTCCAGCGCCATATCGACGAAGGCCGCGGCGGGAAACACGACCAAATTCTCGACCTTGTGATCCTTCAGAAAGGCCATGTGCCGGCCATCGAGCCGCGCAATCCAGGTTGGCGTCGCCCAAGGCAATCGAACGTCGAGCAATCCACGGCCACCCGAACCCAGCCGACCCTCGCGCCAATCGCTGGACTCATGCCACCAACGGCTTTTGTCCCAAGCGTAGGTCGGCAATGAGAGCAGCCGTCGAGATGGTGTCATCTCCGCAAAATCCAATGTGAGGCCGCAGCGGTGCAGCTCCATCGCGGTCTCAAGCAAGGATTCGTGCTCGCGGTCCCGGCGAGTGGAACACATCACCGGTGTTTTGCCGCTTCGCCCGGCGAGGCATTCTTGAATCGAATGACCGAGCGCTGGATGCGCACCGATTTCCAGCCAGACGTCGACGCCGAAGTCCGACAACGCGTCGACGGCACGCGCGAACTGCACCGATTGGCGCACCCCACGCCCCCAGTGAGCAGCAACGCAGTCTTGTCCAGCGCACCGCTGGCCGGTCACTGTACTGAAAAACGGCACCCTTTCCGTCCGCGGCTTGATATCAACTACCGCTTCTTCTAAGGCCTCAGAAGCTGGCTTCATTAAGGGATGATGAAATGGGTGATCTACTCGTACGAGCCTTGCGAAAACCCCTTGGAGTTCCAGTTCGGCGGCCATCGCCTCCAGGGAAAGTTGGGGTCCGGCCAGCGTCAGCGAACGAGGTCCGTTGAACGCCGCGATCGTTACTGTGCGGTCATGCCGGGCGATCAGCGCCTGCGCTCCATCCTCGTCCAGACCGACCGCTAGCATTGTTCCCTCACCCCGCGCACAATCGTCCATGAATCGGGCGCGCAACACGATCACCCGTGCTGCCTCCTCCAAACTGAATACTCCCGCAACGTACGCCGCCGCCACTTCCCCGACGCTGTGACCAACGATTGCGGCCGGTCGAACGCCCCAGGATATCCACAATTCCGTCAGTGCCATCTGCATCGCAAAGATGGCAGGCTGCGCGATTTCAGTTCGATGCATCTGAGAGACGTCTTCCGAGCGGCCAAGCTCTTCCAGCAGCGAGAAGCGCGCCCAGGGCCGCATCGCGGCATCGCACCGCTCGATGCTTTGTCGGAACACGGGCTCGTAGCGCATCAACTCGCGGCCCATACCCCACCACTGCGGACCCTGTCCGCTCATGACAAAAGCGACTCGTGGAGTCTGTTCAGGGCGGGGCGCGAATGCCGTGCGCACCTTCGAGCCCTTTTGGTCCCCTAGGTAGCCGTTGAGCTCTTCAACGACTTCACCCATCGAATGCGCGACGAGAGTCAGCCGATATGGGTGGTGATTGCGTCTGGCTCCCAAGGTATAAGCCAGATCCGAGAGCACCGGCGAGTTGCCATTCGCTTTTGACCGCTCATCTAACCAGTCCCTCAATCGCGATGCCGAGGAGCGCAGTGCCTTTTCCGATCGCGCGGAAAGAACCAGTGGCCAAGCGTGCTCGGTCTGCGTACTTAAATGCTCCGACTGAGGGCGTGCCGACGGCTCCTCAAGAAGGATATGGGCATTCGCTCCACCAAAACCAAACGAGTTAACGCCTGCTACGCGTTTTCCGCCACCGGTGTCCGGAAAGGGCTCCAGCGCGACGGGCACGCGGAGTTTCAGAGCAGCGAAGTCGATGTTTGGATTGGGTGTTTCAAAATGTAAGCTAGGCGGAATCCGCCCGTGCTTCAGCACCAGCAGAGCTTTGACCAAACCGGCGACGCCCGCCGCGGTCTCCAGGTGGCCAAGGTTAGTCTTCACCGACCCGATGAGGAGCGGGGCTTCTGTGGAGCGCTCTTCGCAGAGTGCCGCTGCGAGTGCATGCGCCTCGATCGGATCGCCCACCGCTGTGCCAGTTCCATGGGCCTCGACAAATCCGATCTGAGAGGGAGCAATCCCAGCGTCGATGCATGCCTCGCGCACCAGCCGTGCTTGCGCCTCAGCGCTGGGAAGCGAGATCCCATTGGTGTGGCCGTCTTGGTTAAGGGCCGTACCGATAATCACTCCCTGAATCGGGTCGCCGTCCGCAAGCGCCTGAGAGAGGCGCTTCAGCAGCACCATGCCTGCTCCTTCGCCGCGGACGAAACCATCGGCCGATGCGTCGAACGCTTTACACCGGCCCTCTGGAGACAGCATCGACGCTCGAGAAAAACCGATAAATCCGCCGGGCGTAATCATCACTGTAACGCCGCCTGCTAATGCCACATCGCCACGGCCCGCCCGAATGTGTTCGCATGCCGCGTGCACGGCCGTGAGCGCAGACGAACAAGCGGTATCCATCGCAACGCTAGGCCCCCGTAGATTTAAGCAGTAGGAGATGCGGTTGGCAGCAATACTGTGGGCGCAGCCGGTCGGCGAGTGTGGACCGATCCCGGAATGTTCCCAGGGGGTACCCTGAATCGCCTGATAATCATTGTGAGAGATTCCGACGAAGACACCAAGATCAGTCCCCCGCTCAAGATCGAGCACGAGGCCGGCATCCTCGATCGCCTCCCAGGCTGTCTCCAGGAGCAGCCGGTGCTGCGGATCCACGTAGGGCGCTTCCCGCGGCGAGATCCCGAAAAACTGCGGGTCGAACTGATCGATTCCCTCCAAAAACCCTCCGCGCCGAGCGATCGATTTGCCGGGTAACCCCAACTCCGCATCAAAGAATCGGTCGACATTCCAGCGGTCGGGCGGGATTTCACCGACGGCCTCCCGGCCCTCCACAAGGAGTTTCCAGAACGATTCTGTGTCGCTTACTCCGCCGGGGAAACGGCAGCCGATTCCGATGACCGCGATACGATCCTTATGCATAGAGGTGACTCGCCTGACGCCGGAGCCTTAAGGGAAAATTGCGATCGTGACAAGTCAATGATGTAGCTGAGCTCTACGAAAGCGTGTGAAACATTGAGTGGACGAAGAGGGGTGCAAAGTGAGCACGACGATTCGTCCTCCGGGTAAAATCGATTGCTATAGGTTTTATTCTTTCCTTCGTTCCTTGTCCATTTTTCGCGGTTGCTTATTCGATTGAAGCAAAGGGGACCGAAAAAACGGTTGTTTGTTCGGCCTGCTCTGCACTAAGGCTGATTAGTATGTGCGGCATCGCGGGTATCGTCGATCTAGCCGGGCGCCGGAGTGTAGCGGACGGCATCATCCAAAGGATGACGCAGGCGATAATTCACCGTGGCCCCGACGAGGAGGGTTACTTTCAGCGTCCTGGCTTGGTCCTAGGGTCGCGGCGGCTCAGCATTGTTGGCTTGGCGGACGGCCAGCAGCCGGTCGCCAACGAAGACCGGAGCGTATCTGCGGTGTTTAATGGCGAGTTCTTCGACTACGTCGAGAAACGCGCAGAGCTGGAAGCGCGCGGCCATCGCCTGGTCACACACTGCGACACGGAAATCATCCCACACCTTTGGGAAGAGAGTCAGGAAGGCATGTTTGAACGCTTGCTTGGGCAGTTTGCCTTGGCGGTATGGGACGATGGCCGGCATCGTTTGGTGCTCGGACGGGACCGTTTCGGCATTTGTCCGCTCTATTGGACGCGGCAGGGGGATTGGCTCCTTTTCGCGTCAGAAATCAAGGCTCTTCTGGCTTCCGGCCTGGTGCCGGCGCGACCCGATCTACGCGGCATTGACCACATTTTTACATTCGCCGCCCTGCCTGGGCCAACGACCTGTTTCGAAGGCGTTCAGCTCCTGCCTCCTGGGCATTACTTGAGGATAGTTCCAGGTAATGTCCGCGGCGCTGCACCCTCCATCAGCGAGTATGCGTATTGGGAGATGGATTTTCCCGATCGGGGCGGCGAGGACCGTGGGAAAGACCCGCGTGCTCTGGTGGATCGCTTCGAGCAGATAATGCTGCAGTCTGTGGAGAAGCGGCTCCGGGCGGATGTGCCGGTGGGCGCCTACTTATCGGGTGGCGTCGACTCAAGCCTGACTACCGCACTCGCCTGTCATCTAAAGGGTCCAGCGATTGATACCTACACGATTCGCGTTAACGCTCCCGAACTCGATGAGCTCAGTGCGGCTAACCTGGTGGCTGGGCACATTGGCACGAAGCCGCCGATCGTCCAGGAGTTTCGGGCCAGCGACACGCTTAACACCTATCCACGGCTGATCCAAGCCACCGAAGCGCCGGTAATCGATACTTCTTGTGCTGCTTTGCTGTTGTTAGCCCAGCGCGTCCATGCCTGCGGTCAGAAAGTGGTCCTTACTGGCGAAGGGGCGGACGAGTGGCTGATCGGTTACCCTTGGTACAAAGCGGCCAAACTGTTCGGTCTCCTGGATGTCTTGCCCGGGCTGCCGCTGAGCGACCGGCTGCGCCGTGCTTATCTTCGGCTGCACCACGTGCCCCAATATCCGGCGGAGTTTCGACGTGGCGTGGAAGAATCCGTCGGCGGCCCTAACGCTTGGATTGATGCTTACGGGGTACTCGGGATCTCAAAGCTTCGCTTTTATGCTGCACCAATGCGGGAAGTGCTAGAGAAAACCAATCCCTGGGCTGATCTGCAAATGCCGTTGGACCGGGCCCGACGCTGGCACCCGCTGAACCGAGGTATCTGGGTCGCAGCACGCGTTACTCTGGCTGGGCACCTGCTTCAGGCCAAAGGCGATCGAGTGTCCATGCATTCCTCGGTGGAGGTGCGATATCCGTTCCTCGATGAGGATGTTTTCGACTTTTTGGCCGGATTGCATCCAAGTTGGAAACTGCGCGGATTTCGGGACAAACATCTGCTGCGCCTCTTAGCCGAACGCTGGCTGCCTCCGTCGGTGTATCGGCGGCGCAAGGTTATTTTCCGTGCGCCTCTGGACAGTTTTCACGTCGAACCGGAACCGGCATTCGTTGCTCAGCTCTTGAGCGAAGAATCGCTGCGTCGCACCGGATATTTTGACATTGCGGCGGTGCATCACTGGCGGCGGGCTTTTCGCCGTATGCCGGTTGGTTCCCTGCCACGCCTATCCGTGGAGCTGGGTTTGACTGCGGTGGTGGCGACTCAGCTTTGGCATCACCTATTCATCGGCCCGGAATTAGCGGAATTACCAACATGGACGGGCAACCGCTCGACGCTTCCGAGTATGGCATTATAGTGCGCCGACTGTCGCACATTACCAATGCAACCAGGACCGTAAGTTCAACGGGAGCAGTTTGCAGGCTTGCCCGCGGTCTCTGATGCGCAGTACAACGTGCTCGACACAGTCAGGCAACGCGCAGAGCGTTCATGCTGCTTTGTGATAAATCGCTAGAAATGAAATGAGAAAACGTTGCTGTGTCGCCGCTCGATCGATTCTGGTCGGGCTTTTGTTGATAACTTGTCTCGGCGGCTGCGCGATTCTGCCGAGAGGAACGGCGAACGAATCCCAAGATCGCGTGTTCATTGTTTACTGGCCTCCTCCGAAGGAGAGCAAACGGTTGCGCCTGGCAGTCAAAGATCTGATCGACATGAAAGGTGTCGTGACCACGGCCGGCTCCGAATATGTTGCTGAGACCAGTCAGCCGGCGACAAGTGATGCCGCGTGCCTGGCGATATCACGGGCAAGAAATGTTCAGATCGTAGGAAAAACGAATCTCAGTGAATTCGCGGTGGCCCCTTCCGGCATTAACGATTTCTTCGGAACTCCGAGAAGCCCCTTGAGCAGGAGGAGCAAGATTATCCCGGGAGGTTCATCCAGTGGTTCAGCGGTCGCAGTCGCAAGCGGAATGGCGGACGTTGCTTTTGGAACGGATACTGCCGGCTCCGTCCGCGTTCCCGCAGCTTGTTGCGGCATCGTCGGACTGAAGACGACGTTTGGCCTTGTTTCTTTAAAAGGCGTATTTCCGGTTGAACCAAAACATTTGGATACAGTCGGTCCGATGGCCAAAGACGTGGCTCATGTTGTCGAAGGGATGGATCTTTTGCAGGACGGGTTTGCGGCCCGATACCGAATAGCGATGGCCGCGAAACCTTTGGCAAAAGATATCAGGATCGGGCGGCTCTATCTGGGGGGCACCGATCCAAGGATCGACAAAGCGATTGATGACGCTCTTGCCCGGGCTGGCTTTCGAGTGGTCCCACTGGACCAAGCCTTCAAGGAGAAGTGGGACCAAGCCAAGAAGGATGGAGACATGGTGGCCGCAGCCGGGGCTTGGATCAGCGATCGAAAATACTTCGATAAACTCATAGGAGTAAGCGCCAGGACCAAAGCAATAATCGCCTTGGGTGAATTCGATTACACAACGAGCTACCGGAACGCTCTGGGGAGACAAGCGGCCTGGCAGGACGCGCTCCGTCAGGTCTTTAAAAAGGTTGATTTCATTGCTCTACCGACTCTGCAGAAACTGCCGCCAAGGATTCCGCTCATCGGCAAAACAGCTCTTTTGGAAGCGGAAATAGCCCTCTTTGAAGCGGAAATGTTGGGCCTCCAAAACACCGTTGCGGTGAACTTTGCTGGAAATCCCGCGTTGGCGATACCGATTCCATTGAATGATAAGATCGTTCCAGCCACCAGCCTGCAGCTGGTTGCGCCGCGGTCGAGCGAAGCGGGACTTCTTAATGCGGGCCGCCTGATTGAGGCCAGTGTTCAGCGCTTCATCAACAGATCCCTGCTTGCGAAATCCGCGCGCACTCACTAGATGCACTCCAAGGCGGAAAGTGCCGTATCCGTCGAATAAATGAAAAAGTGTCGTTGCGTCACCGCCCGATCGATTCTGACAGGACTTTTGCTGATAACTTGTTTCAGCGACTGCGCGTTTCCCCGGGGATATACGGAACACGATCGCGCGTTCATTGATTACTGGCCACCGAAAGAAAAGAAGCAGTTGCGTCTGGCGATCAAAGATAACATCGATATGAAAGGTGTGGTCACCACGGCTGGCTCCGAATACATCGCTAAAACCAGTCAGCCAGCTTCCCGCGACGCGCAGTGCCTGCAGATCGCACGGGAGCGAAACGTGCAGATCGTAGGGAAAACGAATCTCAGTGAATTCGCGGTGGCCCCTTCCGGCCTGAACGAATACTACGGAACTCCGAAGAACCCTTTTAGCAAATGGTGGAGGTTTATCCCAGGGGGATCATCAAGCGGTTCGGCGGTAGCAGCTGCAGACGGACCGGTGGACGTTGCCTTCGGAACGGATACGGCTGGCTCCGTCCGCGTTCCCGCGGCTTGTTGCGGCATCGTCGGTTTGAAGACGACCTTTGGGCTCGTTTCCTTGAACGGCGTTTTCCCGGTTGAGCCAAAGCATCTGGATACCGTTGGTCCGATGGCCAAAGACGTCGATCATGTCGTGCAAGGGATGGATCTCCTGCAGAGTGGGTTTGCTGCACGATACCGAAGAGCCGTTGCCGCCAAACCGTTGGCCAAAGACATCAGAATCGGACGGCTCTACCTGGGCGGCGCTGATCCCAAAATCGACAAGGCGGTTGATGACGCTCTCGCCCGGGCAGGCTTTCGAGTGGTCCCATTGGACCAAGCCTTCAAGGCGAAGTGGGACCAGGCTAAGAAGGACGGGGATACGGTGGCGGCGGCTGGTGCCTGGATAAACTACAAAAATTACTTTGGCAAACTGGGAGTGAGCGCCAAAACTGAGGCAATCATCGCCTTGGGTGAATTCGAATACACGACAAACTATCGGAACGCTCTACAGAGGCAAGCAGAGTGGCAATCTAGTCTCAGTCAGGTCTTCAAAAAAGTTGATTTCATCGCTCTGCCGACCCTTCAGACGCTGCCGCCAACGATTCCACTCATCGGAAGAATAGCCATTTTGGAAGCGCGAATGTTGGGCCTGCAAAACACCGTTCCGGTGAACTTTGCTGGAAATCCCGCGCTGGCGATACCGATTCCAGTAAATGGTAGAACCGTTCCCGTGACAAGCTTGCAACTGGTTGGGCCTCGGCTGAGCGAAGCGGAACTTCTCAATGCGGGCCGCCTGATTGAGGCCACCTTTCCGGGTTTGAACGAGCAGTCATGGCTGGCAAAAGCCGTGCACAGGAAACGATGAGAAGTGCCGCCGCGTTAGCGCTCGATCGATTTTGACCGGGCTTTTGTTGATGATAATCGATGTCGGCGCAAGGACACTTCAAAGTCATCGCGCTGGACAAGGCCTTCGCAGCTAAGTGGGATCGAGCTAAGAAGGACGGAAACGGAGCCGAACTCCTGAGCGCAGGCCGCCTGATTGAGGCCGAGCGTTCACCTCTTGATCGACTCGGTCGAAGTTTCCAAATGCCAGGCAAACTAAAAACGCTGTAAAGTTGATACGCGCCTCGATTTCGAGTTGCCGATACGAACTGATCGGTTATGATCGGTTAGAATGACGCTCGCAAGCCAGACGTTTCTCACCATCGGGTTGTAAAAAGCGATGAATCCAGCTCTCTCTAAAGTGCTTCCCGCGTTTTCCGCGGTCGTAACACTCTTACCTATGGGTGCGTCGCTTCAGGCGCAGTCCGCCGACGAGCTCATCAAAAATGGCGATGGGTGTTATGCGAGATTGCAAACTGCTAACGCGCTTAGGTTTTATCTGCCGGCAGAGAAGCTTGAGCCTAACAACGAGCGCCTCCTGGTGCACATCTCGCGCGAATATCGCCACTTGGCGAGCGACGCCACGAAACCGGAGGAAAAACGCAGACTCAACGCTATCGCAGTGGATTACGCGAAGCGCGCCGTGGCGCTTGGACCGAATGATCCGGATGCCCAGCTCGCAGTGGCAATCAGCTATGGGAAACTGCAACCCCTAGAGGGCAACTGGGACAAGATCCAGACGTCGCATATTATCAAGGATGCGGCCGATAAGGTGGTCAAACTCGATCCGCACAACGACTTAGGTTGGCACGTGCTGGGCCGCTGGCATCAAGGGGTCGCCGACGTTAGCGCCGCCAAGCGGGCGCTGGCGCAAGTCATTTACGGCGAGGTGCTGCCGCAATCTACGTACGAAGAGGCGGCTAAGTGCTTTCAGAAGGCGATTGAACTCAATCCGAATCGGCTCATGCACTACATCGAGCTAGGACGAGTTTACGCGCAGATGGGACGAACCGAAGATGCACGACGTTTGATCACCAAGGGGTTGTCGATGCAGGATACGGAGAAAGACGATCCCGAGACCAAGCGTGAAGGGCAAGATGTGCTGGCGAAACTTCAGTGAAGATGGATCGGAGACGCATGACCGCCTCCGGATGCGGCCTTATATCGCGTCGATCTGATTACCGCAGCCGAAAAAACTTCGCGATGCAATAATCCAGGAACTCGGTCGGTAGCCGGCGGGGTATATCCCATTCGACCAGTCGATGAGGTAGGATCGCGTAACGAGCCCGTGGCTTTGGCGTGGTCAAGACACGCCAAATGAGTTCCCCTATTTTTTTGGACGGAAAGCCGGTTTTCGCTTCTCTCGTTGCCTGCCCAGCAAATACGCGGAGCGCTCGGTCGTAGGGCGTATTGGGAAATTCTCCGACTACTCCCGCCGCCCTATCCCAGATTGCGGTGACCACGGCGCGGGGTTCGATCAGAACGACCTTGATCCCAAAAAGCATCAATTCGCGTCGCAGGCTATCCGAATATCCCTCCAACCCAAATTTGGAAGCGGCATAAGCGCCGGCAAATGGCATTGCCAGTCGCCCGCTGATCGAACTGACGTTAACGACCCGCCCCGGTTCGCCAACGCGACTCGATTCCGCTCCGAGCAGGGGTAAGAATGCTTGCGTGACGGTGTGAATGCCCAAAAGATTGACCTCAATTTGCAGGCGGAAACGCTCCAGCGGAAGATAGGCTAGGGGACCTAAGACCGCTATCCCGGCATTATTGATCAATCCGAAAAGCCGCTGCTCTCCCACCGTTTTCGCGACGGCCGCTGCGACCTGATTCACCGAATCCGGATCGGTTACATCAAAGATGAGTGGAACGCACAGTGCGCCCAGTTGCTCCCTTAGCCGGTCCGCATCGGATTGTGTGCGCACGCTACCAAAGACGCGAAATCCGCGCCGAACAAGCACTTGGCATGCGGCAAATCCGATGCCACTGGATGCGCCGGTAATAACTACGTCTGGCATAGAGGAGATAGCCGATAGCCGATAGCAAATGCAGATCGAATCGATTAGGACCTCGCGACTAGAACTCCGAATACGGGAATGCCGAATGCGGATTGCGAAATGGCCCTGGCTGCCGTCGTCGATTTCCTTATTCTAGATTCTAGATTCTAAATTCTGGATTCTGATGCATTCCGGGCTCGTCGGTGACCGGTTGCACTGACGGAATCAGGCTCAAGGGTTTCGGAGCATCGATTCGGGATTGCAGATCGGCTGCAACCAATGGAGCGAAGCCGGCGGTACTCCGGTCGAATCGGAAAGTGTAGCGATCATGTTTGCCCGGGGTGTAGAGAATCAGTTCGTCGTAAAGGTATCTTTGGCGGAGCGTGACGCTGAACTCGTCAATCTCGTATAAATTCGCAGCGCCAAACCAGCCTTTGACCAGGAAATGCACCTTGGGAAGCCGATCGGTCGAAGCAACCAGATATCCGACTCGGTCGGTTGGGATGAGCTTTCCTTTGCCAGTGATACAAGGTACCGCCCATGCGATTTGCTGCGGCGGATTCGATAACCGGTTCAAGGCATGTTGATAGCGGCCCGGCAACTTTGTCGGCAGTACGGTTTCAGTTTGTCCTCGGGCCGGTTGTTTCAACTTTCGGCGGATGAACCAGACGCGAACTCCGATTGCTCGCCAGATTTTGGGGAGAAAATAGAACGCCAGAGAGAAAAAAAGGAGCAGGATGATGATTGCAATGAGGGGATGGCTCCAGAGCAAGGCAAAGAGCCCGCCGACCATGATATTCTCGCCCAAGCTTACCGCCACGTTGGAGAACGGTTCAGGTGACTGATTCACCATTAGACGGGTTCCCGTCTTCACGCTGTGAGCTGTAAAGGTCACCGAGGCGGCTAACAGACCGACGATTACATCAAAGGCCGGCTGAGGATGGCCCAGCGTCTGAATGGCGAGGAGGGCGCCGCCGACGGGTCGGATGATGGTATGAATCGCGTCCCAGATTGAGTCAAGCCAGGGAATTTTGTCGACAAAGAATTCCAGCACGAAGAGAACGCCCGAAATGATGATTATCGTCGGCTCGCCGAGTACGGAAAGAGAAGCGTATTGAGGCGCCAGATGAATCCAATCAAAATGGATCGCTAACCCTGTCAGAAAGACCGTTAAGTACAGGCTATATCCAGAAAGAGCCGCTAACCCCAGTGCGACCGCTAACGTTTGGAGCACTTCCATCGTGCTAGCTATACTGACGAATCGATCTGGCTGCAATCCGGCGGCACGTGATTATGGACGATCGATCGGTCCGCCGGCCTCCTTCGGCCCGGTTGTATTTTGTGACCAGCACTTCAAAAACTGATGCGCCGGATCAGAATCAGGAGGTACTCGCTGGCAGGGTGAAGTAGAAGGTGACGCCCGGACCACGGTTGGGAGTCGCCCAGAGACGTCCGCCATGGGCTTCGACTATGGAACGGCTGATCGGAAGGCCCATTCCCGATGCAACCGGGCTCGGTTTCTGGATGTTATTCGCGAAGTCCCACCAGGAGTGCGCTTTTGGCGGAAGCCGTATTTGACGCGCAATAATAGGACCAGCCGACAATGGCTGAGGATCCCCGGCCTACGGCTGCAATGCTATACTAAGATTCTTTATGGCACTTTCAGTTTCTCGATGCTTTCCTGCAATCGAGAGGATGGGAGGAAATATGAGCGAGGCATGCGAAACAGTTGGAAAGCAAATAGCCAGCCAAAACGATTTGCTGGTCACCGAGCACGAATTGCGCGAACGAGAAGCGGTTATTGCGGGCTATGTAAAAGAGGTGGAGCGGTTGAAGGGGGAGAACAAGAGGCTGTGCGAATCGTCGAGAATTCAAGATGAGGTCCGCTAGGGATCTAGACGCTACGACCGGAGCCTCAGCGCGTGGCCGCTCCAAACGCGCTGAGGTATTGTTCGTCGCTGACCTTTTCCATCCAGTCGACGACCTTGCCGTCGAGCTGTTCCTGAATGGCAATATGCGTCATGGCCGTGGTAGGCGCGGCACCATGCCAATGCTTCTCGCCTGGCGGGAACCAGATCACATCGCCGGGATGGATCTCCTCAATGGGACCGCCCTCGCGTTGGACCCGCCCGCAACCGGCCGTGACAATCAGGGTCTGGCCGAGCGGATGGGTATGCCACGCTGTTCGAGCACCCGGCTCGAACGTGACGCTTGCGCCGGCCGCGCGAGCTGGAGCGTTTGCTTGGAATAAGGGATCGATGCGCACCGTGCCGGTAAACCAATCGGCCGGTCCTTTGCTGGAAGGCTGTGAACCATTTCTTTTGATTTCCATATGGGACTCCCTCGGATCTGCCTCCGTCGATTGCACGGTTGAGCATGAACAGCGCTCCCGTTAGAGACACAATCCGTAGCTTTTCTATAAATTCGGGAATGCTTTCGCTTATTCAGAAGGCTGCTGACTCTTCCCTCCAAAACAGCCGATTACAATCACGAACAATCCTGAACTTGTTCCGACCAAACGTTGCGACCAAGGAATTTTAGGCCTGACTCGCTAAGCGTAAGTGCCGGGAGTTTAGTAACTTGGAGCGGGCATTTGTTGGCTATTTCACCGTTCGACGAAGCAGAATCTTGCCGATTATCATCTGCTCCGATGCAGACACTCGCAATAGCTCAAATTTTCGAGAATTCACGCTGGGCCAAAGAGAGGAAAGATTGGGCTGGAAAGATCCGAAAAGACACTCTGCAACTTGCTATTGATCACGTCGGCGAATGCCTTAGAGCTGCTGCCGCATTGGACTCAGTAGCTAACAGAGAGCAACTGAGAATCGATGCTGAAACTCTATTTGCCAAAGTTCAAATTGACTTTAAGGCACAGTCTACAGATGGCTGGATCGGCGTTAGCAAGTCAGAACTGACTAGTAAATATGCGCATCACGGATCCATTATCGGCTGATGTACGGCAGATCCAAAGGAGCAAACTCTACTTCGGTTACGACGGGGCGTTTAATGTGTTGAGGGAAGCGCCAGGGTAGTCCCGCGACTAACTGCGGGATTGGAAATTCCCTTCGAACGGTACACGAGCGCCGTGTGCTGGTTTAACGATTGATTCGATGTGGAGGATGTTCCAGTCCAGCCATCTAAATCCCGTGAAAACGCTTCTCCCCGCTGCCGTTCCCGTTTCTGCCGCTATTACCAGCCCGTCGAGCCTATTTTAAGCGCAAATCCAAGAATATCTGCGGCTTGACACCAAAATGTTTCGCAAGCTTTATCGCATGCTCAAGGGTGATGGATCGCTCTCCGGTCAAGATTTTTGATCCCAATGATTCGTCCTTACCGAGAATACGACCGAGCTCTCGTGTTGAGAGATTGTGGTCTTCTTTTAAGAATCGAAGCACCTCGACCGGACTAGCGTTTGGGAGAATTTCTAGATTTTCTTCTTCATAATCATTTATCAGAATACCAAGAGTCTCTAGATATTCGTCTTGATCCACGTTGAGATCCAGTCCGCTGAGGGCTTGTACGATCTCCAGCGCGTTTTCATAAGAAACCTTGTCGTGGATCGCTCGAAGAGGGTGCTCCGCATAGAGTTCATCGAATGTTTCTGGAATACCTCGTTCAAAAATTGGATGTGCTTTATTCTTTGTCATTCCTTGTCTTCCATTCGTTTCGGTCGTATTCGGCATGCGTCAGAAATTCCCGAACATAGACCCAACCTTTTTTTGTCTTATCCTTAGGGTCTTTCGGGAAATGTATCGCGCAAATCAGTCTGTAGTCGTTTCCGCAAATATTGAAGATGTAAAGAGTTCTCTTAAGCCTTTCCGTTACACAAGTATCAACGGAGTTTATCGTATTTTTGACATCTTGAAATGCGACCGGCTTTGCACCCGTAGGTACAGGGGACGACAGTGAGCAGAACTACACTTTTCAATTGTCCAGCTTTTGGGGGATCTAAAATCGTGCAGATTTCTTTAGTTTCTCTTCGCGGCATACGCCGCGGTCATCCCAAAGGTCGCCTTCTCCATTTCCGCGCCCCGGCTCTCCAACCAGGCGACTTAACGATTACCCTCGCGCCGGGTATGTTCCGCCGATCACAATAGTTCCTGGAATCGATACTATTGAGGTCTCTGAGGTCGATATCTCTTTGCTGGGTCACGGTTATTTTGCAGCGACTCGAGATCTACTACACGATATTTATGTTCAAATTTGGCAAGGGCAGCCCCCGCCGCGATTCGCGCTTGAGCCAATGGTGACAAAAGACCGACAACAATATTGGCGAATTCGGAAATGATCTAGTTAAAGACCGTTCCTTCAAGTCGACAATGTCCTTGCAAAAGAAGTGATGCTTCAAGCGAGCAAACCACACAATCTGATGACGTAACCGGATTCGGAGAATGTGCCTGTCAATACGAAGTCCAACGTATTCCAACCATCACTCAGGTCTGGCACTAACTTTTTGAAGAGCCCGTTCTTTCGGACAAAGAAAACTCCACCGAGACGGCTCCAGTTATTGCAAAAAATGCAATGAAGTCACCAATGTGCTGATTCCTGCTAAGGCGCCGGATTACGACCTTGAACGAAGTGCAGCGTTCTGATCAAACCAGAAACCGTATTAGTTAACCAAATTTCCTGTCCGTTTTTTCGGGGGAAGTACAGAACCATTCCCGAGAGTCACGATACCATCGTAGCCTGGGTTATGTTTTGGGGCAGCTCTTACGCGCTGGTTCCCGCAATGAAACAGATTCAAGCCGAGGAGTTCGAATATAGCTCCCGCGCGGTTGCTTGGATTCCCGAGCTTTATTTCTCTTATTAGGTTTCGGGTCCACTCCGGGTTTGTTGCGAGCAAATCATAGAGTGCGTCCCCGAAAGACACGAGTTCGTAGGTTGCAAGTCCGTCTTTTCGTGCCCAAAGTTCCTGAAGCGCGTGCTGATTCCGTCCAGCTAACCATTGCGATCCAAAATTCACAGCAATTGCGTCGAGTCGCTCATTTAACGCGCGCTTTTCGTCCGGAGCCAATGCACGGAACTGGCGACCGGAAAGATGATCTTGCATTGCACATCTCCTCGCTCAAAGTTTCTGGCAACCACATTGTTATAAAATTCCGCAGCTTTGGTCCATCAGACAAATTCCTGGTCTCACAGTCTGCAATATAATCTGTATATGTGGCCTATGAGTAAGTCGCTGAAGAGAGCGGGATGGCTTGCTTGGGTGTCAGCGGTCAGTTAAAACCAGCCACTAAAGGTCGAAATTAAGCGGTTCAAAACCAGCCACTTTTTGGAACAGAAAGCAGCTCCTCTGGACTGCCCAGATGCGGGACCAATGGGGCATGTCGAATGTCCTCAAAGTGAGCTTGCAAACAACGATACACAGTTTACACGACCGCGGCTGGTCCCGACGACGTATTGCACGCGAGCTTGGGATCGATCGAGAGACAGTTGGCCGATATTTACGGTTAGCAAAACCAGCCAATTCGACCCCCGGCAAAGGCGTTGGGCGAAAGAGTCAGTGTGAACCGCTGGTCGAAGTAATCATGGCCAAGGTCGAAGTTGGGTTAAGCGCCCAACGCATTTACCAGGATTTGATGGAGGAAAACGGCTTCACCGATTCCTATCAATCGGTCAAGCCCGGTCTCACTTTTTCCGTGCTTCCAGGAAGCCCGGCGCAGCGTGCATCGGGACAGTTATGTAGAAGTAGAAAAAGCCTTTTACGAAGCGCCACCCGAACTCATTGGCCGCGAAGTCTGGGTACGGTGGGATAGCCGCTGCGTGCGGATCTTCAACGAGCGCATGGAGCAAGTCGGAATGCACACGCGCATCGAAGCTAGCAAGTTCAGTCGCGCTCTCGGAGCGGGCGGCTTCAGCGCTCCGGTTCTTTCCTCCTGCCGTTATTGGGTGAGCCGAGCGTCGGTGCTGGGCGAGCCATGTGGCCAATGGGCACAGGGAGCCCTCGACACGCGTGGGCCAGAGTCGCTGCGCTCGATTATGGGACTCTGCGGGCTCATCAAGAAGCATTCCCCAGCGGCCTTGAATGCAGCCTGCACCAAGGCGCTCAAGAGCGGCACCTATCGGCTCAAAGACGTTCGCCGGCTCATTGGTGAGCAATCCGAACAGACCGCTTTCAGCTTCGTCGAAAGTCATCCCTTGATCCGCGATCTGACCATCTATTCCAACTTCATCAACCACCACCAACAAGACCGACCATAATGACTAACACCCTCAAACAACACGCCCAGACCTTGCGTCTTTCCGGACTACTTAATAGTCTGGAGTTGCGCCTGCAGGAAGCCGAAGCCAACCGACTCCCGTATGCCCAGTTCCTGGAACTACTCTTGCAGGACGAAATCAATGTGCGTCACCAACGCCTGCTTGCGCGGCGCCACAAATCAGCCGATTTCCGGGAACCGCGCTCCCTGGAGAACTTCGACTTCAGCTTCAATACCACCATCAAGCGCACCCAAATTTATGAATTGGCCGCCTGTCACTTCGTGCGCCAGCACCGTGACGTACTGTTGGTCGGCCCGCCTGGTGTCGGAAAAAGCCATCTGGTCCAGGCCATTGGTCTAGAAGCGCTCAAAGCCGGCTTTGTCGTCCTGTATCGCTCGATCTTCGATCTGGTGCGCGAGTTACTCTCCCAGGAGACCCTGGCCGGGGAAGCTCGTTTGCTCAACAAATATCTCAAGCCGGACCTGCTCATCATTGATGATATGGGACTCAAAATCCTTCCTCCCAAAAGCGGCGAAGTCCTTTTGGAAATCATCATGCGCCGCTACGAAAACCGCTCTACCATAATGACCTCTAACCGCCCCATCGAAGAATGGGGCAAACTGCTCAGTGATGTGCCCGCCGCTGGCGCCATTCTCGATCGCCTGCTCCACCACGCTGAGATCATCGCCATCACCGGACGAAGCTACAGACTTCAGTCAAAGCTCAAGGAGCCCGCGGTCAAGACTAACCGGACAACCGCCGATAGAGCATAACTAACTATTTAGGTTCCTGTTATGTGTCGATCGAGTCCCTTGGCATTCCGTAGCGCTACGCTCCAGCGAGTTCAAGGTCGAATCCGGCATAAACGGTGCCCCCTACGGGCTACCCCCATTTATTCCGTTTCGATCTTGAGCTCCCTTACGCTCCGCGCCAAAGAGGTTCCTGTTGTTTTGCCTTTGATTCCTGCTCGCTCGTACCTCGCTCTCAGCTATCAAACGCAAACCTCTCTGCTCCAAACAAACCCATTCAAACTCCGTTGTAATCTGTCCTTTTAACCTGGCTAGCTCGAAGAACGCTAAATCACCCCTTGCCAAAACATCTCCAATCGGTTTAAACGAAAAAAGTGGCTGGTTTTAATTCGACCATCAATGTCGCGTCCCATCCGCTGGCCACGAGCGATAGATAGATGTCCCGAGCTCGCGACGCTGCCGCCGCTTTATTCGGAGTTCCAAGCGAAAAGAACTCGCGTTTACCGCGAAACTGCATACGCGCGTACCATTCTTTGGTTAGGCAATGCCGGCCATCAACCGTGTACGCCTGACGGAATACCGCGTTTTGCCAAAATCTGATATCCGTCTTTGAAAAGTGGCTAAGATTCTTCATTTCTTAGCCACTTTTTTGCTTCATCCCTGATCTTTTATGGTCTGACATGAGCTGATGGCACAAATCATAGAAGAGCTCTGAAAGCTTGTCCACGAGCCATTTTGCGGGTCAAAACTATGCACACCAGCTCATGGCAGATCATCTCCAGACACTGATTTGTAATCAGCAGGTCATCCGTTCGAACCCGATTGCCGGTTCCAGCCGTAATGCGTTGACAATCTGGAACTTGCCGACACGCACTGCTTCCGTTGTATGCCCGAACAATCTTTCACTGAGCCATTTCTGCGCCATTTTCTAAGTTTCACTGGGCGAACTCGGCAAACGCGTCCCGAGCGATGACCACCCGCCCGCGCAAAAGGGGAGTTTTCACGCATTGGGCCTAGGGAGGCAGTCCGCGAAATACGAGGATTAGCGTTATACCTGGATGTCACGGGATTGAAGTCGTGTCAGCTAGCTAAATCGGATAGTACTCCTGTGACATTCGCCGGAGCGCTGGGGCAGGCTGGTACCCACCTCCGGCATTAACTCGCAGGCATTTAAGCGGGGTATTGGCGCCATAAGGGTGGTCGCCCGGCATTGGGGCCCACCCGGAAGATCCCTGGCTCTGGAGTTTGGGTACAAACAGGGGAGGCTTCTCGCGTCTTACCTCCTGGAGCCAAAGGGTGGTCGGCCCATAGAGACTTGCCCTCAAGTGGTGAGAGAAGTGCTGTAGCCGCTTGCAAGCTCTCCTTTAGCTCGCACTGACCCAAGCCATCTGGGAGCCATTGATGATCCTGGCTATAAAAGCAATCGCGCTTGTGGGCGACAAACGTAACGGGCGTCCAAAAGCGTAAGTTTCCGTTCCATCATCGGGTTATGATCGATCCAGCGCTAGGGACTTGACCGCTTCCGGCCTCCATGTGAGTCCGATGCCTGGACGATCGGGGACGCGGGCAAAGCCGTCCACGATCTGGAGCGGTTCCTCTAGGATCGCATTGGCCCAGTCGACGTATTCCAGGTAGTGACAGGTCGGTGTCGCGGCAAGCAGGTGCGCGCTGATCTCCGGCAGCAAATGCGACGACGTCTCGATCCGGTGTGCTGCGGCGATACCGGCCGCTTGAATCCAACCGGTCACCCCACCGATCCGAGCCGCATCCGGCATCACATAGTCGCAGGCTGCAGCGCCGAGCGCCTCGACCATCGACTCCGGCCCATTGAAGTTCTCCCCGATTTGCACTGGCACGGCGAGGACCCTCGCGATGGCCGCACTGCCGACGTAGTCGTCGTGACGGATCGGCTCTTCGAGCCAGGCAATGCCTTCCGACTCGAGCGCGCATCCCCGACGGATAGCCTCGGTGACGGTCAGCGCCTGGTTGTAGTCGACCGGCAACTCTATCGCGTCGGGCAGCCGCTTTCGGACTGCCCGGGTGACGGCAAGGTCCTCCTCGAGGGTAGGATAGCCGAGCCGCAGTTTCACCCTTCGAAAGCCTCCAGCGAGCAGCTTCTCGGCCTCGTCTGCGGCGGCCTCCGGCGACATCAGCCCCACGCCGCTCGAATTGTAAGCGGGGATGGGCCGGAGCCTGGCCCCGAGCAACGTTGCGAGCGGCAGACCTGCGGCAACGGCGAGCGCATCCCATATCGCCGCGTCGAGCGCCGACAGCGCCATCCGGACCACGCTTGCCACCCCGACAAGCGCGAAACGCCTACCGAGCTTGGCTGCGATGTCGAGCGGAGCCGCGGTCTCGCCCTTGACCAGGGCGACAGCGTCGCGGAGCACCACGTCGATGGCCCGCGGTACGCTCGGGCGATAGCAGAACAGGTAGGTGCGTCCGGTGACCCCCTCCTCGGTCTCGAGATCGATCAGCAGCAGCGGGGCTCTCCTCACGGTCGCGGCGCTGGTGCCGAGCGGATACGTCATCGGCACCTCGACCGCGGACGTCTTGACCTCTCTGATCGTCAGCTGCGGCAGGCGGGGGGCACTACTCGTACCAGCCATAAATCGGCGCTCCTTTCCGCCGTGCGTGCATCATGGATGATAACGGCCTCTATCATCGACTATAAACCAGGCCATAACAGGAAGGCAATCACGTCAGGTGAGCACGTCTCAACTGCTGTGAGGCCGCATCCTTCGCCTATGATGATGAGAGCATTTCAAAACGGGGGCTGGCCAACAAGTCGACGGCTTATCGTTTCTCTGTCAGCGGCGGAAGTCACTGAAACAGAGGATGCAAATGCGCTCCCCATACTTGATCAGGGCAGGACCGTCCGAATCAGCCCCCGTTGTGACCGCAGGCAGGTCCTCTGAAGGCTGGCTCCCCGAAGCCGGTTCTGTGGCGGCTGACAAGCATCGTGCCTGAACGCCCGACGTTTGGCGAAGCAGAAGTCACGTCACGCGAGGGCGAATTTCAGATTGAAGCTTTGCAGCGTCTTGCATCGTAGCTAACGACCGATTGTTGCTTGGGAGGCTTTTCGACCAGTTGAAAGGATGGGGCGCTGAAGCCACCCCGAGCTTTGCGCATTTGCGTGATTCGAGTATCCTCTGCAGGCGTAAGGAACATTTTCTCTACCCCTGGAGGCAAGTACGATGAGCAACCCGTATCGATACCCTCAAAGAGGTCACGTTTACCGACAATGCGTGATGTGCGGGCGGCCTTTTCGCGTCTGCAACTCTCAGCTGGCTCGACGCAGCGCCAAGTTTCTGTACTGTTAGGTGTTATCACGCCGCCCTGCGCGTATTTAGGGAAGCCCTTGCCAGTGACCGGCTCGAACTCATCTTAGGTAGAGCGCCACAGAAGGCCAAGGGCGCTGTGGCGTAGCCTGGAGGTGTTTGGAGTGGGGATACGGCGGCTAGTGAACGCACGGAACGGTTTCAGTTGTGTCGTTCCAGCGCGAACGCGAGGCGAGTGAGGCGTTTCGAATGAGGAATAGATTCCTGATCTTTCGGCTAGTTACAAGGAACGTTCTCATTTAGGGCGGGGTTGTTGGCCATTTTGCCTTCAACTGACGAAGGAACTGGTTCCTAGACAACGGAAGGCTCCTTAACGGCAGAAAGCCCTATTCGGAGAGACCATATCCATTTGAGCTAGGGCAACATCAATAACTGCCGATAAGGTCTGAAATGTCCGATGACTTAAGAGTTCCGTGGGCTGGCGATGCGACGAGCTTCCTCTGGTGAACTGGCCGTAGAAAAAGCCACGACAAGGTCGGCGTTGGAGTTGTCAGCCACAAACAAAAGCCGTGTGGTCAAGGCAGGATTTGCAGCTTTTTTCGAGGATCGATTCGATACAGTCAATCTTTTCATTGCGGCCGGTCGGATGATAGGAATTTACTCTGCCGCCGAGGGATACACCCAGGCTGCTTGGTGGAACCGAATACCGTTTGAGGCCTGGGGTCTGATAGCGGTGATCGCCATCTGCTGCAACTTGTTGGTCGGCTATGGCGCACGTCGCCGAAGCGGAAGGCATCCTGAGGTTTGTTCACCGATTGTGCTGTCCATCTCGTTTAGTTCGCTAGTTCTAAATCGGGCATCTTGAATGTCTTGTTCCAGAAGGCGTCCTCCGGACCATAGAGCCGGAGCCAGGGGTAGGGCTCCTTACCCACCGCGCAACTGGCGCGATGCACTTAAGGAGGCGTTAGGTCCGAATGGACAGCTCATTGTGGATCTAGTGCCCGAATTGAAGCTCATTATAGGAGAACAGCCATCAGTCCCTGATCTTTCGCCTCAGGACGCGCAACGCCGCTTCCAACTGGTGTTTCGGCGGTTTATTGGCTCATTCGCACGGCGGGACCATCCGCTTGCGCTGTTCCATGACGATTTGCAATGGCTCGACACGGCAACCCTCGATTTGCTCGAAGATCTGCTAAGCCAGCCGGATGTGCAGTACTTGATGTTGATCGGCGCCTACCGAGACAACGAAGTTAATTCCGCTCATCCGCTGACGCGCAAGCTCGAAGCAATCCGCCAAACTGGAGCGATCGTGGAGGAGGTCATCCTTGCGCCCTTGACCCGTGAGGATCTGAGACGGCTAATTGCGGATGCTCTTCATTGCGAACTGGAGCGAGCCGCTCCGCTGGCGCAAGCGGTCCGCGAGAAGACTGCTGGTAATCCATTTTTTTCCATTCAGTTTATTTCTGCGCTTGCCGATGAGGCATTACTCACCTTCGATCATGGCTGTGGGAGATGGTCTTGGGACCTGAGTTGCATTCGGGACAAGGGTTACACCGATAACGTGCTGGATCTCATGGTTGGAAAGTTGAATCGCTTGCCCATCGAAACCCAGAAGGCATTACAAGAGTTTGCGTGCCTTGGAAACAGCGCCGAGATCAGAACTCTTTCCATCGTTCACGAGACATCGGAGGACGAACTCCACTCGGATCTGTCGGAAGCTGCCCGTCTGGAGTTCATTGAGCGTTTGGAGGGCTCCTATAAGTTTGTCCACGACCGTGTGCAGGAAGCGGCCTATTCCCTGATTTCAGAGGAGCGCTGATCGTCTCACCAGATGAGCGCGAGCAGGTTGCCGAACTCAACCTCATTGCTGGCAAACGTGCCAAAGTTTCGACGGCCTATGCTTCTGCCCTGAGCTATTTCAGCGCTGGATCGGCGCTGCTGATGGAGGACCGATGGACACGGCGGTATGACCTGGCCTTCGCCTTAGAACTCAGTACAGCCGAATGCGAATTCCTGACGGGGCGTCACGAATCGGCAGAAGAGCGCTTATCCGTGCTTGCCTGTCGAGCCGCTAATCAGGTGGATCGGGCAGCGGTGACCTGCTTGAAGCTCGAACTCTATACGATGCAGGACCGGTCCGAGCAAGCTGTTGAGGTCTGTCTCGAGTATCTGCGGCAGGAGGAGGGCGTCGAGTGGTCCGCGCATCCCACGGATCAGGAGGTTCGGCAGGAATATGACCGGCTTTGGCGGCTGATCGGGAGTCGTTCGATCGAGGCCCTCGTAGACTTGCCTTTGATGAATGAACTTAGCGCACTCGCAACCATGGATGTCCTTACGAGGCTTTGGTCAGCCGCCTTTTTTACCGATGAAAATCTCGCCGTGCTCGTTGCCACACACATGGCGATCCGCAGCATCGAGCACGGGAATACGCATGCCTCTTGCTGTGGCTACGCTTGGCTCGCCATAATGGCTGGGTCGTTCTTCGGTGATTACCGATCGACCCGTCGCTTCGGGCAGCTCAGCGTTGATCTGGTTGAGCAACGTGCACTGACCGTCTTTGCCGCCCGCGTCTACAATGTCTTCGCTGCTGGTGTCGTTCCCTGGACCCAGCACATCAGCGCCGGCCCGCGGTACTTGCGGCGCGCCTTGGACTTCGCCGCAAAAACCGGCGATCTGGCATATTCGGCCTATTCTTACATGCATTTAAGTAGCCACTTACTGGCCTGCGGCGAGCCGCTCGATAAAATCGAGGCGGCGGTCTCGACCGGGCTTAGTTTTGTGCGGAAAGCACGGTTTGGTCTGATTGTCGCCCAGCACACGACCCATCTCCAGTTAACCCGTACCCTGCGGGGGCTGAAGCGGGAGTTCGGTGCCTTCAGCGACGCGTCATTCGATGAAGGCGAGTTCGAGCAGCGCCTAGTGAAAAATCCAAGTCTGAGCTACGCCGCTTGTTGGTACTGGATCCGTAAAATGCAGGCGCGCGTTTGGGCGAACGACCCTGCGGCTGCCGTTCCGGCGGCCGACAAGGCGCGCGCACTGTTGTGGACGTCGCGGGCCGTCGTCGAGCATGCAGAATATCATTTCTATGGCCGTTGGCACGAGCCGCATCCTGCGATTCGGCAGCGGCCGACCAGCGCCAGCAGCATTTCGAGGCGCTGGTCGCTCACCATAGACAGCTCGAGGTATGGGCGGAGAACTGCTCTGAGAATTTCGAAAATCGCGCTGCGCTGGTTAGTGCGGAGATCGCACGCATCGAAGGCCGGGACCTTGATGCCATGCGCCTCTACGAGCAGGCCGTCCGCTCAGCCCACGCAAACGGCTTTGTTCACAATGAGGCCCTCGCAAACGAACTCGCGGCGCGCTTCTACCTGGCACGCGGCTTTGAGAAGATCGCGCATGCTTATTTGCAGGATGCCCGGTACTGCTATCTTCGTTGGGGAGCCACTGCTAAGGTGCGACAACTCGACGAATTGTATCCGCAGTTTAAAGAGCAAGAGCCAGTGCCCGGTCCGACGAGCACGATCGAGGCAGCGGTCGAACAACTGGACCTCACTACCGTAGTCAAGGCAATGCAAGCCGTGTCCCGCGAGATCGATCTCGGGAAACTCATCGAGACACTGATGGTAATCGCGGTCGAGTGCGCGGGCGCCGAGCGAGGCCTCCTGTTCTTTTCTCGCGGGAGGGAGCATGATATAGAGGCTGAGGCCACCACGATTGGCGACCGCGTGCAGGTGATGCTTGAGCAGGCATTCGTGACCATCCCCAAATTCCCCGAGGCTATCCTTCGCTACGTCATCCGAACTCGGGAAAGTGTGATTCTGAATGACGCCTCGGTCCAAAACCTCTTTTCTGCGGACGAGTACTTGCGCCGTAGGCAGTCCAGGTCAATCCTCTGCCTGCCGCTATTAAAGCAGGGGGAGCTGATAGGTGTGCTCTATCTCGAGAACAGCCTGACAGCCAACGTATTTACGCCGGACCGCCTCGCGGTGCTGGGACTCCTCGCCTCACAAGCTGCTATCTCTTTAGAAAACGCCCGATTGTATGCTGACCTAAGGCAAGAAAACAGCGATCGAAGCAAGGCCGAAGCAGCTCTCCGGGCAAGTGAGGAGCGAATGAACCTCGCGGCGGAGGCCGCCAACCTGGCCATGTGGGAATGGGATGTGCTGAAAGATGAGATTTGGATGACGGATAAGGGACGCGCCTTGTTCGGCTTTGAGCCGGACCAACCCGTGGACTACGCGGTACTGACAGAGCAGGTGTATCCCGAGGATCGTGCGGCTCGAGATGCTGCGATCAAGCGCGCGCTTGAGACTCGGGGTGAATACGCCATGGAATATCGCGTGCCACTGCCAGACGGGACACTGCGCTGGATCGGGACGCGGGGCCACTGCATGGACGTCGGGAACTCCAAAGGTATCCGGCTCCTTGGAGTCTCGATGGATGTGACCGCGCAGAAGCAGGCGCAGGAACGGTTCCGGCTCGTCGTGGAAGCTTCGCCCAACGGCATCCTCCTGGTCAACGCGCAGGGCCACATCGTGCTGGTCAACGCGTGCGTCGAAAAACTGTTTGGTTATGGACGCGAGGAGTTCATCGGGCAACGCGTCGAACTCCTTGTGCCGGAGCGGTTCCGCGGCGAGCACCCTGCTCATCGGGCGGGCTTTCATGCCGCGCCTGCGGCGCGGGCCATGGGTGCCGGCCGAGAGTTGTTCGCCCGACGGAAGGACGGGACCGAATTCCCCGTCGAGATCGGGATCAGCCCCATTCAAAGCCCGGAAGGCACGCTGGTTTTGAGCGTCATCGTGGACATTACCGAGCGCAAGCAGGGTGAAGCGGAAGCACGGCAGCACCGCGAAGAGCTCGCGCACTTGAGCCGCGTCGCGATCATGGGAGAAATGGCCGGGTCACTGGCGCACGAGCTAGGCCAGCCGCTCGGTGCAATTGTGACCAACGCTGGGACTGCCCTGCGTTTGCTAGCACGCGATCGTCTCAGCGGCGAGCAATTGCGCGAAGTCCTTCAGGATATCGTCGCGGATGGCAGGCGAGCCAGTGAGGTAATCCACACTATTAAAGGAATGGGGCGTAAGGAAGAGGGTGCCCGGCAGCTCCTGCACCTTAACGACGTGATTGCTGAGGTGCTCAGGCTCATGCGCTCCGACGCGCTCGCACACGATTGTACAGTATTGACCGAGCTTCATCCGGCTGTTCCAAAAGTCGAAGCTAATTTGGTGCAACTTCAGGAGGTGTTTCTCAACCTGATCGTGAACGCCTTTGAAGCCTCGAAGGAGGTGCCGAGAGTTCAACGCCGCGTCATCATTCGCACTGAGCGCGATGGCGACGGCGCGGTACGGGCGTGTGTGCGCGACTTTGGCACCGGGTTGCCGGCAGAGAAACCGGAGCGGGTCTTCGACCGATTTTTTTCGACTAAGCGGGAGGGCATGGGGATCGGGTTGTTCATTGCACGGGCAATCGTTGTTGCGCACGGTGGCACGCTCTACGCGGAGAATGCGGAGGGCGGCGGCGCGCAGTTCTGGTTGCGACTCCCGGCATCAAAGGAGGTCGGCGTATGACGCTTGCTCACTTGCTTGTTTATGTCATTGACGACGACATCTCGATTCGGAGGGCCATCGGCAGGCTCTTAGAATCGGAGGATTACCCTGTAGAGATGCTTAGGGGGACGCGAGGGTTTGATGATGGAACCTATTCCCGTCACCGCAGGTGTCCTTTTGTGTCTCAGAGCGGGTTCGACTCAGGTTACGTTCAAAGATTTTTAGTTTTGGGCTCGGTCGGACAGCGAGCGCTAAACTGACTCGCTAAGAGGAACTTCCGTAATTCCAAGGTTCCATCACGTCTATTTAGGGTGTAAGAGTTGGCAGAGGCTACGATGAAATCGAACGAACGCTTGGCGGGTGACGCTACCGACCGGTTTCGAACTATGCGCTGGGGCGGCGGACGCTGGTCTGGCCAATGACTTCGCCGCTACCGGTATGGAGTGCCGCGTACAACGACAGCGTGCCGTGACGGTAATACTCAAAGCCGTGTCGTTCGGTTCGGCCAGGGGACAGAGGCAGAACCGGGTCCAAGCGGTCCAGCGCTTGGATGGCACTCTTTTCGTCGACGCAGAAGACTGCCGCGTTAAGCGGCGGCTTGAGCTAAAGTCCAATGATGTCGGCTGCCTTCTCTTCAAACTCCGGGTCGGTGGTGCTGAGCTATTCGCGTAAGGCTTACAGCGAGGCCGTACTCAGACAGGACACCGAGACGTTCCTCCGCTGTTTGGAAAACGGATTGCGCCATTTTGCTGGTTGTCCGTTGTTGGTCAACCTCGACAATATGAAGTCGGCGGTACTCAAGGCCGACTGGTTTGATCCTGAGATCAATCCAAAGCTGGCCAACTTCTGCCGGCATTACAGCATGCACGTTGTGCCGTGTCGGCCCGGAACACCAGAGCACAAAGGCAAGGTGGAAAGGGGTGTAGCCTACCTTCGCAACAACGCGCTCAAAGGCCTGCGCTTCCGCTCCCTGGCCGAAGAGAACCTTTCTTACAACGTTGGGAAAACAGCATTGCTGACAAGCGGATCCATGGTACGACCCGCAAACAAGTCGCTGGCTGTTTTGAAGAGGAACGTGCTCATCTGCAACCTTTGCCAGAGGCCTTGCTTCCAAGAAGCTCGGCGCAGTGTTCATCGGGACAGTTACGTTGAGGTAGAAAAAGCCTTTTACGAGACGTCACCCGAATATATCGAGCGCCAGCTCTGGGTCCGCTGGGATAGCCGCTGCGTACGGATCTTCAACGAACGCATGGAGCAAGTCGCGATGCACACGCGCATCGAAGCTGGCAAGTTTAGCCGTAGCTTGGGAGCAGGCGGTTTGAGTGCATCGGTTCAGTCCTCATGTCGTTATTGGATTAGTCGCGCTGCGGTACTAGGCGAGTCCTGCGGTGCATGGGCTAAAGGTGCCTTCAATGCTCGCGGCGCCAGCGGTCGGCTTCTGCGATTATCCTCTGCTTTTTCCTCTTCTTGCTCTTTCGCGAGGCGTTCCTGTTCGCGCTGATGCTGCTCCCGTTGAAGCCGTTGTTGCTCGAATCGTTCTCTTTTCAGGCGAGCGGCTTCCGTTTCAGCAGCCTGAATTTGCTCCCACTCGCCACGGTAAATCCGCTCCTTGATTGCTTTATCCCTGGTTGCGTGAACGGCGCGGTGCGCGTGGGCTGAAAGGGCGACGAGGTGTCAAGGATTCACGCAGGCGGAATTGCCGCATTTATGGTGTACATGGAAACCACCAGGTACTTGACGAATCCGCAACTCATACATGACACGATAGGCTTTTTCGCCTCGAAATACTGGTCGCAGGTCCTCATCATGACCGCCTGCCTAAGACCGGCACGCGGTCGTATCTTTCTCCACCACGTTATGGCGCCCACGGTCCCGGCAATAGTCGAAGCCACCAAATGATTCGGATCTTCGATTATCCTCAAAACGGCAGCGAGTAACAGCGTGACGAGAATTTGCAAACCGAGGTTCTTCTTGCGCATCTTCGGACATAAATGGCACCCTTGAGTATAGAGTTCTTATTGCTTACATCCTAAGACTCACGGGTACACTGTCTATACGCACTTTGACGTATGCGCCTCGCTCTGCAAAATCTTTATCGCGAGTTGGAGCGGGCCGAAGATTTCGTCGGGCCGGGATAGGTTGCTACTTCTTATCTTCCTGAAGCCCGGCAAGATCTAGACCGCCGATCACATACTTGAGCGGCATTTGAGGATCCCGCTCTTCTTTAGGAATAATACGTATCAAGATCGGCGAGGAAGCTCAATGCGAAATAGAAGGATTAGGACATCTTCTACGAATGCAAATAAGAGCTGCCAAAGTTTCTGCGTGCCATCAACGAGTCCCATATCACCTATCAATGGAAACTGCGGGCGCGCCTTATCTGATTCGATGACATATTTGACCGTTAATTTTTTGTAGGGACCGTGTTCGATTTCATCTCTGTAGTCCCGAAAGCGTAAAAACCAAACGGCGCGGTGTTTCCGAAGCAATTCGACCAGCTGTTTCACGAAAGGGGATTGAATGGGGATCCTGCTAGCCTGCCATTCGAAGTCCGCATCTTCCTTGTCTCGAACAAAACTAATGTTACAACCCATAAATTTCGAAAGCCTAACGAGGTGCTTTATCGCGATGTCTCCCTTGATAAAAAAGCTTGTTAAGGCTTCGTTCGTTGTGATGTCGATGTTTTCGGTAGTAATGAAATGAGGGTTCTGAATTTCTTGAGACACAAGCTTGGCTTCGTGCTCCGCAATCGTTTTGTGTAACAAAAGCATCGCTCTATAACACTCGTGTAAGTTGTCGATAACCGGACCGTACTTTTCGTCAAAGGCTAATCGGTCGTTCCCAGGATAAACCAAATCCCGGAATTTAAGCATTCCAAACCAGAGTCTGGCAACCCATGGCTCGGATGTGCCAAAATCAGCAATCTTGCTTATGTGAAAAGCCATGGGTACTACTCGATTATTCCAGGTGAATAGTCTTGGTCGAACCAAGGACCATAGTCGGAGTCAAGAACTGCGGATCTTTGTAAAGCGCCCTAATTGCGCTGAGCTTACCAGACTCGCCCACCTGCACCGCAATACGTCAAAGTGCGTACGCGCAAACGAGTTGCCGGAATCTCTAAAGTACCTTCGAAAACTTCGTGCTCAGAATGGAGTCAGCATCTTTCTCCTATATTCTTAGTCTGCGGGAATGCCCGATCGCGTTACCGCTTTTTGTCCCGAGACTGTCAATACGCAATTCTCCGTATTGATCGCCCGGAAGTGGCCAGCCATGCTGGCGGCGGTCTTTATCAAATCAAGAACTACCGACAATCAGGAAACATATGTATGCCATCTAACATCCCCCCGACGGCGGCAAAGCCCCCGATACCTCCCCACGCTTCTCAGCAAGTTGCGCGAGGCCAGAAGCCGCAAAACGAAAAACGCCGCGCAGGCGTAGCTCTCCACCAATCCGGGAA
>Ga0209647_1000271_pt1 | contig 48752 bp, 38 predicted proteins | sample GraSoi_2013_60cm_FD_185827 | JGI IMG/M metagenome (GOLD analysis project Ga0209647, IMG submission 185827) | Grasslands soil microbial communities from the Angelo Coastal Reserve, California, USA - Sample 9_17_2013_60cm (SPAdes) (version 2) | ecosystem: Environmental > Terrestrial > Soil >...
CAGCACAATCCAGATGTGCGTGAAAAACGGATAACGCGGTTCCTTCAGGAATAATCCCTGTTTCTGCATGGCCTCGTAGAGCGGAGCCAGTCGCGTCCCAACAAAGAAGCCCCATGCAGTCCACACTACTCCGCCGGCAATTCCTCCCAGCCACACCCGAGTCTTGTTTAGCTTCATTGTGCCCTCTGTTTCTTTTTTTGGCTTGAAATTCGGCACAAGTGTACTCCAGCGGGTCAATGCGGTGGAACATGCGCGGGAAGCAAGCGACCGCTCCATTCGGTGCCGGTAGAGTAGTGGGGCGGTCTAAAGCAGTCCTTCGCTCCGCTCAGGATGACAATTTGAAGAGGGATACTGCGACGGCGATGGCTGCCAGTGGAAAAGTCGCAATTTCCGTCGTCAACGAACCACTTTTCCAAACACAAGTCCTAGTGGTGACCTTTCTGGTTAACCACAACATTTCGCATTTTGTACCTTGAGTCCGGCACCGAAGTCTCGACCTGAAACTTTGTAGTTGACAACAAACGATTTAGGCGTAGGATGTGGACAAAAGTGGTTGAAAGTGGAATAAGCAATAGAGATCGTGGGTTTAAACCCTAAGTTTCGAGGCGCCAGTGGTTTCCGAGACTGACACCGACAAAAACGAGCCCAACGATCCTGAATCCACTTCGTTTGTAACTGCTTCTTTCTCCCTCGTGCTAGTGACTGTGGCAGCAGCCATAACTAACAAACGGAGCCCGGCGTTTTTAACAAAAGCGGCGAGCAAGGCACATGTTTCGCGGAAATCATCCAACGCGCGTCGACGAAAAGGGACGGTTAAAAGTCCCGGCGGAATTCAAGCGCGTGATCGACGAGAAATATGCGCAGAAATTTTACATCACAAGTCAGGACGGAAATATTGCTCAAGTGTATCCCTTCGAGGAGTGGGAGCGGATCGAGCAGAAGCTGGCGGCGCTCTCGACTTTCAATCCGACGAAGAAAAAATTCCTGACGCGCACGAATTATTACGGGCAGGTCGTGGAGATGGACGGGCAGGGGCGCCTGCTGATCCCGCAGATTCTGCGTGAATCGGCGCAGATTCGCGGGGAAGTGGCAGTGCTTGGCAATCTGACCTACCTGGAAGTTCGCAACCTGGGAGCGCTCGACAAGGAGATGAAAGAGCCTTTCACGGATGAAGACATCAAGACGCTCGACGATTTGGGCATCTAGTGGACACGGATTCAGATTTAGCAAACACCCCCGAGCGGGGTGGGCATGGGGCAGGTGGCCATGTCCCGGTTCTTTTAAAAGAAGCGATCGATTTTCTAGCCGTAAAGCGCGGCGGAACCTATCTGGATGCCACGGTGGGCCTGGGCGGGCACAGTTACGAAATCGCAAAACGCCTCGGCGCACCGGGACATTTGATTGGCTTCGATAAGGATCCGGCGGCGCTGGAGAGAGCTAAGGCAGTTCTCAGTTCTCAGTTCTCAGTTCTCGGTGACAGCAGCGGCGAGAAGCCAACCAATCTTGATTGGCCTACTGTCACGCTGATTCATGGATCGTTTGCGGAAGTTGGTGAGCGCATTGCTCCCACATCCCTGGACGGCATCCTGGCGGATCTGGGCATGAGCAGTTTGCAGCTCGGCGATCCGGCGCGGGGATTTAGTTTTCAGGCGGAAGGACCGCTGGACATGCGGATGAACCCGATGTCCGGCGAGACCGCCGAACAAGTGGTAAACCACATTGACGAGCGCGAGCTAGCCGATGTGATTTACGAATTCGGTGAGGAAAGGAGGTCGCGGAGAATCGCCAGAGCCATTGTCCGGTCGCGGCCGATACGCACGACGAAGCAATTAGTCGAAGTGATATCGACCGCGGCCCGGTCAATGAAATGGAAGCATGAGCGGATTCATCCGGCGACCCGAACCTTTCAGGCTCTCCGAATCTTCGTAAACCGTGAACTGGACGATCTGAAAGCACTGCTGGAGGCGGCGCCCCGGGTGCTGAAGCCAGGCGGAAGGTTGGTGGTAATCAGCTTTCATTCGCTGGAAGACAGGATCGTCAAGGATGCAATGCGTGAGGGGTTGAAGGACAAATACTTTCGCTTGCTCACCAAAAAGCCGCTGGTGGCATCTGAAGACGAGATTGATCGCAATCCGCGGTCGCGCAGCGCGAAGATGCGGGCCGCCGAAAAAGTTTGAGTTCGTACGAGTTTGGTTTGCCCAAGTTTAGTTTGCCCCGGAGAAACTGCCGGGCGCCCGGTGCGGTGATGGTAAGGCGTGCCGGGTAAAGATTTTTGAACACACTCTGTGGTGGAGTTTTCCGGGAGCGGCCAAGCAAGAAAAAACAAGGCCGGGTCCCGGCGAGAAAAATTGGAACATTGAAAATGACATTTACCGGCACCCTGATTGAAAGCCTGATGGCAACGGTCGAACGGGCAGAGCAGAGGGCATCCTCGGATGAACCGATGTTCGCACAGAACATCGCCCAGAACATCGCCCAGAACATCGCCCAGAACTTCGCACAGAACATGGACGCAGAACCCTGGCTCGTCTCGGTTCAACAGAACGCAGATTACGATTCCAACTTTCTTGGAGTGGCATAAATCATGAGCGCCTTGGCCATGCAAAACGCAGCTCTTCTTAGCCGGCGCAAGTCCTGCTGGCTGGGGACCCCGGAAATTTATTTCCGCAAGACTATCGACAACTCGCGCCTGGTGAAGGTCGAAGACCCGCGGCGCGAGCGTGAGATGAAGCAGTTCGCGTTTGCGCTGTGCTGCCTGTTCCTGCTGGTCATGGGATACGCGCTGCAGCATTTCCGGGCGATTGAATACGGGTACAAGATCGAGACGCTGCGGTCGCAGCGCGATGGTCTCACGGAAATGAACCGGGCCCTGCGTCTGGAAGAGGCGTCGCTGCGCGATCCGGAGCGAATTGATGTAATGGCGCGCAAGCTGGGAATGCAATCGCCGCAGCCCGGGCAGGTAGTTCGCATGGACGCTGACGCCGACGCCACCGCTCCGGTGATGGCCAGCGTGACTCCGGTCTCGGTGGTGTCATTGCGGTAAAACAGTTCTCAGTTCCCAGTTCTCAGTTCTCAGTGAAAGGCTCCCCTGGCGCAACTGAGAACTGAGAACTGAGAACTGGGAACTGAGATGGCGGCGAGTACCTCTTCGAACGGCGCAAGAATCAGGCTCTATGCCTTGTCTGGATTGCTTTGCCTGTGGCTGCTGACGATCTGTCTGCGGCTGGTCTATCTCCAAATTTTCTGTTACGGCGATTTCGAGCGCCGCGCCCAGCACCAACAGCAGCGCAGCTTTGATCTTTCGGCGAAACGCGGCGTTATCTATGATCGCGCCGGACGTGAGCTGGCGATGTCCATCCAGGTGGACTCGGCTTTCGTGGTGCCCTCGGAAGCTCCCGACCTTCCGAATACTGTCAGCCTGATTACGCGCATTACCAAGGACGATCCGCGCGTCGTGCTCGCCGACTGCCGCGCCCACAAGACTTTCTGCTGGGTGGCGCGAAAGGCCGACGCCGAAGTCATTGAGCGCATCCGGGCGCTGAATCTGCAAGGCATCCACTATCAGAAGGAGCCGAAGCGCTTTTATCCGAAACGTGAGTTGGCGGCACAGATTCTGGGGTACGTTGGCACCGACGATCAGGGACTGAGCGGCCTGGAGAGGCAATTCAACCAGCAACTGCAGGGGAAGCCCGGCAAGCTGATGATTTCCGTCGACGCGCGCAAGCGCTGGTTTGCCAGTGTTCAAAAGGAGCCGGAGTCCGGCGACAGTGTCGTTCTTACCGTCGATCAGAATATTCAGTACATCGCAGAACGGGAACTCGAACGCGGGATGCAGGAGACGCGCGCCATCGCGGGCACGGTGATCGTGGAAAATCCCCATACCGGCGAGATTCTGGCGCTGACCAACCGGCCCACGTTCAACCCTAATATCCGGAAGGAAATTCGCAACGAGGCCCTGAAGGACCGCGCCGTCAGCGACGTTTACGAGCCGGGGTCGACTTTCAAGATGGTGACCATCTCGGCCGGACTGGAAGAGAAAATCACGCGGCCCGATGAAATGTTTGATTGCCAGATGGGATCGATTGTCATTAATGGCATGCGCATCCGCGACAGCAAGCCCCATGGCGTGCTCTCGGTGGCCGACATTCTGGCGGAGTCGAGCGATGTGGGCGCGATCAAAGTTGCGCTGCGGCTTGGCGACGAGCGCTTCTACAAATACATTCGCGCTTTCGGATTCGGCCAGCAAACCGGGATTGAACTTCCTGGTGAAACGCGCGGCTTGACGAAGCCGGTGGAACGCTGGTCGAAAGTTTCCATAGGCGCGATCTCCATGGGCCAGGAGATTGGGATCTCGCCGCTGCAGCTGGCGTCGCTGATCTCGACGATTGCCAACGACGGCGTGCACGTTCCGCCGCGGATCGTGGCGGGCACGCTTCAGCCGCAAACCGCGCCACAGAATACTCCGCAAAGGATCGCCTTCCAGCCGGCCGAGGGTACGCGGGTGGTTTCATCGCTGACCGCGGCCGAGATGCGGCAGATGCTGCAGGGAGTGGTGCTCCACGGTACTGGACGCAAAGCCATTCTCGAGGGCTACAGTTCGGCGGGCAAAACTGGCACGGCCCAGAAGGTGGACCCAGCGACAGGCCTTTACTCGAAGACAAAATATGTCGCGTCCTTTGCCGGGTTTGCTCCTATCAATGATCCGCAAATTGCGGTGGTGGTGATCCTCGACTCCGCCGTCGGCCTGCACCAGGGAGGCCAGGTCTCGGCGCCGGTCTTTCAACGGATCATGCAGCAGGTGCTCGAGTATATGCACGTGCCGCATGACGTGCAGCTTCCGCCCAGCCAGCAGGTTTTGCTTGCTCGCCGGGACGTTCCGGAAGCAACTCTGGAAGAAAGCTCGCCCGATCATCTGGGCGCAAGCCTGGATATGGCCGAAGCCGGCGAGACGCCCGTCGTGTCAGCAGCGGTGAAACCCAGCCCCATTGGCGCTCAAATCGTTCCGGCGGCGCTTACCGCACGAGAGGTTGGAAGAGTCGCGGATCGCGCGGCGCCGGTTGTTGCGATGACAGCAGGGAGTTCACCGGCTTTGCAATCCGAAAATTCTTCCGCACAGAAGTTGCCGACGAGCGGAACGGTGGTTCTTGACGTGGAAGAGGGAGGGATCGAGGTGCCGTCATTTGTCGGCAAGAACCTTCGCGTTGCGATTGAAGCCGCGGAGGAGGCAGGGCTCGACCTGGACGCTGTCGGCAGCGGCGTGGCCCGCGAACAATCGCCTCTGGCCGGTGCGCGCGTCGCGGCGGGATCGCGGATTACGGTGCACTTCGGCAGGTAGGGCTTCCCCCTGTGACCATTTGTGTCCTCTGGGGTCGAGAACCAAGAGCCTGAACCACAGAGGACACAGAGGTACACAGGGGAACCCATCAACTGGGGTCGAGAACCAAAGCCTGAACCACAGAGGTACATAGAGGTACACGGGGGCGGCACAGGGGAACCCATCGACCGGCTGAAATCCGGCTATTTATAATCAATCCAATGACATTCCAACAGCTCCTGCAGGGTGCCGAGGTCCTCTCCCAGAGCGGGAACCCGGTCGTTGCTGGTGTGGAGTACGATTCCCGGCGCGTGCGTCCCGGGACTTTTTTTGTTGCCATGAAGGGCGAGACCAGCGACGGCAATCGGTTCATTGACCAAGCCATCGCCGCCGGAGCGGTTGCCATTGCCACCGATTCCGCGACCGAACCGCCCCGTCCTACGGTTGCCTGGGCGCAAGTCGTGCACGGACGCCGAGCGCTTGCCCGGTTGAGCGCGAATTTCTACAAACGACCTGGCGAGCGAATTGCGAATACTGGAATCACCGGGACGAATGGAAAAAGCACGACCGCGTTCCTCATTGAATCCATATTGAAAGCGGCCGGACGCAAGACGGCGCTGGTTGGGACCATTGAATATCACGTTGCGGGGAAGGTTCTTCCGGCTCCGCACACCACGCCGGAATCGCTGGAGTTGAACCGGCTTTTGTCGCAAGGCCTCGGCCTGGGGGTCACCGAGGCGGTGATGGAAGTGTCGTCGCACGCGCTGGAGCAAGAGCGTGTTTTTGGAATTCCGTTTGATGTGGGCGTATTCACGAATCTCACACGCGACCATCTTGATTATCACGGGACGATGGAGAAGTACTTCCGCGCCAAGCAGGTGCTTTTCGAAGGTTGCGGGACGGAACCGCCGCGGGCGGCCGTTCTCAATATTGACGATGAATATGGCCGCCAGCTCTGGAAACTTTGCAAAAAGAAGAGTGCTCAGGCGCTCTCTTACGGTTTGGCGTCCGGTGACTTTCATGCCGAGTCGGTTGAAATCACTCCGCGGGGAACCCGTTTTCAGATGGTGACGCCGTCAGGAAAGATCGCCATGTGGTCTCCGCTGATCGGCAATGTGAACGTGTACAACGTGCTCGCGGCTTCTGCCGCCGGGCATGCCCGCGACTGTTCCGCCGAGGCGATCGCAAAAGGAATCTTCGACCTGACCAGCGTTCCCGGCCGCTTCGAGCGCGTGGATTGCGGCCAGCCCTTCACGGTGGTGGTGGATTATGCGCACACGGACGACGCGCTCCGCAACCTCACTGCCTTGGCTCGTGATTTTGTGGCCCGCGCCGGCCTCAAGGGCAAAGTCATCACGCTCTTCGGCTGCGGAGGCGATCGCGATCGTGCAAAGCGTCCGTTGATGGGCGAGGCTGCGGGTAAGGGCAGCGACTTTGTTGTGCTCACTTCCGACAACCCGCGCTCGGAAGATCCGCTGGCCATCATGAACGATGCAGTGGTTGGACTGCAGAAGTCGGGCGCAAAATATGCCATGGAGCCCGACCGCCGCAAGGCGATCGCTTTCACTCTCCAACAGGCGACCCCGGGCGACATCGTGCTGCTCGCGGGCAAGGGGCACGAAAAAGTTCAGGTCACAAAAGAGGGAACGATTCCGTTCGATGACGTGGATGTGGCTCGCGAGAAACTGATGGCCCTCGGCTACGACTGCAAGAGCGCCGCGAAGGCGGGCACTGCGGGGCAGACGGCATGAAACTTACTCTCTCCCGCATCGCAGAATTTATTGCTCCGGCAGGCGATGCCGCGGCCGGCCAATATGATGGTCGTGCGACGGCTCAGGGATATTCCATCGACTCCCGCACCGTGCAACCCGGCGAACTCTTCTTTGCTGTCAAAGGGGAACGCCTTGACGGTCACGACTTCGTTGAGCAGGCATTAAGCCGAGGCGCGATTGGTGCAGTGGTCCGGAAAGATCAGTTGGCGCGTTACGCCAATCGGACCGGCCTGCTTGCCGTCGAGGATACTCTCATTGCTCTGCAGACGCTGGCGACGGCGGTCCGAAAAATGTGGGGCAAGACCGCCATTGGCGTCACCGGGTCGATGGGCAAGACCACCACCAAAGAAGCGATGGCCCACCTGCTCGCGATCAGGTACCGCGTGCATCGCACCAAGGGGAATTTCAATAATCATTTTGGTCTGCCGCTTGGGCTGCTCGCTCTCGAACCGGAATACGATCTTGCTGTGGTGGAGATGGGGATGTCACACCCCGGCGAAATTTCCGCCCTGGCTCACATTGCGCTGCCGAACCAGGCCGTGGTCACCAATGTTGCCCCCGTGCATCTGGAGAGCTTTGACTCAATCGCCGGCATCGCGCGCGCGAAATATGAACTGATCGAGGCTTTGCCGCATGGCGGCACAGCAGTCTTGAACGCCGATGACGAATATGTGTGCCAGTTCGGCCGCGACTTCAAGGGCAAGGTTGTGATGTTCGGACTAAAGCCAACGGCATGTATTTCCGCCGATGTGCGGGCGGAGAATATCGAGGTACTTGGACCCGAAGGCACGCGCTTCGATCTCGTCAGCCGGGAAATGCGCCAGGCGGTGCAGAGTCCATTGCTCGGCATGCACAACGTGTACAACGTGCTGGCCGCGGCCGCCATTGCGCTTGAGCATGGTGTCACCCCGTCAGAAATTGCTGCGGCATTGCCGTCCCTGCAGCCCGCCGACAAGCGCGGACAGGTCGTCCAACTGGGTAACATCACCGTGCTGTACGATTGTTACAATTCAAGTCCGAAGGCGCTTATGGCTGCCATAGATACTCTGGCAGCGATGCCGGCGCGGCGACGGATTGTTGTCGCCGGCGAGATGCTGGAACTCGGCACCACGGGCGAGGAACTGCATCAGGAGTGCGGGCGTTACATTGCAGGAAGTAAACTTGAATTCCTGCTCGGCGTGCGGGGCCTGGCGAAGCCGATGGTGGAAGCGGCTCGCGAAGCGGGTATGAAAGCGGAATTTGTCGCGACGCCGGAGGAAGCTGGCGAGTGGCTGGCGCGCGAGACTCGCGAGGGCGATGTCGTACTGTTGAAGGCGTCTCGCGGTGTGAAGCTGGAGAAAGCGTTGGAGACGTGGCGACGAGCAAAAGCCTGAACCACGGGGAGCACAGAGGTCCACGGGGATACACAGAGAAAAACTTATTGCGGCGTGAGGCTGCAAGACGAAAGAGCGGCATCCCTCCGCCCTTGGTGTTGGGAACTGGGAACTGAGAACTGAGAACAGAACTGGTGTTGGAGGCGGATTGCTCTACTGGCTGCTCTACCTGAAGCTCTTCCATTACTTTCCGCCCTTCCGTATTTTCCGTTATCTGACTTTCCGCACCGCCTTTGCCAGCCTCACCGCTCTTTTCACTGGACTGATCGTTGGGCCGATCGTGATTCGGCGGCTGCGCGATTTCCAGATTGGGCAATACATACGCGAAGAGGGTCCGCAGGCTCACCAGAAGAAAGCTGGCACGCCGACCATGGGCGGCTTGCTGATCGCCATCGCGATCCTGGTGCCTACGTTGCTCTGGGCGGACCTGAGCAATCCGTTTGTGTGGATCGCTGTGTTTTCCACGGTGGCGTTTGGCGCGATCGGTTTTACCGATGACTACCTTAAAGTCGTTCATCATCGCAATCTCGGACTTACCGCGCGCGCCAAGCTGGGATATCAAGCCGCCGCCAGCATCCTGATTGCGATCGCGCTGATCGCTTTGCAGCACCGCGGAGAATACTCCACTAGATTGCTTGTGCCTTTCCTCAAGCAGTTTCACCCAGACCTGGTGATCCAGAGATTGGCGGTTCATCCTCATCTATGGCCGCTGGCGTTCCTGCCGTTCGTGGCGTTTGTGGTGCTTGTGATCGTTGGATCGAGCAACGCCGTAAATCTTACCGACGGGCTCGACGGGCTGGCCATCGGCTGTACGGTGATTGCGGCCGGAGCGCTCGCGGTTCTAACGTATCTCAGCGGCCACGCCACTTTTGCAACCTATCTTGAATTGCAGCGCATGCCGCAGATCGGTGAACTCACTATCTTCTGCGGAGCCATGGTCGGTTCTTCCATTGGATTTCTCTGGTACAACGCGCATCCGGCGGAAGTGTTCATGGGCGATGTCGGTTCGCTGGCGCTGGGCGGCGCGATCGGCACAGTAGCCGTTATGATCAAGCAGGAACTGCTGCTGCCGTTCATTGGCGGCATTTTCGTTATCGAGGCGGTCTCGGTAATCCTGCAGGTTGGTTCCTACAAGCTGCGGAAAAAGCGCATTTTCAAGATGGCGCCGATTCACCATCACTTCGAACTGCTGGGCTGGTCGGAATCGAAGGTGATTGTGCGCTTCTGGATTGCGTCGCTGGTGTTTGCGCTGTTTGCACTGACGACGTTGAAATTGAGATAAGAGAAATTTGTAATTGGTGATTTGTAATTTGTAATTTTAAAACGCAAGACCAATTGGCACGGGAGCGGTTTTTAAATTACAAATTTCCAATTGCAAATTACCAATTGAACTTGATGGATCTCAACAACAAACGCGTGCTGGTCGTCGGTCTCGGCAAATCCGGCGTGGCCTCTGCGCTCTTTTTGAAGTCGCGCGGCGCCCGCGTCACTGTGTCGGATTCCAAGCCTGAAGCCGAGCTTCGCGATGAAATCCTGCTCCTGCTGGAGCATGGGATCACGGTCGAAACCGGCGGCCACGGCGACCGCACCTTTCGCGGGCAAGACCTGATCGTGGTTAGCCCGGGCGTGCCGGTCGATGCGGCGCAACTGGTGCAGGCGCGCAACCAGGGAGAGCCGGTCATCGGCGAAATCGAACTTGCAGCGCAATTTCTGTCCGGTTCAATCGTTGCCATTACCGGAGCCAACGGCAAGACCACCACTACCTCATTGGCCGGCGAAATCATTGCCGCTGGAAAGTTCTCCACAGTGGTTGGCGGAAATATCGGCACGCCGGCCATCAGTTTGGTGGATCAGGCCGGACCCGCGACCTGGAACGTGCTGGAAGTATCCAGCTTTCAACTGGAAACGATTGTTGAATTTCGTCCACGGATCGCGGTGATTCTGAACATCACGCCCGACCATCTCGATCGCCACAAGACTTTTGTGAATTACGTCAACGCCAAAGCGCGCGTGTTCGAAAACCAAGGTGGGGATGACTTCACCGTCCTCAACGCCGATGACCCCACCACCGCGGGATTGTCGGATCGTACGCGCGCGCAGCTATTCTGGTTCAGCCGAAAGAAAGAGGTCGAAAGAGGAGCGTTTGCCCGCGGCACGGATATCTACTTCCGGGACGGGCACAGCGAACGCGAGATCATGCCGCTTGCGGAGGTGCCGCTGAAAGGCGCGCACAATTTGGAAAATGTGCTGGCTGGAATTTCCATCGGCATGCTCGTCGGCTGCCAGCCCGAACAAGTCCGGCATGCGGTTCGGCTTTTTAAAGCTGTCGAGCACCGACTGGAGTTCGTGGCCCGGTTCGCGGGCGTGGATTACTACAACGACTCCAAGGCCACGAACGTAGACGCTACGATCAAGGCGCTGGAAGCCTTTCCGGCGGACATTCCTCCACACCTGCACCTGATTCTCGGGGGCAAGGATAAAGGCAGCGATTACACCGTGCTCCATGAATTGTTGCGGCAGCGGGTGAAGCGCGTGTACACAATCGGCGCTGCGGCCAGCAAGATCGAATCGCAGATTCAGGGCGCTGCAGAAATCGAACGTGCGGAAACCCTGGAAAATGCGGTCCGGCGCGCGAGTGAATCTGCCGTGGCGGGCGACGTTATTCTTCTTGCTCCGGCGTGCGCCAGCTTTGATCAGTTTCAGAGCTATGAACATCGCGGCCGGGTGTTCAAGGAGACGGTGCATTCGCTGGCGATGTCGCGATCTAACTAGCGCAGAGGATTATGAATAACCAAGGCAGCAAGCTTAGCTCCTCCCTCCTTTATTTGCTTCCTACTCTGCATCTGTGTCTATGTGCGGCGGTCTTCATCTCAAGGTCACTAGAATTCATACTGATCATTGATTTCCCGGTGTCGGGCATTTTCCTCGGCCTAGCATGGCGCTTTGGTCATCCAATGTTTTGGTTTGTGATCTTCGGAACGGCATGGTGGTATCTTCTAAGCTTACTGGCACGTAGCCTTGTGCGAATAGCGATAGGCCGGTGGGACAAAACATAGTTTGCGAATGGTGCCCGCTAAGTAACAAATGGAGCGATCGGCGTTTCGCCCGTCCAGCCGGGCGGAGTACGCGGCGCTCCACCACCAGCAAAGGCTGCTTGGAACCAACTCAGTTATCACCTGCCCGAAATCCACGGCGAAACTCCTGCATGTCTTCGTGTCTCCGTGGTGAAATGGATTCTCTATGGCTAAGCGAGTCAGCGTCGATCGCTGGATGTTCACCGTGACCACGATCCTGGTTTTTATCGGACTGGTCATGATCTTCAGCGCGTCTGCAGTGATGGCTAAAGAGCGCTACGGGTCGGCATACGAATTCCTGCTGAAGCAACTGGTGTGGGCGGTTGCGGGACTCGCGGTGATGGTCGTGGCCACGAAGGTGGACTACAAACGCCTGCAACATCCCGCACTGGTATTCTCGCTGCTGGGCTTTACCACGCTTCTCCTTATCTCTGTTTTTTTTCTTGATCGCGCTCACGGCACGCACCGCTGGTTTCATGTGGGGCCGATTTCGTTGCAGCCTTCGGAACTGGCGAAGCCGGCACTCATCCTGTTTCTCGCGTGGTTTCTCGAAAACAAGAACAAGGCGATGGACGACTGGCGTAACACGCTGATTCCGGCGATCGTGCCAACTGTGGCTTTTCTGGGGTTGATTGTTTTTCAGCCGGACCTTGGAACCGCTATTGCTTGCGCAGGCATTACGGCTTGCATCCTGTTCGTTGCCGGTATTCGCCTGCGCTACTTCGGATACGCTTTCGCGGCCGCGATCGTGCCACTTTATTTTTTGATCTTTCATGTGGCGTACCGGAAAGACCGCATCCTGGCATTTCTGAATCCTTATGCTGACCCCAAGGGATTCGGCTTCCACATTATTCAGTCGCTGATTGCGGTTTCGACCGGCGGCGTTACCGGGCTCGGACTGATGGAAGGGAAGCAGAAATTGTTTTATCTTCCGGAACCGCACACGGATTTTATTTTTGCCGTTACCGCTGAAGAGTTGGGACTGGTCGGAGCGCTGGCCGTCATTATTCTGTTTGCGATCTTCCTATGGCGCGGAACGCGGGCGGCGCTGCGCGCACAGGATAACTTCGGCCGCTTCCTGGCGGTCGGAGTCACCAGCATGATCGTGCTGCAGGCCTTCATCAACATCAGCGTTGTGCTGGGGCTGATGCCTACTAAAGGGATTCCGCTGCCGTTTGTTTCCTACGGTGGATCGTCGCTGTTTGTGACTCTGATGTGCGTTGGGGTGCTGCTGAATATTACGAAACAGGCGGAGTAGACGGCGTCTAGTTGGCGGCCAGAGTCGGAGTGCGTCGGCGAAGTCCCCAAAAAATTCTTAACCACAGGGCGGCACAGAGGACCACAGGGGCCAAACCCACAGGGGAGGGCCCGGACGCTCGCCGCGCGGTCGCTTCAGTGACTTGCCGCTATACTGGTTTTTGCCGAGCCATCGCTCAACGGAGAGGGCATGTCGAGTCTGAAGGAATTCCAATGCGAGATTTGCGGGATCGTCAGTGAGAATCCGATCCATTGGTATGTAATCGAGTGCGGAGATCAGAAACTCGCAGTCATCAAGTGGGATTTGACGGCCGCTACGAGCCCAACTGCACGGCATTTCTGTGGCGAGGCCCACGCCCAGGTGTATATCAGCCGCTGGTTTGAATCTGTTTGCTCGCCGCCGAAACGCATTCTCAAGGCTCTTTAGGCCAGAGATCACTGGGCGAGAGATCACTTCTCCGATGGGTCGGGCGGCTTCGGAGCATTCGCCTGCACCTTTAACTCTAATCCCTTTAATGTACCCAGCGAGTACGCGGCAGATTCGCGTTCTTTAATAGCGGTGCTGAAATCCAGTAATTCGCGAAGGCGTACGATGACGATACGTTTGACGTCCCTGATTCTTTCGGCAAATTCGTCGAGCCGTATTTCTACCAGACCAGCTTCGGAGAGCGCTCTCCAAACCCTCTGCTGTTCGGTTTCCTCGTCGGATCCGGTCACGGTTCCAAACCTCGTTTTATTCACACGACCTTAGAGACCCACAACAACCGGAAGTTTGTCATCGGTCATCGCTCGCGTCTTGCAGTTTGCACTCTGCCGGCTTGAATCTGAGGTATGTGTATGCCAGATACTGGTTCAGCTCCGCCCAGAAAGACTGTTCCCGTTCGTGAGGATCCATCCCGGCCCTGGCCATCGAAAGGAGCCGCTCCTCACACTCCTCACGCTCACTATCAGTGACCTCGTTGATTTTGCGCCACGCCTGCGGCTGGGGACAGCCCGAGATCCGGTGCTCTGGTATCACTCGTCCGTCCTCAAGAATAAAATCTCGCCAGACCAAACCCCAACGCACTTCCTTGAGAACGGTCGTTTCGGATCCGGTGGAAGAAGTGAACGAAATGATCTGGCCCTCCCGAGGAGGCCAGTTCGCTTCCGTACGTAGCTGGTCTGCCGTGGACTTCATCGTTCGCGCACTGGTGGGAATCAGGTTTAATTGCCCTCTTCCGGATTGGGTTTGCGGCTGACGATCCGGGATCCCCTTGCAGCTGGTCTCGGCCAATCGCTGCGAGCCAAGACCCGGTCCACGGCCTGCTCTACCCTCAACATAAAGCCAGCGTCAGGATCCGGCACGTCGGCTGACGCGGCCAATGCCATACCGAAAGGATTCGCGTTCGGAACCGCCTCGAGCTTGGGCACGAGCTGCGGCTGCTGCTTCAGATAACCGATCCAGAGAAGAGTCACGGCGTTGTACGCTGTGCTCTTAACCAGACTGATCATCGCGGCTTGACCGTTGCCATACCACATCACGATACTAACCAGGATCAGCTCAACGCTGGCAAAGACTCCAAATCCCAGTGCGATGCCGAATACCTGTTGCCGCGAGTAATTTCTGAGAAAACGGCAGAGAAGCATCAAGATCAGGAATAGTCCAACCTGCATCAGGCGCATGCTCCGATCAAAGGAAAACACCGCCGCCACTAGTCTGTCTCCACCCGCTTCGCTACTGGACAATGCGCCCAGGAGTGCGAACAGAAAGAGCAGCCCGCACGACCAGCGGAATATGGTGGTTCCTAAAATCTGAATACCTCCATACTCTTTAAAGAGACTGCGCAATATTTCATCCATCACCACGACCGTAAAGATGACGCTGACGGCGTTTCCGGTCCAGTAGGCGTCGAAGTAGCTCTCCTCGGGGAAATATCGGTACACGACAAACAAACAGGCCGACTTGAGGGTCTGAAACAGAATGTAGGAAAAGAATCGAGGGAACTGCTTGTTGGACTTGCGCAGGACCATGAAGATCAGAAGAGTGATCTGCAACAGCGGACCTACGAGCCAGTTCACGTACATTAACCAGTTCATCGCATTACGTACTCGTAACGTTCGAAAGCATACCTATCCTCCGACCGCTGTGCAACACCTATTTTGCGGCCCAGTTTCGATTTTATGAATTCAGCGTGCCTAACTTATTTGGTGCACACTCTGGTGCGACACAAGGGCATCGGGTCGCTACCATCAGCAACTACCACAGCCTGTTCTGCTCGAATGGCAGAATTACCAGGCCGCGAGACGCTCGCCGGCATTGCGCTGTACAACCCAGCCAGCGCCACAATGGTGAGCAGGACTTCCAGTACATGGTTCATCGGGGGAGTCTCCTTCGCGCAAACTTCTACGCGTGGCGAAGTATATGCCTAGTCGATGCTTTGTGAGCAGCGACACCTGTGGATATTTGTCGTTTTTTGAGGATCCGTGTACTTCTCACTTCGAAGTGTTTACCGAAGCGGCTAAGCTACGGCGGTAGTGACGAGTGTGCGTGAGATCTCGGCGCGGGGCTGGATTCTTGAACATGTCTTTCCCGGAAACTCATTTCTTCGGGGAAAGTGCGACCTCGGTGGCTTCTAAAAGCCGCGTGAATTGTTCCGCAGGCTGAGACGGGGAAAGCCCCGTCGCTACGGTTGCTTTTCTATCGCCAGCAATTGCTCCTTGCGCTCCATGCCCCAGCGATAGCCGCCCAGGCCGCCGTCTTCGCGGATCACACGGTGGCAAGGGATTGCTACTGCTACCGGGTTGGTGGCGCAGGCTCGGGCTACGGCTCGCGCGGCTTTTGGCATGCCTATCTTTTTTGCTACGGCGCCGTAGGAGCGGGTTTCTCCCCGGGGAATTCTTTGCAGAGCTTCCCAAACTCGGCGTTGAAACGCGGTCGCCCTTATGTCGAGCGGAAGAGAGGGATTTGCCTCGCGTCCCCGCATCAGGCTGGTTAAATTCACCCGCCATTCGGTCATGGCGGCATCATCGCGGCGGCGGGTGGCGAATGGGAACTCGCGCATCAGGCCCTGCTGGAGTTGCTCGTCGGAATCCGAGAATTGAATGGAGCAAATGCCCTTGTCGGTGGCGGCGATCAACATGTGCCCGAGAGGCGAGGTGGCGATGGTGTAGCGAACCACGGCGGCCACGGCGCCTCGACGGTACTTCTCCGGGGTCATACCTAGTTGAGCAGCGGTGCGCTCGTAGAGACGGCTGCTGGAGCCGTATCCGGCGCCGTAGAGTGCAGTGGTCACGTCGTGGCCGGCTTGTAAATTTTGTTTCACCTGGCGGAGGCGGATCGCGTCGATGTAGGCCCTGGGCGAGACGCCGAGGACGGATTTGAAGGTCCGCTGCAGGTGAAATGGACTGAGGCGGAATTCTTTCGCTAGCAGGCTTAGCGTGAGGCGGTCTTCAATCTTTTGTTCGATGTAGCGGCACATGGCGCGGACCAGCGCGGACTGCGGATTTCCGTCCACCGCCTTCGGACGGCAGCGCAGGCAGGCGCGATATCCGGCCTGCTCGGCTTGGAGAGCATGATCGAAGAAGTTTACGTTCTCGCGCCGCGGGCGCTTTGCGGGACATGATGGACGGCAGAAGATTCCCGTGCTCGACACGCCGAAGACGAACGTGCCGTCGAGCGAGGCGTCGCGATCGAGGACGGCTTGCCAGCGGCGGGCTGCGGTCGGTACCGCGGTTTGTTTTGCAGTAGTCTTCATGGTGTCTGCTTCTGGAAGTATCGCATTGGTGGCCATGCCCTAACATAGGGCAGTCTTGACGCACGGACTATCCGAATGTTGCGGTCAAACGGTTTTTTCCTGGTGTGTCAGAAACTGGCTGAGTCATGTACTATGGCGGCCTGCTTTCTCCCTGTTGATCCGTGATTGAAAACTCTTCACCACAGAGGACACGGAGGTCACACAGGGGACACAGGGGAAAATGAAGAGGACCTTTTATGAATGATAATTTGAACCGGATTTGCTGGATGGCGTGGGTGGTTGTCCTGGTATCGGTTACGTTGGCGCAGGCTGGCGCGCAGGTTCTTACGGGCGAGCAGGTGAAAAAGCTTGCTCCGAACTCGTATTACTTTGCTGGGCAGAGCGCGGCTGTGCAGGTGCGGAATACGGCTGGCTTGAAGAACTCGGCCGGCAAGGTTGTGCTGGCGGGACTGGTGGATACATCGGGATATTCAACGGCAATTCAGGAAAAATACCAGGGTTTCCTGATTACGGAGACCAAGCTCAGCTTTGACGGAGCAACGCTGGATCCCGGAGAGTACGGGTTCGGCTTCAAGGATGGCAAGTTTACCGTGATGAACGTGGCGGCTACGGATCTGTTCTCGATCGCCAGCCCGAACGATGATCAGCTCAAACATCCGGTACCACTGCAATTTGAAAAAGACGGTGCTGGATATCGCCTGTATGCGGGGCGGAAGTATGTGGTTGTGAAAGCGGATTAGAAGGCGGGTTCCAAAGTTTCAAGGTTTCAGAATTTCAGGGTAAGATTTGGGGGCCGGGCGGGGACGCCCGGCGCTCCACCGGCATTGCGAAAGCATTTTCTCAAACTCCGATGAAACTTGTGACTTTTGAAAACGCCGCGCGGCAATCGCGCATTGGCGCGCTGCTGGGCGACCGTCAGATTGTTGATCTCCATATTGCGTGCGCGCTGTACCTGCGCGATGTTGAGAGCGAAGCCATTTTCTACCGCATGGCTGATGCCTTGGTCCCGCCCGACATGCGGGCGTTATTCCGCGGAGGGGACACCAGTCTTGATGCTGCACATAAAGCTCTCGACTACGTGACCCATCTCGCTGCAGAGGGCCCGGGCGTCACCGGTCCTCGCGGAGAGGCAGTGCTCTATTCGCTCTCTGATATCCAGTTGAAGGCGCCCATCATCCCGAAGAAGTTTTTTCACACGGCGGGCAATTTTCGGGAGCACCACGAAGAGGCGACGAAAGCCGGGTTCTCGCATCCGGTGATGCCATGGATTGTCTTTTTTCAGAACACCGACGCGATCATCGGACACGATGAGCCGGTGATCTATCCTGAGCACCTGACTCAGGAACTGGATTACGAGCTGGAACTGGCGGTCGTTCTGAAGAAAGCCGGTAAACACTTTACGCCGGAAGAGGCGTCCAGCTATATCGGCGGGTATGTAATTTTCAATGACATTACGGCGCGCGACATTCAACGACGCGAAATGAAATCGGGCGTCTTCAGTTTCTGCAAGGGGATCGACACGTTCTGCCCGCTGGGGCCGTGGATTGTGACCGCCGACGAGATTCCGGATGCGCACAACCTGGCGATGGAACTGCGCGTTAACGGCGAGGCACGGCAGAGCTCGCATTCGAGCAAGATGTCGGTCAAGATTCCGGAGATACTTTCACACTACTCGCCGATGGGGTACAGCGCGGGGGATGTGGTCTCGACCGGAACGGTGTCGGGGGTGGCGGCGTTTTCGGGAGATCCGAAGGCGTGGTACCTGAAGCCGGGCGACGTGATGGAATGCGAGATTGAAAAGATCGGCGTGCTGCGGAATCCGGTGATCTCGTGGGAAAAGGCGTATGGGCGGAAAGCGGCGGCGCTGACCACGCAGGATGCTGCGAAGTAGAACTCTTTTCGACGGAGAGCAGAGGCAGGGAGAATTTTCGGTGCCGGCTGAGACTGGCAAGCCCCGTCTTCGATTCCGCGATTGGTGATGGGGGCAAAGTACGGTGGTAACGCGGGGAACGTTACTCATAAAGTGCAGATGCTTGCACCCGTGGGCTCGGCCCGATTCCGTTTCGGCTTGCTAAGTCCATTTGCAACAGAGACTTACATTCTACCTTTCAGATGGTTTCACGGGTGCACTATTCCGTGGCGTAGTTGAGAGAGTTATGGGCGACCCTGGGGGCAACTTTGACCGTCATTTACAACTATGGCACTGAGAGCGTAGCTCCTCGAACCACGACGCGACACGCAGCCATCCTGCCGCTGCTGGTGATTTTGTTCATTGTCTCCTACGGGATTCTGACTATGCTGGTTTTCGAGCAGGGGCAGACCATCGAATCGCAGCGCGGTTTAATCCGCGAAATGCTGAAGGACAGCACCCAATTGGCGACGCTGAAAGGCAAACTGGCGCGTGACGACGGCAAGCGGTTCCAGGACAAAGCGTCCGTGCAGACGGATAACAAAGACGCGGGTACGGGCGCTCCAGCGGCGGGAATAAAAGGATCGGACAAAGAAGCAAAGCGGCCTGGTAAATCGGCCCATGCGATGAAGGAAGTTCCGGGAAAGCCGGCAGCCGATTTGGAGGATGTGCGGCGCTTCACCCGAGTGATCTAACAGGCGTACTGCGCGTGGGTAGGGCGAATCCGCGAAAGCGATTCGGGTTTCAAAAAGAAAAGGTTCTGTGAAGACGCGGTCCATGTGGGGGCCGTGATGTGAGCGTGTCACAATCATGAAAGCCCTGGCCCTGGCTCTAGTCTTGTCTCTTCCTGTCCCGAGGTTGGCCCCACCAACTCAGCTCTCCCCCGCCCCCAGCCAGCAGACGGCAAAGAAAAAGGGCGGGCAATGGTACTTCGCCGCCACCGGGCACGCGGTTTATTGCTATGGACCGGTGATGACGATGCCGCAGGTGCGAGGTGGTTTGTCGAAAGTTGCGACTTTTTGCCGTGGCGATCAAGTCATGGTCCCGCTCAAGGATTAGACAAGCCATTTACCCGGCCGTGAACAAGATACAAGAAAATTTCTGCCAGCTTGCTTGACAGGCCGATCCCACCCCAGCCAGAATATTCACAGCGCCGTTCCGTAGGTAGTCATTCCTCGTCTCCCTGTGATAGCAGGGTTTCCCTAACCCAGGAGTGTAGAACGTATGACCCGATGTCTTCCCCTAGCTAGCTTGCTTGCTGCGTTCTTTGTGCTGGCATGTGCCAGCGTCGCATTCGCGCAGGAAACCAGGTATCCCGAAATTCTTGATGCCAAGCCGATGTTCAAAGCCGGACCGAACCATACGGAACTGGCTCCGCTCGCACCCGCCACCACTCTCACCCAGTGGAATGGCACCTTCAAGGATCTGCACGGACTAACCGTCAAATACACCATGGTGGGGACCAATCCTGCCACCACCAACATCAGCTCGACGACCCCGGTTTATATTATTCCGATCAAGATGGTGTACGGCGCGACAAACGGCAATCGCACCTTCGATCCGAAGAACCACGTGCTCAGTAACGGCAGGACTGTGGTCAATAACATCCTTGCCTCACCCATTTTCAGACGAGGGCTCAATTTCACGCAGGGCGGCACGAACCTCGGAACCACCCAGTATGTCGACGCTTTCCAGCGCGGTAACTTCTGGAAATACGTTCACACGCACACCGCCTATCATGTCTTGCTCGCAACACCGATAGTACTGGCGGAGCAGACCATTAATGTTTCAGCTTCGCAGGGCGCCGTGTATACGAACCCATTTGGAACCGGGGTCATTGGGACCTACGACATCAACGCTTTCGACGCGAAGTTGCAGACCTACATGAAGAACTTCACCCAGATCAACCCGGGCGTTCTGCCCCTGTTCGTCACCTACGACGTCTTTCTGACTTCTTTTGGCGGTTGCTGCATTGGCGGCTATCACAACGCCAACGGCCTTCAGCCAGGCGGCCAGACCTATTCGCACGCTAGCTACGTGGACAGTCACGGCTCCTTTGCGCAGGACGTCTCCGCCCTGTCGCACGAAATCGGCGAGTGGGTGGACGACCCGTTTGTGGACAACGCCGTCAACTGCAATGACAACAGCATCCTCGAAGTCGGCGACCCGCTGGAAAACAACGCCAACTACGGAGCTTTTCCGTACACTTTCAACGGATTCACTTACAACCTGCAATCGCTGGTGTTCATTGGGTACTTTGGAGCGCCGAGAACTAACTCGGTTCACAGCTGGCTGGCTTTCCAGAACGACGAATCCCACGTCTGCCCGGGGCAATAGGCTTGGGCTGAAAATTTGCAGGGCTTAGGAGCTCGTCCATTTCGCGGACGGGCTCTTTTTGTTGAGTCTCGAGCGAGGGTTTGGGGCAACCCTTGAGAGGTCGGCCTCGTGCACCGGGTTGCTCACCATAAAGAGTGTCTGCCGCGATCTTTCCGTACGACCGGCGCAATAAACGGCCCTATAATCGGTAGTCAGAATCTTGTCTTGGCGAGGGCCCGTAGCTCAAACGGATAGAGCATCGGATTTCTAATCCGGCGGTTGCAGGTTCGATTCCTGCCGGGCCTACCATTCTTTTGTTGAGCTTACGAGATCGTTGTGGGTTAGTACCCGGATTGTGCACAGGAATCGCCCGTTCGTGCCATTCCCTGTTTGGCGATCAGAACGTAGAGTGGTTGTGAGCAGACTTCGGGGGAGGGCTGTTCGACGGGCGTCCCGAGACTCCTAACGGAGTCGGGACGCTTTCGTTTTTGGGCGTGTTTGACTCCGTCCTGCGATCGGTGAACTTCAGCGGCTATAAAGCCGTGGCAAAACGATGCGGTGACTGCAGCGATGAAAGCTGCTCCACCCAAAATCAAGTACCGCATTGAGATTTTCAGCTCCCGTCAACCCATTTCATTACGTGATTCAATTGCCAAGCATGCTATGTTCGACCACGGTACTTCTGTTTCTGTGAGTTGTGCAACAAATGGCGGCTGTACCATCCAATAGCAGATCGGAGAGAGTCGCTCCATGAAGAGTCTGCTGATCGCACTGGCCATTGTTTCTCGCTTCCTGCATGCGACACTACCAGTAAGAGGTGGCCCAAAATTGAGGTTCCCTCTCGGATCTCGGAAGGGGTCCACCAAAATTCTACTATTGTATGCAGTTCTTGTTCCAGGGTTGTCTACGTTTGGACAGGTCGGCCCCGACGAACAGGAGATTACGGTTCGCTTCGTTGATTACAGGTCAGGAAGCCCGATTAAGAAGCTAGATGTCATGGTTGAAGGATTCAATGGGGAATTGACGGGACGATCTGCGGATATGACATCGATATTCAGGACATCGACAAAAACGGATGAGGAAGGAAAACTCACCGTTCGTCTACCGCGAGTCCTCCATCAGCGAATTAGTATTTTCTCGTTCGACCTCGCAGAGTCTACCGTCGCATTCTCGCTAGCCGACGTTCTCAAGTCGGGGGTTGTCGCGCCGTACCGCAAAGGCGAAGGACACCCGAAACTAAACGTAGCGACAAAACCGCGAGAGATCGTGATTCTCAATCGGAAGGTTACCGTGTGGGACAAAATGCGCCGAGAAATTCCGTGATTCTTGCCGCGCTGCGTGATGTCCCTGACTTCCCTCGGCCGATGGCATTCGGTGCTGTTGGCCAGGCAGAGGAAGTGAAACATTTCGCCGTCGTCACTACCCGAGAGGGTCGCACGGTCGGAATCCAATGTACCCTCGCCCCGGTCGCCGACGTAAATAACAATCCGTCCAAGAGTACTCACCTCGTCGTCTCGCTCTTTCGGCGCAGTGTTCTTCGGTTCTCAATCGGTTCCTAATCCTTAGGTTCTTGGTTTCTGTTTCATCATCTCCCACTCCTTCTCCGTCAGCTCGCGGCCTAGTGCCGTGAACTCGCCCGCCCCTTGCAGCCATTCCCCGGCATCCATGGTCACGACTTCTCCATTTATGTAGCTGGAGCCATCGCACACCAAAAATGCGGCCAGGTTGGCGAACTCCTCCGTCGTCCCAAAACGCCCCAGAGGATTTCGCTTTTTTGCCGCGTCCTCCAGTTCCGGACGCGGCAGCAGACGCGAGAATGCGCCCTCGGTTGGAATCGGGCCCGGGGCGATGGCGTTCATGCGAATCCCGCGATTGCCCCACTCGACGGCGAGGCTTCGCGTCAGGGCTTGCACTCCTGCCTTCGCCACTGCCGACGGCACGACGTACGCCGAGCCCGTTGTCGTGTAGGTGGTGGTGATGTTCAGGACGACGCCCTTGTGTCCCGCAGCCAGCCAGCGCCGCCCGCAGGCCATCGTCGTGTGCAGCGTGCCCATCAGGACGATGCCTATGACCGATTGAAATGCTCCCAAGGAGAGATCTTCGGTGCGCGCCAGAAAATTTCCGGCTGCGTTGTTCATGAGCACATCGAGCGGGGCTTCGGCCCAGATGGCGGCGATCATCTCTTCGACGGCCGCTGCGTCGCGCACGTCGCAGGGATGGGAGTGGATCTTGCCGCCGGTTCGTTCGCGTAACTCCTTTTCAGTGGCCGCGAGAACTTCCTGGCGCCGCCCGCAGATATAGACTTCGGCGCCGAGTTCCAGGAATCGTTGTGCGGTGGCTTTGCCCAGGCCGGTGCCGCCGCCGGTGATCAGGATGCGCTTGCTTTGGAGCAGATCTTTCTGGAACATCGGTCCTCCCGCTGAGATGTAGCGAAGATTGTAAACGGACAGATTGCTGGTGGAGCCACGGGCGTCCCCGCCCGTCACGCCAGCCGGGCGAGGACGCCCGGCTCTCCACCATCAAGCTTGGATCTAGACAGGTGCCGGATCGAGTGTCGCGACCGCCCAGCGCGCGTGTTCCGCGACGACAGGGTCCGGATCTTCGCTGAGCTTCTTTAGTGTTGGCACAAATTTTTTGTCGCCGCTGTTGCCCATGGCAATTACCGCGTTCCGCCGCAGACCGGAAAGCTTTGCGCGGCGGATTGGAGATTTGCGAAACGCCACCTGGAATTCTTCTGGCTGCATTTCAGCTAGCCAGTCGAGCGCCGGATTGACCAGCCCTTCCCGCGGTTCGAACTCCCGCGCCGAAGTCGCCTGGGCCTTGCCGTTCCAGGGGCAAACGTCCTGACAGATGTCGCATCCGAAGACGTGCCGTCCCATACCCGGGCGCAGGCCTTCTGGAATCCCGCCGCGCTTCTCGATGGTCAGATAGGAGATGCACAGCCGGGAGTCCAATTCGCCGGGCGCAACAATCGCCTGCGTTGGACAGGCGGCGATGCAGCGCGTGCAAGTGCCGCAGCGATCGGGCGCGGGGAGATCGGCTGCGAGCGCATTGTTCGTGAGATTGAGCGAGGTTAAGATCACTCCGAGAAACAGCCACGATCCCAGTTGCTGGTTGATGATGCATGTGTTCTTGCCGATCCATCCGACACCAGCGTATTTGGCGTACACGCGCTCGATTAGCGGGCCGGTGTCGACGTAGGAGCGAAGTTGCAAGCTGCCAGCATCTGGTACTTGGGTGCCAGTTGGTGGAGCGACGGGCGTCTCGCCCGTCCAGCGGTATTGCGGCCGGGCGGGGACGCCCGGCTCTCCACTAGCAACAACCAGTCCGCGCAACTTGTCTTCTACCTGCTTCAGGCGGCGCATTACGGCGTCGTGGTAATCCTCCTGGGCCCAGGCGTAGCGCGAGATCCAGCCTCGGTTCGCGTTTTCGCTTTGCCCCTGCGTCGAGTACGGATGCCCGGTGTTGTAGTTGATGGCGCACACGATCACGCTGCGCGCCCAGGGAGCGACCCGGGCGAGCGACGCGCGCTTGAGTTCGCCGGCCTCGTCGCGCGCTTCCATGTACTTCATTTCGCCGTGCTTGCTATCGGCGATCCAGACGGGAAAAGCCTGCAACTCGGCGAAGTTGCGGACCGGCGCGATGCCGCAGAGATCGAAGCCGGCGTCGCGCGCGCACTGCTTGATGCGGGCTGTAAGGTTGGGCAACATTTTAGCAACCAGTACGGCTAGTTTAGATACTACTTGGAATGTTTGGGGACGAGCCGGATTTCGAAGATGCTTGGCCACAATTTGCCGGTCACAAAAAGACGCTTTCGATTTGAATCGTAGGCGATTCCGTTTAGCACTGCGCCGGGTTCGAGGCGATAGATAGGACTTAGAAGTCCCGTGAGGTCAATCCACCCGACGACCGCTCCGCTCTTTGGCGAGATGCGGGCAATTCGATCGGTCTGCCAGACATTGGCGAAAATCTCTCCATCTACGAACTCTAGTTCGTTCAACTGATTGATGGGAGTATCCCCGTCGCGAACTGTAAACCGTCGTTTTTCCGCAAGCGTGATGCTATCCAGAACGCGGATCTCAGGCGTTCCGTCACCCATGAAGATTTCATTGCTTTTGCCATTCGTTGTGAGACCCCATCCTTCCCCTGGATACGAAAAGCGACGCAACAAGCGAAAGTCGCTCACGTTGTAGATGAATCCTGTTTGTGACTGCCAAGTAAGCTGTACGACTTCATTCTTGAGCAGAGTAATGCCCTCGCCAAAAAACTCTGGCGCCAAGTCAACTCGTTGAACGACGGCTCCGGTTTCGAGACGAACTTTGCGAAGCGAGGATCGGCCCTTGAGGCCGGTGCCTTCGTATAGAAACCCGTCCCGGTATGCGAGGCCTTGCGTAAAAGCAGTGGGGTCATGAGGGAACGTTCGAACAATCTTGAACGTATACTCGAGCGGTCGTATCGCGTGAATCCGGTTCGAAGACTGGCCTAGCAATTGCGGCAGCACAGCTAGCAGAAACGCAACCGCCAGCCGGGGCGGGGTCATTTTCGTTACCATGTAAAGAAACCGCAGCAGTTTTTTCCTAGGCCGTTCGGCTCCCTGAAGATCACGAGAGTTTATCTCTTCCACTCACTTATTCACTTGGGAGATGGCTTCTCGCTTTTGCGCGCGCGGCCGGCCGCGGTCTTCTTGGCGGCGGGGGTGAAGTGTTCGATCCGGTTGCGGCCGCTCTCCTTGGCCGCATAGAGGCCGGCGTCGGCATGATTCAACAACATTTCTACGTCATTTTTCCCATCGCAAGTAGCTACAGCGACGCCCATACTCATGGTGACGAGTTTTTCCTTGCCCGAACAGACTACGGGTGTACTGCCAATGACCTCGCGCAGCTGGTTGCCGCGCAGCAGAACGTTGGGCAAATCACAGTTGGGGAGAATCAGCAGAAATTCCTCTCCGCCATATCGGCCAACACCGTCATAGACCCGGAGCTGTGCGCGCAGCCGCCGGCCGACTTCCCGGAGCGCCTCATCGCCAAAAAGGTGGCCAAGGGTGTCGTTCACGCTCTTGAAATGGTCGATGTCGCCAAGAATCACCGCCAGCGGTTTCTGGTCCCGGCGCCCCCGCTCCAATTCCCGTTGGAGCATGGCGACAACCTCTCCGCGATTGAGCAATCCGGTGAGGTTATCGTGGGTGGCGGCGCGGCGCATGGACTCGCGAGCGGAAACCAGTTCTTCCTGCAGGTCAAGAATCCGTTTACCGACCAGCAGGCGTGCCTTCAATTCCAGCTCATCAAAGGGCTTCACCAGATAGTCGTCCGCACCGGCCTGCATGGCATCGAGCATGTTCTGGCGGCCCTCTTTGCTAGTCAGCAGGATGACGTAGACGTAAGGACCGGACGTTCCTGCCAGACGAATGCGCTGGCATAGCTCAATGCCATCCAGATCGGGCAGCACCCAATCGAGAAGAACGAGTTTGGGAGCATCGGGCTGCTCGAGGATTCGCCAAGCTTCGGAGCCGGTCTCCGCGGGGATGACGCCAAAACCCCAGTTGTGCAAATGATCGCCGATCAGTTTGCGGTAGACAGCGGAATCATCGACCACCAAGGCATGCATGAGTCTTGAGCCTCCGACCTCTGCTGCGCCAAACCCCGCTGTGCCAAAGACTGAGCGGTCGCTCATTCTCGCCTCTGTTGGCAGGTCAGTGCCGATGAAACCTTTACCCTGCCATCATACGACCAGGAGGTTGCCTGAGGCTGTCAATTGGCTGGCCCGTGCATCCAACGATACCTATAGAGAGTCGGCAAACGGAGCCAGATGCTTTAGCGGGCTGCGGCTGGGAATTGCCAACAATCATCCGAAGAGGAACAGAGAGTTGACCGGGGCTTCGCCAGCGGCCTAACATAGCCGCCGACGGCACTGAGGGCCCGGAATGATCGGCCAGACAGTCTCCCACTATCACATTGTTGGAAAGCTCGGTGGTGGTGGCATGGGCGTGGTGTATGAGGCGGAAGACACGCGACTGGCCCGCCACGTCGCCCTCAAGTTCATTCCCGAGGAGATGGTCCACGACCGCAAGTCGCTCGACCGCTTCGTGCGCGAGGCTCGCGCCGCTTCACAGCTGAACCATCCCGGCATCTGCACCATCCACGATATCGAAGACAACGGCGGACATCCCTTCATTGTGATGGAGAAGCTGGAAGGAGTGAGCCTGAAGGAGCGTATCCGGGGAAAGGCGATGGAAGTGGATGAGATCCTCGACATCGGCATCCAGGTGGCGGACGCTTTGGCCGCTTCCCATGCGAAGGGGATCATTCATCGCGACATCAAGCCGGCAAATATTTTTGTGGCCCAGAGCGGTCAGACAAAAATCCTCGATTTCGGATTGGCGAAATCGGCGCGCGACCCGGGATCGAGCGACGCAGCGATGGAAGACTCGCTGACCGCGATGGGGGTAATTCCGGGAACGGCGGTTTACATGTCTCCGGAGCAGGCGCGCGGCGAGGAACTGGATCCGCGGAGCGATCTGTTCTCGTTTGGAGTAGTGCTCTACGAAATGGCAACCGGCAAAAAGCCCTTTGCCACCGGCAACGTGATTACGACGCTGGACGCGGTCCTGAACCAGAAGCCGGTTTCTCCACTTCAACTCAACCCAGCGCTCCCTCGAGACTTCGAAGGCATCATCGGCCGGGCGATGGAGAAAGACCGGGGACATCGCTACCAGAGCGCGCTGGCGATGAAAGGCGATCTCCAGTCCTTGCGGAAGGAAACGGAATCGGGGCTAACCAAGACGGGGGCGCGGCGGCCCGCCTTGCCTTATCGCATTGCCACCAATACATTTCAGGCGTCCACCAGCAAGTTTTCACTTTATCTTCTGGTGGCGGTGAGCGCGGTGCTGCTCATGGTTTTGGTCGCGGTCGGAGCGTGGTGGCTCAAGCAGCGGAAAATGGCGGGCGGTGGCGTGCCGAGGAACACGATTGCGGTGCTGCCGCTGCAGAACATGAATGCCGACATCAGCGTGGAGTTTCTTCGCTTCGCGCTGGCCGATGAGATAGCCAACACGCTCACCTACACCCGGACGCTTGACGTCCGGCCATCCGCGATCACGCGCAAGTTTGTGGGCAACGACGTAGATCCGCAACTGGCGGGCAAGGAAGTGCACGTCGCCAACGTTATTACCGGCCACTTTCTGAAGCAAGGCAACCGCCTTCTGATTACGCTGGAAGCGATCCAGGTGGAGGGCAACAAGCTTTTGTGGCAGACCAATGTGACCGCGCCGGCTCAGGACCTGATCGCATTGCAAGCGCAGATGGCTGCCCAGATACGTCAAGGGTTGCTGCCGGCGCTCGGTGTAGCCGGCGGTTTTCTCGATACCGGCACACGTCCCAAGAATGCGGAGGCCTACGATCTTTACCTGCATAGCGTGGCTCTGCCGCATGATGCGGGGCCAAATAAGGATGCCATCGCGGTTCTGGAGCATGTTGTCGACACGGATCCGACCTACGCCCCTGCCTGGGAACAGCTCGGGGTGCGTTGCTACTATGACGCGGACTATTCCGATGGCGGCGAGCCGATGTTCCAGCGGTCCAACAAAGCCTGCGAACGTGCGATAGAGCTTGATCCGAATCGGATCGTTGCCGCTGGACAACTGATTACCAATCGCGTCGAGCGAGGCGAACTGGGCAAGGCATACGAGGCGGCACAGGCGCTGGTCAAGCGTCGTCCGGATAGCGCCGAGGCCCATTTTGTGATCGGCTATGTATACCGGTATGCCGGGATGCTGGAGCAAGCGGCCGGTGAATGTAACACAGCCCTGACGCTCGATCCCGTTAACTATGCGTTTCGTTCCTGCGCCTGGGTGTTCATGGAGATGGGCAACCCTGAACGGGCGGCGGATTTCGTCCGTCTCGATGCGGGTTCGGAGTGGGCTGCCTATGCGGCGCCATCCATTCTTTTGCGTGAGGGGAAGATTCCGGAAGCACGCGACGCGGTGAAGCGCATGCCGACCACGCCTCGCTATCACCGTGATCTGCTGGAGTCTTGTCTGCAGTTACGACCAGCGGCGGACCTGGACCGGATGGCACACGAAGCTGAAACCAGTCTGCCCAGCGATCCCGACCCTGAGACGTGGTACTACCAGGGAGCTCTGTTCGCTTTCTGTGGCAAGAAACAAGCAGCTTTCCATATGCTCCAGAGCGCGGTCGAGCAGAACTATTGCGCGTACGAAAATCTGCTTTCCGATCCTCTGCTGGCAAAACTCCGCACAGATACAGCTTTCAACAAAGTGTTGATCTCCGCGCACGCTTGCCAGGACGCCGTGCGAGCATCCGCCCATACCCAACGCCAGTGAGACGGATTTAGTGTTCGAGCAGCGGCGCGCAAGCTGCTACAATCCCGCTTGTCGAAAATGGGTTTCTCCGCTAGTAAGTTCCGCAATCAAGTCCCCCAAAGAGGATCCTTCATGATTTCCATCCGAAATGTTTTCGCCTTTGTTGTGGCCGGCTGTGTCATCGGCTGTGCCTGCCTGATGCTGGGGCAGGAAGCGCAAGAAGGACGACTCCTGCGTTTCCCCGACATCTATAAAGACAAAATCGCATTCATGTACGGTGGTGATCTCTGGCTGGCGTCAAGCTCGGGAGGCACAGCCCGCCGCCTCACCTCGCATCCTGGACGGGAGCTATTTCCGAAGTTTTCGCCGGACGGAAAGTGGCTGGCATTCACGGGCCAATACGATGGCAACTTTAACGTCTATGTAATGCCGTCCGAGGGCGGTCAACCGAAGCAACTGACCTTCTACCAGGGATCGGCCCAGCCGCTCAGCGACCGCATGGGTGTGCTCAACCAGGTGATCGGCTGGACTCCGGATGGTAAGAGCATCGTGTTCCTCTCACGACGCGACGCCTCGAACGGCTGGATCAAACGTCCCTACACGGTGAGCATCGACGGGGGGTTGCCTCGGCCCATGCCCATGGATGAGGGCGGCCTGCTTTCTTTCTCTTCGGACGGCACAAAGATCGCCTACAACCGAATCTTCCGCAACTTCCGGCAGTGGAAGCGCTATACGGGAGGCATGGCGCAGGATATTACGATCTACGACATCAAGAATAATGCCGTCGATCAGGTCATCCCGCATACGGAGTATACAGACACTTTTCCGATGTGGCGCGGGAACACGATTTATTTCACCTCCGATCGCGGACCCGGACACCGGCTCAATCTCTACAGCTATGACCAGAATAGCAAGCAGGTCGAGCAACTTACTAAGTTCGACGAATTTGATGTCATGTGGCCGAGTCTGGGCCCGGACGCGATTATTTTCGAAAATGGCGGCTACCTGTATACATTCGACTTGCAAACGCGACAGGCGAAAAAACTGACCATCTATGTAAATGGAGAGCACGATCAGGCCATGAGGCACTGGGTGAGCGCGAGCAAGCACATCACTGATTTCGACATTGCACCCGATGGAAAGCGAGCTGTCTTCGGGGCGCGCGGAGATATTTTTACCGTTCCGGCGAAGGATGGAAGCATCCGCAACCTGACGAATTCTCCCGGTGCTCGTGAACACAATGTGTCATGGTCGTCGAACGGACAATGGATCGCCTACATTTCAGATCGCACCGGCGAAGATGAGATCTACATTGCTCCGCAAGACGGCCTGGCGGCTGAACAGCAGATCACCAGTGGACACAAGGGTTTCATGTTCCAGCCGGCGTGGTCTCCGGACAGCTCGAAGATTGCCTGGGCCGATAAGGACCTAAAACTCTGGTATGTCGACGTCAAGGAAAAAAAGCCGGTTGAAGTGGATCGCGCTAAATACGGTGAGATTCTGAATTACAGCTGGTCTCCGGATAGTAAGTGGCTGGCTTACGACAAGAATTTAGAGTCCGGCTACTCGGTGGTGTATCTGTACGCTTTAGCCGACCATAAGATCACCGCCGTGACGTCAACGCTCACTAATAGTTACTCCGCGGTGTTCGATCGTGACAAGCGATATTTGTATTTTCTTTCTGACCGTGACTATAACGAAGTGTTGGGCAACATCGACTTTGAGTTTGCAAATCCAAAAACGACTCGCGTTTACGTGGTCACGCTGACCGCGGACGAACCTTCTCCCTTTCCCACTTTGAGCGATGAGGTGAAGGTGAAGAGCGAAGAGCCGGCGGCACCAATACCGGTGCCCGAGTTGGAGAAGAAAGGAAAGCAGGGGAAGCAACCGCCCACCAAAAAGGAACCGGAACAGAAGCCGGAAGAGAAAGCGGTGCAGACGGAAACCAAAGAGCCTCCGAAAGTTTTTCGCATTGATCTCGACGGCATCCAGAACCGGATCGTAGCCTTAGCCGTTCCACCCGCGGTGATTCGCAACCTGGATGCTTCCAAAGAAGCCATCTACTACTCGACTTCTCCGATTGCGGGGCTGTCAGGACCTCTCCCCGGAGAAACTCCGTCGATCCATGTCTACGATTTGAAGGAACGCAAAGACAAAGTGCTGTTGGAAGGCGCGGATCGTTTCGCACTTTCAAATGATGGCTCGAAGCTGTTGTACCGCGCCGAGGGCGACGGGCCGGTTGGGATTATCGATGCCAAGCCCCCGGACGCGCCGCATAAGACCGGAGATGGCGCGCTCAAACTGGACGGGATGCGGGTTGAGGTCGATCCTCCGCAGGAATGGAAGCAAATTTTCAACGAGGTCTGGCGGCAGGAGCGCGATTACTTTTTTGAAGCCTCGATGAACGGAGTGGATTGGCAGAAGACGAAAGATCAGTATGCTCAGTTGCTTCCCTATGTGGCCGATCGCTATTCGCTGACTTACGTTATGGGCGAGATGATCGGGGAATTATCGAATTCGCACACCTATGTTGGCGGCGGCGACTTTCCGGATCTGCACCCGGTGAACGTCGGATTGCTGGGCGCGGATTTTGAGGCTGATCCGGCTAGCGGCATGTACCGGATCAAGAAGATTTTCTTCGGTGAGAACTGGGACGCGCATGCTCGCTCTCCCCTGACCGAACCGGGTGTCAATGTTAAGGAAGGTGATTATGTTGTCGCGATTAACGGGCGGGCGCTGCGCGCTCCCCAGACTCCTGATGAGTTGCTGGTGAACACGGCTAACGAAGTCGTGACCCTCACCGTCAATTCCAAGGCTGCGGCGGACGGCGCCCGTAAGGTGGTGGTGAAGCCGATTGGGGACGAGTACAGCTTGCGCGAATTGAACATGATCGAGACCAATCGCAAGAAAGTGGACGCGGCCAGCGGCGGCCGCATCGGCTATGTCTATCTGCCCAATATGGGCGACGAAGGACTCAACCAGTTCGTCAAGCAGTACTTCCCCCAGATACGGAAAGAAGGCATCATCTTTGATGTCCGCTACAATGGCGGCGGCTTTGTGGATCAGCTTATCTTTGCGCGATTGCGGCGCGTGTTGGCCGCCATGAGTCCGGCGCGCAACTGGGAGCCGGGCACGCTCCCGGCAAATGTCTTCTACGGATACATGGCCTGCGTGACCAATCACTACGCCGCGTCCGATGGGGACTTCTTCAGTTACTTCTTCAAGCAATACAAGCTGGGACCACTCATCGGGGAGCGGACGTGGGGCGGAGTGCGCGGTATTCGAGGAAATATTCCCCTGATGGATGGCGGGTACATCACGCGTCCGGAATTTTCTTTGTATGGCCTCGACAGCAAGTGGCTCATTGAGAACCGCGGCGTGCAGCCGGACGTGGTGGTGGACAATCCACCGGACGCGGTGTTGAAGGGCCAAGATCCACAGCTGGAAAAAGCGGTCGAGATGCTAATGGAGCAGATAAAGGGGAATCCAAAAAAACTGCCGTCGCGGCCTCCGGATTTGCCGGCGTATCCGGAGGGGCCGGGGCTGTAGCGTGCGGGTGAGAGCTTCGGCGCCGTGGAGTTCGCTCAGGGCACCGGGGGCTTGCGTTCTGATGGGCGAGTAACAGGGCTGGCGGTATCCCTTAGTGATGAGTTTTATCTTCTGCTTTCAGACAGATAGAACTCATTGGCACGGCGAGGTGGAGGTTACTTCAGCGCATGAACCGTAGTACTTATTCTCATACGTTACATTACGAAAGTGATATTTACAGTGGGTCCAAGCGGACATAGGATGAGCAGGTGGTTTGGCAGTTCTGGGGGAGGGCTGCCGGAAGGCGTCCTGAGCTTAACGGCTTAGGGCGTTTTTTTTTGGCCTCAATAACTCACGCTAAAGATGGCATAAGAATGCTTCACCGCCGGGCGGCAGCGGTGGCTAGAGCTCTCCCCTTGGACACCCTGCGGACAACTTCCGGCCCGATGGCCGCCAGCGGATATATGTGATCCGCCAGGTTGGCGGCAACCACACTTCCGGGCATGCCCCAAACCACCGAGGACGCTTCGTCCTGGACGATGACCTCGCCGCCCGCCTCCCGTATGATGGCCGAGCCACGAGTGCCATCCGCCCCCATGCCGGTGAGGACCAGAGCTAGCACATTTGCACCGTAGGTCTGAGCGACCGAGCGGAACAGCACGTCCACCGCGGGGCGGCAGGAATTTTCCTGAGCGTCATGGTTGATGCCCAGCACAAATTCACTGCCCTTCCGCGCCACCGTCATGTGATGGTTCCCGGGGGCGATCCAGACCTGCCCTCGCTGCAGTTTCTGCCCTGCCTTGCCCTCATGCACCTCGAGATGGCTGAGCCCATTGAGGCGTTCGGCGAGGAGGCGCGTAAACAGGGCCGGCATGTGCTGCACGACGACGATGGGCACGGGAAAATCTGCGGGGATTTCCGGGATCAGTTCAGTCAACGCGTTGGGTCCACCGGTTGAAGTGCCGATGGCGACCACGTCGATGCGCGGCTGCGGGCGGGCGGAGACGGTTACAGGAAGCGGCTTTGGCCCAGGCCCTGGCCGCGGCTGGCGCACCGCACACAAGGACTTGATCTTCCGCAGCAACTCTTCGCGGACCCGCAGGTGCGAGCGTTCCGGGATCTCGTTCGAGGAAGGTTTGGTGACGTAGTCGCTGGCGCCCCGCGCCAGCGCATCCAGGGTCGCAGCCCCACCACGCTCGGTAAGAGCACTGAACATAATCACCGGGAGTTTTGGATAGAGTTTGCGAATTTCGACCAGCGTTTCCAGTCCGTCCATTCCGGGCATTTCAATGTCGAGCGTAATCAGATCCGGCTTGACCTCTGGAATCCGTGCCAGCGCCAGCCTGCCGTTTCCTGCGGTGCCTGCCAGGATAATCTCCGGGTCGGATGCCAGCAGATCGCTGAGCAGCTTCCGGATGAGGGCCGAATCATCGACGATTAATACGCGGACTGGCGGCATGGTCTCCTGTCCTCAAGCGCTGCTGGGCGGTAGTGGAGAAATTGTTCTCTTTGCTGCCCGGCTCTCGAGCAGACTTACTTCGACCACCGTCGTCGGAGTCACTACCAGCGAATACCTTCTCCATCGGCGGGGCGCTGCTCTCGCTTGAGTACGGAAAGGCCGCCTCATCTCGATTTTCGGTTTCGCCATCAGCTCCCTTCGGTCGCAGGAACGCCGGCTGCGGTTAGAAAGTTCTTACGGTACGGCTCGATAATTCTTGAGATAGAGCAAGCTCACGGCCCAAATGGAAACGCCCTTTGCACCTTCGGACCGGCTCCGATGGGGGACGGATTGGCGGGGCTGCGGCAGTCCAGAGCAGGGACACAGGAAGAGTCGGCCGCCCGGAAGGAAGGGTCCTAACTTCGTTGGGGGGAGAGGATTCGGGATCACTCGCCGGCATAGGACGCAAATCCTCACCACAGGGGACACAGAGGAACACGGGGAAACACAGGGGAAACACAAGGGAAACACAGGGGAAATTATGGAATCACTACCGCTACTGATTAGGCCTAGCGAGCCAGGTGAGCTTTTGAGCTGCCGGCGCGGAGATGTCGCCGTCCAGATTTCGACGAACCATCCGCCTTACACGGAGTATGAGACATCGTCATTGGCAGCGCTGGAATTTGCGGAGTCTGGTCCCGTGCTTTCCGTTGCAGAGGCGGCGTCGCCAGACTTGCTGCCTCGTCGCATGGCGACAATACCGGTGCGCACCATCTCTAACACACCATACGGACGCAGGACGTCGAGCAGGCCATCGATCTTGTCTTCCGCTCCGGTGATTTCGATGGTCAAAGATTCGGACGAAACATCGACTACACGCGCGCGAAACACGGCGGCGAGTTCGAGCACGTGGGAGCGCGCATCGTGAGTGGCCGCCACCCGGATCATGGCTAAGTCTCGAACGATGGCGGGTTGATTGGTGATGTTCTCGACCAACAGCACGTTCACGAGTTTGTATAGATTGGCCTCGATGCGGCGGGCCTGGTCGCGGTCGGCGTCGACGGTAATGGTCATGCGCGACACTTCCGGTTTCTCCGTGCGGCCTACCGTGAGCGAATCGATATTGAAGGCGCGGCGACGAAACAGCGAAGCCACGCGGGTGAGCACACCCGGTTTATTCTCGACGTACACCATGAATGTATTCAGCATAAGTTTTATTGAGACATTGAGACATTGAGACATTGAGTCATTGAAGACCAATGATTCAATGTCTCAATGATTCAATGACCAAATGTATTTACTCGTCATCCGCAGTCTCGACTATCGGGCTGGGGCGCCGAATCATATCGTTCAGCGCAGCGCCGGCTGCGACCATCGGATAGACGGTATCTTCCTGTTCCACCTTGAAGTTGATCAGCACCGGGCCATTGTGCCGGCGCGCCGATTCGACGGTCGGAACGACCTGCGACCGCTCCGAGACGGTCGCGCTCTTGATTCCATAAGCGTCGGCTAACCTCGCGAAGTCGGGATTGAGCAAAGGCGTGGCCGCGTAGTTGCGATCGTAGAAAAATTCCTGCCACTGCCGCACCATGCCAAGAAAGCCATTGTTGATGATGGCGATATTGATCTTCAGATTCTCCTGCACAATGGTCGCCAGTTCGCACATGGTCATCTGGAATCCGCCATCGCCGACAATCACCCAAACCTCGGCTTCCGGACAAGCCACTTTGGCGCCGATGGCGGCGGGCAGCGCGAAGCCCATGGTGCCTAATCCGCCGGAAGTAATCAGCGAGCGCGGATGCTCATGCTTGTAGTACTGCGCTTCCCACATCTGGTGCTGGCCGACGTCGGTTACGACGATGGTGTTGCCGTCGCGCGTCTGCCGCCACAGATCATTGATGACGTGGGCAGCATAGAGATGTCCGCTGTCGGGCAGGTTCTGAATATCGCGCACCGCGGAATCGCCCTTCAGCTTGTCGATGGTATCCAGCCACTCGCTGCGGTCGATGGATTCGACGTGCGGCAATAATTCCAGCAGAACTTCGCGCAAATCGCCGACCAGCGGTACATCGACCTTGACGTTCTTGTTGATCTCCGCGGGATCGATCTCGATGTGGATCTTCTTGGCGTTGGGCGCGTAGTTTTTGAGGTTGCCGGTAACGCGGTCGTCGAAACGCATGCCGAACGCCAGCAGCAGGTCGGCTTCCTGGATCATGTGGTTCACCCAGGCTTCTCCGTGCATGCCCATCATGCCCAGATTGAGCGGGTGCGAGGCCGGGAATGCACCGAGGCCGAGAAGCGTGAGTGCGACCGGAATGCCGGTGCGCTCGGCAAAATCGCGCACCTCACGCATGGCTCCGGAAATGATGATGCCGTGCCCGGCGAGGATCACGGGCCGCTTCGAATTGTGGATCAACTCCAGCGCCTGGGCATACTCCTCCGGAGCGGGCGAAAGATCGGGGCGGTAACCGGGCAGTTGCGGCTTGGCCGCCTCCCAGTCGAACTGGCATGTGCTCTGCTGCGCATCTTTGGTGATATCGATCAGCACCGGACCCGGGCGCCCCGACCGCGCGACGTAAAAAGCTTCCCGCACGGTGCGCGCCACTTCGCTCGCGTGCGTCACCAGATAGTTGTGCTTGGTGATGGGCAGAGTCACACCGGTGATGTCGGTTTCCTGAAACGCGTCCGAACCGATCAGCTTGCTGCCGACCTGTCCGGTGATGCAGACGATGGGTGATGAATCGAGCATGGCGGTGGCGATTCCGGTGACCATGTTGGTCGCTCCCGGCCCCGAGGTTGCGACCGCAACTCCGACTTCTCCACTGGCGCGCGCGTAGCCGTCGGCCATGTGGGTTGCGCCCTGTTCGTGGCGCACCAGGATGTGATGGATCTTGCTATGCTTCAGCGCGTCATAGGCGGGCAGAATGGCGCCGCCGGGATAGCCAAAGACATCCTTCACGCCCTCCCGTTCGAGACATTCCCAAAGAATGCCGGCGCCGGTCATTATTGTCTTGTTCTTGTCTATCGCCGGCGTGGTTTTCTGATCCACAGTTTTCTGATCGGTCATGGGGCCTCTCTGCCAGTGCGTGGTGCAAGTTCGATTCGTGCGCGTGCGATTCGTATCAGGGCATGGCTGATGCATGCCGCAATGCTTGATGATAGCGCCTTCAGGCGCTGTAGCCGGCGATTGAAAATTGATCACCGGCTCCTGGCGCTGTCCTCGAAAAAAAAAGCCCACCATGCCGGCGTTTCTGGCGGGTGGGATTCAGGAGCGCTTACGATCTCTAATTTCTCAGCTCACTCTTTCCCCCGCACCGGAATGAATAGGTACGCTTGCACTCCGGGGATTTCAGAAATCATTCGTCGGGGACTCCATGAATGCATTTACGATTGCATCAAAAGTTGTCGTAATGGTACCAAACCGACCGGTCGGTTGCAAGTGGAAAAGTCAAGTCTTGCAGGTGGCGATTTTTCGGGGCGCTAGTTGCTGGCGGGAGCGTCCGTAAGGTGCTCGAAATGCAATATCTCCATTAAATACAGCCAGTTAGAGGAGAAACGCAGATTGTACGAAAGGGTGGATCACTTCTTGTCCCAGGTTTTTCCGCCGTCGGGGCTGCTCCAGAATTCGTTATCGCGGGTGGAAAGTATAACCTCCGCCGGACGACGCAGGTCGTTGCCCGCATTGCTTCGCAATTCATCTCTCCGTAATTCAGTGTTCCGCAATTCAATGTGAGTGATGTCGGACCTAAGTAGCCGGGCTTTGATGGAAGGCTGAACCTGCGCCCAGGTTACACCGCTGTCAGATGAGTGGAAGAGTGTGCCACCCTGTCCGCCCGCCCACACATCGTCGTCGTGACTGGTGTAGCACAGCAATAGATGATCGGGGTGCAAAGCGTCTTGCCAGCTCTGGCCGTCGAGCGATCGTTGCAGGACACCCCCAACAATGGTCCAGGAGACATGTGGCGCTACAGATTCGGTCGCAGTGGACGCCAGTCTTGCGGCAGACATCACATTCCCGGCCTGTAACCGGGCTGGTCCGGGGATAACGGGTGCCGGGGCCTTCTGCTCCTCACTCGCTGCCATCTCGGGCGGCGCCGGCTTGGCCTTTTCAATGGCTGGCGCGTCATTGGGAGGCGCGCTGTTTCGGGCCATCAGGTTGCCGTTGGCAGAGGGAGCTAGCTCGCCTGCAACTGCGGCGGCCCCAGTGACCTCAACGGTTTCAGTCGAAGCCTGTGCTCGGCTGCTCCGTGCATCGAATTCGAACGCCCGAGCTCTGGCCGATGGCGCCGCCGACGGCTGGTCTGCCACGCCTGAATCCTTCTTGTTGTCGGCAAGCAGCATGCCGGGTTCCGCTCGAGTCGTCGGTGTCACAACTTGTTCAGACTTGAGTTTCCTAGACAAGCGCGATTCCGACTTGGCTCGTGGTTCGTTAGTCTTGGCCAAGGCGGCGGATTGGTCCATTGACGACGACGCGGGTTGGGCGCCGGAAGCGGGTGGCACATTAGTCGCGACCTGTGGATTTGCGGAGGGCAGCGTCGCCTGATTTAGTTTTCCGGGATGCAGCAGCAGCACCGCGCCGGCCACCGCAATTCCCGCTGCCAGCGCGGCCCAGCGCAAAGTTGGCCAGGCAAAGCTTAGCTTGTGCGGGGCCCTCGCCTTCGAGACCGTTGTCCGGAGACCATCCGTGTCGGTCACAATCGGAGCGGCGGCAATGTCCGCAGGCGGGAGCGCCACAGCGACCACCTCGCGGCAGTCTCCGCAAAGCGCCAGGTGCTGGAGTAGGCCGTCACGCTCGGTTGCCGATAGTGCCTGCTCGGCAAAAGCCGTCAGCACATCTGCATCTGGGTGCACTTGCTCTGGCTCGGCACCGCCCGGCAAAATTCGGCCCGGCAAAGCAGCCCGCAGGCGGTCATGTACGATTTTGGGTACATCGGTCATTTTTTCTTAGTCACTTCTGTCAGTTATTGCTTCGATCAATCATTATTTCTGCCCCTCAGGCTTCCGTTAATCATGGCTACCGTCGCCTGCCTCCCGGGCGGGGACGTTTCTCCCATGGAACGGTTTCGCCCCGGAATCTTGCGTCAAACGCGAGCGCAAATTGACCTGTATATCCCGGACGTCGGTTTCCAGCGCTTCGGTGGCCTGGGCATGGCTCATTCCCTGCGTTCGCAGCCCGGCCAGAATGCGCTTCCGGAGCCCGGTTGCAAGCCGATCGAGCCGCCGGCTGACGCTTGATTCGTGCAGTCCCAGGGTGCGGGCGATTTCGGCCAGCGTCCGCCCATCCAAGTAATAAGAGGCCAGGGTAAACCGGTCCTCGGACGAAAGTTCCGCTAGCGCCTTATCGGTTGCCGCTTCCAGTCGTTGGTCTGAAATGCGATCTGGCGTGCGAGCCAGTTCAGGGTCCACGGCTGCAAACTGCACTCCCTCTTCCGTCTGCTCCTCCAGACTGACCGTGCGTTTCTGCTTGCGATAGCGATTGATAAATTCCTGCGCCATCACCGTGCGCAGCCAGCCTTCGAGCGAACCGCGGCCGGTATAGAACACAAGCTTCGACCTGCGTGCGCCATCGCGCGCGTTTACGCCATAAAGATCGGCAAACAGCGAATCGGCTAACTCAGCCGCATGGGCGCCATCGCGTGTAATGTGCAGTGCCATGCTGTGCAACTTCTGCCGGTAGCGGCCGATGAAGTCCTGCCATGCCCGCTCGCTTCCTGCGGCACAGGCGCGCGCCAGCGCCAGTTCCTCCAGACGCAGCGCCGCGCAGAAGGCGGCTTTGTGTTCGGCTGAAACGTGGGAGGAAGGCGCGGAGGAATTCTGAGCCGAATTGTGAGAAAGATACTTGCGCAGAATCTCGTCGAGGATTGCCGCGAACTGCTCGGCGCTCACGTCGTAAGCCGCAGCCCCGCTGCGCTCGTAAAGAGCTGCGGCGGTGTCTGCTCCCTGGCCGGATTCGGCGGACCTTGGCATGGGCGTTGTCTAGCTGGGCGTGTCCCAGATGATGCTAGCAATTTTTTAGACGCAAGGAAGAGGAAATCGTACGTTCTTCGACCAGCGAGCAGAGAAAGACACTCCTGGAAGACTCGCGGATGAGTCCCCGGCACGCTCTATCTTTGAAGGGGATGGACGTGCCGGGGCGGCGGCGGACGCGGGGACGCGGGAGCATCGATGTCCGCACTGGTGTCTTTACTGCTGGGAGGCCAATTATGCGGCTGGCGATGGTGGTTGCTGGGATCGCTCTGTTGGTAGTGGCGGCTGTTGTGGTTCCGTGCCTGCTGCAAGCAGGCGAAGTGACGCCAGCGTCTGGTTATTCGCTGCTTAGCCCGATTCGCAGCGGCAACCTGACCGTCTTTCCCGTGGTAGCCAATAAGTCCTATGACACAGTAGAGTTTCTCACCCTCGATGAAGGCCTGCGCAGCGGCGACGTTGTCGTGACTGAAGCAGGCCAGGCGCGGGGCCTCATCCGACACCGACCCCGCGACCCAGCCATCATGCATCCCGTGCGCGATGCGGAGGTGAATCGGCTGGTGCTGGTGAATAACTCGAAGCGGCCGTTGTTACTGCTCGCGGGCGAGATAGTTACCGGCGGCAAGCAGGATCGCGTCATCGGCAAAGACCGCATCGTGCCCGCTGAGAGCGATCCGGTCGACTTGAGCGTCTTCTGCGTCGAGCCTGGACGCTGGGTAGCGGCGAACGGCAAGTCCGATTTCGGTTATTCGGCAGGCGCTCCTGCTGGTCTTCTCGCCTCTCCCGTTGTGCGCAGCAAGGCAATGGGCGCGAAAGATCAGCAGCAAGTGTGGGACAGCGTCCGCAGATCGCAGAGTGCCATGGCGGAGAGCGTAGAGGTTACCGGCGCTGCTTCCGCAGTGAATTCGACTACTTCTTATGCGCGCGTTATGGACAACAAGGAAGTGCAAAAGCAGGTTGATGCCGTTGCCGAACCGGTGCGGCGCAACTACGAAAGCGTTATTCGCCAACTGCGCGATAAGAATGCGGTGGGCGTGGTGGTCGCGGTGAACGGAGAAATTGTCTGGGCCGATATTTTCGCGAGCACGCAGTTGCTGCAAAAGTATTGGCCGAAACTTGCCCGCTCCTATGCGACCGAGGCTGTCGTGACGCGCGCCAAGGGCGGAGAGGCCAACAGTAAAGACGCGCAGAAGTTTCTCAACGAGCTACAGGGCCGCCACGAAACGGCCGAAACGGAGCCGGGCATCTATCGCCAGTCGGAAATCAGCGGCGACGGCTTCAAGGTGTTCGAGTTAACGTCGCTGCTGCCTAAGACGGGCTTCCCCGTGCATGTGGCCAAGATGGCGGACTAAGATGGCGGACTAAGAATTGCTCGTGTGGGGACGGGCATCCCCTTGGCCGGGCGAGGACGCCCGGCGCTCCATCGTCCGCGCCAATCCCTTCAGCACCACGTCACTTGCGTCATATGCCAGATTCAACGCGGGCAATTCGTCGCGCGTGAACCAGCGAACATCCGCGGCATCACTCCCCGCTTTCAGGTCGCCGCCAACCGGACGGCACAAAAAATCAATCAGCACGTAGTGATACCGCACCCGTCCCTCGTCACCTTGGATTACGCGCTCATACACGCCCAGCATTTCGGCCGTCTCGACTACCAATCCTGTTTCCTCGCGGGCTTCGCGGACCACAGCGTCGCGAAGAGTTTCTCCGCATTCGAGGACACCGCCCGGCAAGGACCACTCGCCGAGCAGGGGAGCGGTTCCACGCCGAATCAGCAGGGCGCGTTTCTCCTCGCGATGATCGTCGACGATGACCGCGCCCACGCCGACGAGCGGAGACTCCGGGTATTCACGTTTCATGCGACAGGTTTCATACTATGCTTTCCCGTGCGCCGATTATTTCGCGCTCACTTGATACTGCTCGATTTTACCGTCGGGCATGATACGCTCCCAAACCTCGACCATCTTTTGCGGAAAGTGTACTTCGAACAAGCGGAACGTCATTCCACCGCGGTCCTGCTTGTAGGTCTGTGTAAACTCCGTCGGCGATCCGAGCGGACCGAGACCGTTGGCGAAGTCTTTGAGCGCCTGTTCGGTGAAGTAACTGTTGCAGTTGTCGGTGAACAAGGCGCGATTGATCTTCCCCTGCTGCAACGCGGCAAAGATTTCGCGGGACTGATCCTCCTGCTTGCCGGCATCGGCCTCGCGGAAAAGCAAATCGGCGATCTTGCGGGCAATGTCGCCTGAGGCTTCAACCGAGTCCTCATTGACGAGGACGACCACAGCGATGTGCGCGTCCGGAAAAACCAGATTGTGCGCGGTAAAGCCGGAAACTTCGCCGCCATGCTCGATGGCGCGCTGTCCGGACTCCTGCCGCACGTCAACGCCCAGGCCATAGCGCGTTCCCAAACCGTTCTTGAGCACGACTTCCTTTTCCATCTGCGCGTAAGAGGCTGGCCGGAGCACGGTTTGATTCATCATGCTGATATCCCATTTCGCGAGATCTTCGGCGGGCATGGCCAGTTCGCCAGCGGCAAACAGCCAGCCCTTGCCCTCTTTCGGAGCCAGTCGCGGCGGCCCCAGCGCATAGCGCAGGTAGCCGGTCGCGTCGGTTTCGGTGAGCCGGTTCTGGTCGATGTTCATGACGCTCTTCATCCCCAGCGGCGCGAAGATGTGCTCGCTCAAAAATTGCAGCAGAGGCATGCCGCTGGCCTTCTCTACGATCAGTCCCGCAATCACAAAATTCGTGTTGCTGTATTGCCAGTCGGTTCCCGGATCAAAATCCAGCGGCTTGCGGGCCCACTGGGCCAGAATTTTGTCGGCCGTGATCGGCTGCAGCATGAAAGGCGGAACGTAATCTTGCGGCCAGTAGTCCTGGTAGCCCGAGGTATGCGACAACAATTCACGAATCGTGACTTCGTTGCTGCGGGTAAGGTTGGGAGCGAATCGCGACACGGGATCGTCGAGGGAAAGCTTGCCCTGCTCCGCGAGCAGCAGCACCGCGGCCGCTGTAAATTGCTTGCTGATGGAGCCGACGCTGTAGCGCATCGAAGGCAGCGCGGGCATGTGCGGCTCGATGCGGCCGTCGCCATAGGCCTGGAGATAGGTGATCGCTCCACCTTGCACGATGGCGATTGAAGCGCTTGGCACGCCGGTGGTGGCCAGCGCCTGCTTTGTGATCGCATCAATCTTCTCCCGCGGCGCGGTAGAGATTGGCGGCGGGGCTTGCGCTTGCAGAAGAGAAGTGGTGAGCAAAATAAAAAGACAAATGGCGCGCAGATTTCTTGGTCGCGACATGGGATACATGCATCTCTCCTCGGGAGCCGGAACAGTATACGGCCTTGGGTTGGCATTCTGACGGTTGACCGCTTCTTAATGCGAATCAAGAGTCGCCGAAGTCGCAGGCAGCTGCCGAGCTGCGCTCGGCTTGGACGGGCGAGACGCCCGTCCCCACACGAGCGGGCTACAATAACCACCATGTCGCTCGACGAGTACAAACGAAAACGGCGCTTTGAAGAAACCCCCGAACCTCCGCCTAAGGTCGAAAAGCAATCGCGGCACCGCTTTGTCGTACAGCGCCACGCTGCAACGCGCCTGCACTACGATTTTCGACTGGAGATGGAAGGTGTGCTCAAGTCGTGGGCCGTCCCCAAGGGCCCGTCGCTCGATCCTGCCGATAAACGTTTGGCCATGCAGGTCGAAGATCATCCTGTCTCGTACTACGATTTTGAAGGCACCATCCCGGAAGGCAATTACGGCGGCGGCACGGTGATGGTTTGGGACGCAGGAACATGGGAGCCGCTATCGCCGGTGCCGGTCAACGGCGAGTACGTTCCGGGCACGGAAAAAGAAGCGGCCGCGATGCTGGCGAAGGGCGACCTCAAATTTCGCCTGAAAGGGAAACGGCTCAAAGGCGATTTTGCGCTGGTGCACATCAAGGCTCGCCGACCTGGGAGCAAAGGCAACGAATGGCTGCTAATCAAGAAAAAAGACGATCACGTGGTCGCGGGATTTGACATCGACTCGTACGACACTTCGGTGCTCACCGGCCGCACCATGGCGCAGATCGCCGGGGATGAAGGCTCCGCGGAATGGAAAAGTAGTCGGCCGGCATCGCGGGGGAAAGTGAAAGCGGCGTGGCTGGCGGATGCGATCGCGCGCGCGGATCTAAAAAAAAAGAAAGCGCTAACCGGAAAAAACGCGGAGGGCGCGGAGGGGAGTGATCGAAAACCTTTTACGACTGGGGGTACAGAGGACACAGAGGAAAACAAGATCAAGAAACAGAAATCACGATCACGCGCCGCTGACGGAGACAATCAATTAGTCAGCAAATCAACGGCTCGGAAATCCTCCGCGAACTCTGCGGCTTCTGCGGTTCAAGCCATGCCCGGCGCTGAGCAAAGGCCCATGCCCACTGTCATCCACCCTATGCTGGCGACTCCGACCGCAAACGCTTTCGACAATCCTGACTGGATCTTCGAAATTAAATGGGACGGCTACCGCGCCATCGCCTTCATCGACGGCGGGCGCGTGCGTTTGATGTCGCGCACCCAGAATGACCTTACTGCGCAGTTTCCGGAACTCGGCAGCCTTCCGCGATACATAAAAGCTGAGCGCGCGATTCTTGACGGAGAGATCGCCGCGCTCGATGAAGAAGGCCGTCCGTCGTTCAGTTTGATGCAGCAGCGGACCGGATTCCGAGCAGGGAAGCGCCGCATGCCACGGCGCGAAGGCGTACCAGTCATTTACTACGCGTTCGATCTGGTCTACCTCGACGGTGTCGATCTGCGCCGGGTCCCGCTCGAGCAGCGCAAACAGTTACTGCAAGAGAGGATCGAAGCTGGCAAGGGCGACGTCGTTCACTATTCAGATCATTATCCTGAGAAGGGGCTAGCTCTTTTTGAAGCGGCGAAACAGCGCGGACTGGAGGGCATCCTCGCCAAGAAGCGCAGAAGCGTTTACGAAGAGCAGCGCTCGCGGGATTGGCTGAAAATCAAAATCACCCAGCGTCAGGAGTGCGTCATTGGAGGCTACACCGATCCAGAGGGCAGCCGCGAATATTTCGGCGCGCTGGTGCTTGGCTTGTACGACAAGAAGGGACGCCTGGTTCACGTTGGGCAGGTTGGGACTGGGTTTGATCACCGGACGATTAAGGAAATATTTGCGCGCATGCAGCCGCTTAGGACGAAACAGAATCCTTTTTATGGAGAGATTGGCGGATTGAAGAAAGTTCAATTCGTCCGCCCTGAGCTTGTGGCGGAAATCAAGTTCGCCGAGTGGACTCATGAAACCGCGGAAGGCGGTGTGAAGCTGCGGGCGCCTGTGTTCATGGGGCTCAGAGACGATAAGACGGCGGAGGAGTGTCGGCTGGAAGATGCGCTCGCAAGCTAGCTGAAGATTTCGGACACTGTCGATTCGCACGATGACCGGTGATTCTTGGATCGTGAGTGTAATCGGGTTTATCAACAACTATCCAATCTTGCGCACAGCCTCTGGCGGAACAACCTCTATCCATCTTTCCGAGCCAGTGTAGCTTTCGAATCGACAGTGCAACGAATGAGCTTCGGCGGGAGAAGCGTCTCCGACCAGAACTGCGCTTCCAGCGTCACGACTGGTATAGCGTATGCGACACCACTCGGCAAAAGGGCCATAGCTCTCGTCGTGCCGTCATCCAATCTACGGTGGAATATGGACAAACATCGTAAAGATTCTCTGGAGTCCACCAGAGATAGACAGGTCCCTTAAATGAATACCGTTCGATGATCGCGGTGCCGCGAGTTTCGTTTAAGGCATTGAGAAACTCAGACCACTCTATGACTCGGCCTTGAGCCTCCATTCGTGCTTGTAGTTTTTGTTTATTCCGTTTCCGACTGAACGCCGTCAGCATGGCATGTGGGAACGACAGGACCCCTGCCACCAATAAGAAGGGCAAGAGAAGTAACGACCCCACGGGACCTATCTTCCTTCCGCGTTTCAGCCGCATGTACAGAGTCTGGCACCATTCATGATCTTTGAGCAATGGATGGCTGGCGAAAAACAGGCGATTGCGCACGATAGGAACTGCCGCTACGAATGAGAAGTTACGTGCGCTTCCGATGTCCGCAACCTAGAAGGCGCTACCGCCGCCGCCGCCGAAGCCGCCTCCGGAAAAGCCTCCGCCTGAGAAACCGCCTCCTCCGCTGAAGCCGGATCCACTGGAACTCGCCCTGGGTGCGGAGACGAAGACCTGGTGCATGTCTGACGCCATGCTGTGCATTGAGCTTGAAAAGAAAAGCGGACTGAATCCCGTATAGCCGTTCGGCGAAACGTACCAACTCGGGGGGTCTTTTATTATGCCGTCGAACGCTTGCGCCCAGTGGTGCTCGACGCCCAGCGCCATGGCGTAAGGAAGAAATTTTTCGAAGGTGTCGGGCGGCATGCGCTTGATGCGGTCGGCATCGACGCGATTCATGAACTCCTGGAATCCGAGGACAGCGATTCTGGTGCGGCCGCCGGCTACGGTTTTCGCCGTCATCTGGCGCGCGAAGAGCCACCAGATCAGGGCGGAAACCAGAACGCTCCCGATCAGCAGCGGAATGGAATTGAACAGATTCATCCAGCCCAGGACTTGTACGGCGACCACGAGGATCGCGATGGCGACACCGGCGACGATGCTGTAGCCATTGGCCGATTCCGGGTCGAGCGTGTAGATGCCTTTGTTCTTCAGCGAGAGCATGATGTCCTGACGCACGACCGGAATCACGGTGTAGAAGCGATTCTTCAGGCTGGACAAACGGGTTTCAGCGCCGCCGAGAAAAATGTTTTCCAGCATCACGCGCTCATGCGGTGTAAGGTCAGGGCCCCACTGCTCGCGTGGCTTCAAAAGATGGAATAAATAATCCTTGTGGTGAAATACCAGAAAAGTGTCGACTTTTTCTTCGATCTTAATGTAGCCGCGCACCGCTAGATCGACGATGGTGCTGGTAATGTCGCGGGGATGGATTGTGTCGTCGAGCAAAGTTCCGGCTTCGGCGGGACAAATGTCCTTGGGCGGTTCGTACTGCGGGGCGACGGAGACGCCGGGATCGGGATCGCGTCCCACGGAATGCCAGAGGGCAAACATTACGGCCAAAGTCAGCAGCGGCAGGAACACGATGGGATTACTGCCGAGAAACCATCCCAACTTCGTGAGCGCGGACGGAGGCTTGAGCACTCCCTGCGGGATATAAATGTCGATGGTGACGCCGCCGCGCATGGGTAGCGGGCGGGTCGTTTCGAAAAGAACGTCGGCGCCTTTGACTTCGGCGGTCGCGTCGCTCTCCTTAGAACCGTAGGCGCCAGTGAAGGCCTGAGCGCGCAGTCCTCCGGCGGCATTCTCGGGCAGGGTCACGAAGGCCGAGGCATGGTCGATGGGAACCGGCCAATCGTTGCCGGTCACGTTCCAGTAGAACTCGGCATAACTATCTCCGGCACTGTCGCTGGAACTATCGAAGAAACGGACGCCGTTGCGAACGGAGTAGTCGATGTTGACGACGCGCGTCGTGTCGACCGCGCCGGGAATGTAGATTTTGAGATCGCGGTAGGCTCCAGACTTGCTTGAATCGTATTTCAGCTTGCTTCCGTTTTCGTCGGTGACGCTCATGACATTTAGAAAGAGCGTGTAGTTGGTGCCGTGCGGTCCGGGATATTCGACCGGGATGGTGCGGTGAATGCCGTGCCACTCCCCGACGAAAGCCAGAGTGATTTTTTCGCTGACCAGGGCGGTGCCGTTGGGGGCGATGGAGATGGTGTCCTTGAAATCGGTGACGCGCCAGTTGCGGGCCTGGGCAGCGGCGGGGACTAGCAGTAGCGCCAGAATCAAAAGCAAGAGCAAGGGCTTTACCACAGGGGACACGGGGGACACAGGGGGGCACAGGGGAGTACCACGAGCAGACTCGCACGGCGTTCTCTGATGGCGCGATCGCTGGTGCGGCATGCCTAGAATTTCACCGCGACTGGTTCGCGATCGGCGGCAGCGGTTTCGAAGAACTGTTTCTGTTGGAAGCCGAACATCCCGGCCAGAATGTTGGTCGGGAAAGATTGAATCCTGGTGTTGAGGTCGCGCACGACGGCGTTGTAGTAGCGGCGGGCGTTTTGAATGGCGTCCTCAATTTCGCTGAGAGAATTCTGCAGTTGCGTGAATTCCTGCGAGGCCTGGAGCTGGGGATAATTCTCGGCCACGGCGAACAGGCTCTTGAGGGCGCCGGTCAGTTGATTTTCGGCGGCAGCTTTGTCGGCCGGGCCTGTGGCCTGCATGGCCATGGAGCGGAATTTGGCGATGTCCTCAAACGTACTCTTTTCGTGGGCGGCGTAGCCTTTCACGGTCTCGACCAGATTTGGAATCAGGTCGTGGCGGCGTTTGAGCTGAACGTCGATATCGGACCAAGCCGATTCCGAGCGCACGCGCAACTGCACCAGGCTGTTGTACATCCCGACCAGGAAGACGCCGAATAGAACTATGACTGCCAGAACAATCCAAGCCATGCAGATTCTCCTTGAGGCGGATTCAAGGGGACGTTAGCACATGAAGGAGAAACTTTCAAAGTTTCAAGACTCGAAGCAACCTTGAAACTCTGAAATCTTGAAAACCTGATCTTTACCTTACTGCCTTGGAGCGTAGTATCCGCGGCGGGCGCGGACTTGCAGGTCTTTTTTCAAAGCAGTGATCTGGATCGAGCGGTAGCGTCCGTCGGCATCGAAGTCGGTGGGCTTGTAGGAGACGGCGTACTGGCTGCGGAG
>Ga0209647_1000275_pt1 | contig 48616 bp, 39 predicted proteins | sample GraSoi_2013_60cm_FD_185827 | JGI IMG/M metagenome (GOLD analysis project Ga0209647, IMG submission 185827) | Grasslands soil microbial communities from the Angelo Coastal Reserve, California, USA - Sample 9_17_2013_60cm (SPAdes) (version 2) | ecosystem: Environmental > Terrestrial > Soil >...
CGGATAGGTGGCGTCGAACTCCGCGGCCATGTGGCGAAAAACCTCGCGCGGCAAACCTGATGCGAAGCCCTCACCATCCGTTCGTCCCCGCGAATGAGCGGAGAGATTTTCACGCGTGTCATCAAGGAGAAACACGTTGTGGCCCTCCTCGATGCGCGGCGCGGGAAACAGCAATTGCCCGAGCATGCACAGCGCGAGCGCCGCCAGTGCCGCGAGCCACGGCGCAACGCGTGTGCCCACGGTCCCCGTGACGACGACCACAGTCGCGATCACCAGCAGCGCGTAGCGAAAGAGATCGTTGATGGGCAGGCCCAGCGCCGCCACCACCAGTACCAGCGCGGCGAGCTTGAGCCACGGCTGCACGGCTCGTCGGTCGGCGGAATCTGCGTCGGTCAATGTACGCGCCCGGTTTTTTGCGGGACCGTACCCACTCGCGCCGGCGTTGTCGAACGCGCTCCGGCCCATGACCACCGCCCCTCGAATGGGCCTGCTTTCGCGGGAACGACGGCCTCTAGGGTGGCAACGGCACCTTCGCCGTCGCCCACGCGCAGAACGAAGGTCCACGTTAGAAAGAAACGCGATAATCTCATTAAGCCCGTCGTGACACCCTCGTGTGAGCAGCGATGAACTCCGCGTGGCAACGGCAATGCCGTTGTCCACCCTACAAGAAAGACTCCCCATGCCGCCTGGGCTCGCGCTCTACGAAGATGTGTTCGCGAACGGCGCGACGCTCGCGTTGCCGGCCGCCGCGCGCATGATTTTTCTCGTGCACGGCAGCGCGACGATTGAGGGCCGCACGCTGCGTGGCGGCGAGGCCTGGTGGGGCGAAAGCGCAGCAACCATCACTGCCGGCGGCGAAGGTGCAAGCTCCTGGCGTTACGAACTTGCACCGCCGCCCGCGCCTGCCGCGCCCGGCGTAAGCGTACGTGAGAAACTGTCCGCAATTCTCGACACGCTGCCCGCGGGCGAGCTTCTTCTGCGCGGCGATAGCGTCGCCTTTCCGCCCGGCGGTTGCGCCTATCGGCACACCCATCAAGGGCCGGGCATCCGCTGCCTGATCGAGGGCGGCATCCGCATCGACACCGCCGGCCGCTCGACCTCCTACGGCCCGGGCGGCGCCTGGTACGAGAGCGGGCCGGAGCCCGTCTTCGCGCAAGCCGCCGACGCGCCGAGCCGCTTCATCCGCGTGATGATTCTGCCGCGCGCATTGTTGGGCAAAAGCTCGCTGCAATTCATCGATCCCGCCGACGCGGCAAAACCCCGCGCGCAGCGCTACCAGATCTTGGCCGATCTCCCGATCGCGCGCCCGAAGGGGTAGCAATTAAAGCTGCATCGTTGCCTACTCGTCATGCGCCGATGACGAGCCTTCGCGTCACCCGCGGGCTTGACCACGCAAGTCGGATTTATCCGACTTGCGCACGTAAGCCGAGGTCAAGGCGACAATGACGGGGAGAGAGGCAAGAGAGACTCCAGTCATGATGGACGCGAATTAATGTGGATGCGAATTAATTCGCCGGCGGAGGGCCAAGCGGTAGAATTTGCAAGGACCGAGCCATGCGGCGGGGAAGCCGCACGGGAGGGACGCCATGCGAGTCATGACGGCTGCAGTGACGACGCTCGCACTCGTCGCCGCGACAATTTCCCCGGCGCGGGCCGAGAGCGATGCCGACATCGAGCAGCTCGTGCGCCGGCACGTGCAGCCGGCGCTGATCGCGGCGGGCGGCATGGCGGTCGCGCTCAACATCGACGGCCGCACGCTCCTCTTCAACTACGGCATGGCGGACGCCGCACGTAAGCAGCCGATCACCTCCGACTCGCTGTTCAATCTCGCCTCCGTCGGCAAGGCGGTCATCGCGACCTTGCTCGCGCAGGCGGTCAAGCAAGGCGAAGTGTCGCTCGACGATCCGGTCGCGAAATACGTCACCGAGTTGCAGCAAGGCGGCGACATCCGCAAGGTTACGCTCGGCCAGCTCGCCACCCACACCTCGGGACTTACCCGCACGCCGCAGCAGTACGAGCCGTGGCGTCGCGGGCCCTACACGCTTCCCGACTTCATCCGCTATCTCAATGCGTGGAAGGCCGACGACGCGCATATGCCCGGCAAGCAGGACATCTACTCCAACACCGGCTTCGTGCTGCTTTCGCTGGCGCTGCAGCGGCGCTTCGGGGAGCTGATCGGCGAGCTGATGCAGGCGCGGCTACTCGCTCCGCTCGGCATGACCGCGACCGCGCTGCCGATGCCGCGCGCGGATGGGCGCCGCGAGCTTGCGCCCGCGCTTCGCCGCCGCGCGGTGCAGGGCTACAACGCGGACGGGCAGCCGGTCGGCGAACCCGGCGTCCAGCAGGGCATCTTCAACTGGCCGGGCGCCGGGCAGATGTTTTCCTCCGCCGGCGACATGGCGCGCTTTCTTGCCGCGAACCTGGGCACGCTTTCGGACCAGCGCGCGCTCGAGGATGCGATGGCGTTCGCGCAGCAGGGCGTCTTCAGGGTGAACGAGCGCTTCACCCAGGCGCTCGCCTGGCAGCGGGTGGCGAACGGCGATCGCGTCATCGTCGACAAAAACGGCGGGCTCAACACCACCTCGACCTATATCGGCATGATCCCCGACGCGCGGCTCGGCGTGGTGCTGCTCGCCAACTGCGGCGGCGAACCCGCGACCCGCATAGGCCGGCAGATCTTGCTCGCGCTCGCGCGCAGCGGGGCAGTGGCGAGCGACCACGGGCACGCGGGGGACTGAAGCCTCTGACCGAGCCACCCGCTCGCTCTGTTCCCCTCCCCCTTGTGGGGAGGGGTTAGGGGTGGGGGTCGTGCGATTCTTTCGCATGACGGCGCCACCGAGTTTCACCCGCACCACCCCCCCTCCCCGACCCTCCCCCACAAGGGGGGAGGGAGCCCACCGAGCAAGTGGCGCGGGTGCAGACCGAGTCTGCGGCAATGGCGTCGAGCTGCGGCGCTACCCCGAGCGGTTGCGCAGCACGATGCAGGCGCCGCCGGCGCGGCGGATCGAGCCGCAAAGATTTTCCGCCGCCGCGCGCGTGTCGGCGCCGACGCGCACCTGGTAGAACGGCTGCGTGCCGCGGGTGCGGAAGATGGAGCTCAGCAGGCTCGGATCGCGCCCGGCGAGAACGTCGCCGTAGCGCTTGGCGAGCATGGCGTAGTTCGATAGCGCATGCTCGCGCGAGAAGCCGGCGGCAAGCTGCACGCCCCACGGCGCCACGGCCACGAGGTTCACGCGCTCCTCGAGCTTTTGCACGAACGGATTGGGCGCGCGGTGCAGGAGCGCCATCAGCTCGCCGCAGCCGGGCTTGATGACGCGCTCCGGCTCGCGCTTGCCGCTCGCCGCCCATTGGTCGACCGAAATGCCGGTGATGGCGAGCACGTAGTTGCGTGTCTCCGCCGGCAACGGGCGGCGGGCGGACAAGAATTCGCGCAAGCGTCCCGGCCCGGCATTGTAGGCGGCGGCGGCAAGCCCGAGATTGCCGAACTGGTCGGCGAGCTCGCGCAGAAATTCCGCCGACTTCGGCAGCGCCTGCACCGGATCGAACGGATCGAGCAACCCGCGCTCGGCCGCCGTCTTCGGCATGAACTGGGCGATGCCTTGAGCGCGGTCGCCGCTGCGGGTACGCGGGCCGACGATGTGGGGCTGGAAGCGGCTCTCCTGCCAGATCACGCGGGCGAAAAACTCGAGCGGCAGATTCTGCGCCCGCGCCGCCGACTCGATCATCATGCATACGGACTCGCGCAGGTCCGCGCCCCCCGCGCGCGCTGGCGGCGGGGCCTGCGGCGCTGCCACGGTGCCGTCGGCAGGTGCGTTGCTGTCGGCCGGCGCTGCTGGTGCCGGCGCGCTGGTATCGCTTTCCTGCGCGAGCGTCGGCGCCGCCGCAAACAGCATCAGCGCGATCATCGCAATGCGGGCCATGCGCGATAACGAAAAGCCGAGGGCATCGTTCACCGCAACATAGCAGCGCGTGCGATGGTGGCGAAGCGCGGCGGCGGTTACGCGATCATCGCGGCTCTAACGCTTCTCCCTCCGCAAACTCGGTGTGTTCCCCTCCCCCTTGTGGGGAGGGGTTAGGGGTGGGGGTCGTGCGATTCTTTCACAGGTGGCGCCACCGAGTTTCATCCGCACCACCCCCCTCCCCACCCCTCCCCCACAAGGGGGGAGGGAGCAGACCGAGTGTGCGCCGCTGATATGCTCTAAAATCGCGCACGCAAACGTCACGCACGCAAGTCACCCTCAGGCCAACGTCTTCGCACCCCATGTCCCTCCCGCTGTCAGGCTTGTTGGTGGTGTCGCTCGAGCAGGCGGTGGCGGCGCCGATGTGCACGTGCCGACTCGCCGATGCCGGCGCGCGCGTGATAAAGGTCGAGCGGCCGGAGGGCGACTTCGCGCGCTACTACGACAGGCTCGCCGTGCCGCGCGCTCGGTCTGCTCCCTCCCCCACCCAAACCCCGGCTCGCCGGGGTTTGGGCACTTTTAGATTTGCCGGAAGCGGGCAAGCCCGCAGCCGGCTGGGGGAGGGTTGGGGAGGGGGGTGGCGCGGTGACGCACCGACGTTGCCTCGCACAGCGACCCCCACCCCTAACCCCTCCCCACAAGGGGGAGGGGAACAGAGCGAGTCGGTGGCGTCAGCGTGCATCATTCGCGACGGCGAGAGCGCGAGTGGCGACAGCGCGACCGGCCAGAGCGCGTATTTCGTCTGGCTCAACCGCGGCAAGGAATCGCTGATGCTCGATCTTGCGCGCGAAGAGGACAAGGCGCTGCTCGCGGCGATCATCGCCAAGGCCGACGTGTTCGTGCAGAACCTCAAGCCCGGCGCGGTGGCGAAGCTCGGCTTCCCGCTCGAGCAATTGCGCCGCGCGCATCCGCGCCTCGTCATCTGCTCGATTAGTGGCTACGGCGAGGCCGGCCCTTACGCGGCGCGCAAGGCCTACGACATGCTGGTGCAGGCCGAATCCGGGCTTGCCTCCATCACCGGCGGCCCCGAGGCGCCGGCGCGCGTCGGCGTCTCCGTCTGCGACATCGCCGCCGGCATGAACGCCTACGAGGCGATCCTCGAGGCGCTTTTTTCGCGCGAGCGCACCGGCGAGGGCGCGGCGATCTCGATCTCCATGTTCGATGCCATGGCCGAGTGGATGGCGGTGCCGCTCATCCAGTACGAGGGTGGCGCACCGCCGAAACGCATCGGGCTCGCACACACCTCGATTGCGCCCTACGGCGCATTCAAGACCAAGGACGGCGCCGACATTCTCATTTCCATCCAGAGCGACCGCGAGTGGCGCGTGCTGGCGAAAGAGGTGTTGGGCGACGCCGCGCTCGCTGCCGATCCGGCCTTCGCCACCAATGTGGACCGGATCAAGCGCCGCGCAAAAACCGACGCGCGTGTCGCGGCGGTGTTCGGCGCGATGGAGGAGGCGGCGCTGACGCAAAAACTGGCCGGCGCCGGCATCGCCTTTGCCCGCGTCAACGACGTCGCCGATCTCGCCGTTCACCCGCAGCTCCGCCGCATCGAGATCGGCACGCCCTCGGGCGCCGTCACCTACCCCGCCCCGCCCGCGCGCAACGACGGGGCACCTCGTCATTACGGCGCCGTCCCCTCCCTCGGCGAACACACCGCGAAAATCCGGGCCGAGTTCATGCCGGACACGAGGAGGCCGTAGGGTGGGCAAAGCGAAGCGTGCCCACGCTGCCATTGCCGGGAAAACACGCATGGGCGCGGCGCGGGTTATCCTCAGTCGCGTCATGGCCGGGCTTGACCCGGCCATCCATCGTCTTCAAATGAAGTTTCTTTTTTAGATGGATGCCCGGATCAAGCCTGGGCACCACGCTAGCGTCGGCCTCTTGCTGAGGAGCCCGCGCAGCGGGCGTCTCGAAGCATGAGCCCGCCCTCACCCTTCGAGACACGGGCTTCGCCCGCTCCTCAGGATGAGGGCGGTACCGAGAGCGGGGACCAAGGCAACGTGCGCAGCGAGATTTACCGCGAGAGCGGCGTCGACACGGCGGAGGCGGATGCGGGGCTTTCCCGCATCATCGCGCGCGTGCAGAAGACCTGGCCGCGGCAAGGGCTCGGCCGGCTCGTGCTGCCGATCGGCTACTTCGCCAATGTGATCGAGGTCGACGGGTTTGGCCTGGCGCTCTGCACCGACGGCGTCGGCTCGAAAACCATCATCGCCGACATGATGGGCAAATACGACACCATCGGCATCGACTGCGTCGCCATGAACGTCAACGACATGATCTGCGTGGGCGCCACGCCGCTTTCGCTCGTCGACTATATCGCGGTGGAAAAGACCGACGCCGCCATGCTCGATGCCGTCGCGGAAGGCCTGTGCAAGGGCGCCGAGCTCGCGCAGATCTCGATCTCGGGCGGCGAGACCGCGCAGCTCAAGGACGTGGTCAAGCATTTCGACCTCGTCGGCATGGCGGTCGGCCGCGTCGATCTGGACAAGGTCATCGACGGGCGCGCCGTGCGCGACGGCGACGCCGTCATCGGGGTGAAAAGCAGCGGCGTCCACAGCAATGGGCTTTCACTCGCGCGCAAGGCGTTTTTTGCCGAGCACCGCTATGCGATCGGCCACAAATTCGCGGAGCTCGCCTGCACGCTTGGCGAAGAGTTGCTGCGCCCGACCGACATCTACGTGCGCGAGGCGCTGGAGATTCTTCGCGCCGTTCCCGGCGTGCACGCGCTGATCAACATCACCGGCGACGGCCTGCTCAACCTCGCCCGCGTCGCCGCGCCGGTCGGCTTTAAGCTCGACGCGCTGATCGAGCCGCATCCCATCTTTCCCCTCATCCAGCGTCACGCCAAGGTCGAGCTGAGCGAGATGTACGAGGTCTTCAACATGGGCATCGGCTTCTGCTACGTGGTCGAAGAGGCGTCCGCCGCGCGCGTGCTCTCGATCCTCAAGCAGCACGGCCGCGTGGCGCAGGTGATCGGCACCGCGGTTTCCGACCCGCAGAAGATCGTCCGCATCCCCGCGCTTTCCCTTGCCGGCCAGCACAAGCGATTTTGGCGGGAGGATGCGGGCTTGAGTCAACGGGTGCACTGAATCGCGCGATCTCTCGGCGTTCCTCATACTTACCCCGTCCTTCACCCGAGCAGGTCGCGCGTCGTATACAGCGCAACGAGCGCGATGCCCTCCTTGCCGAGGTTTTCGCTCGCTCCTTCCAGCCGGTCGACGAGAGTGATGATCTTCTTGACGCTCGCGCCGCGGGCGCGCACCGCGCGCACCGCCTGCATCACCGATCCGCCTTTGGTGGTGACGTCGTCGAACAGAATGACGTTCATCTCGGGCTTGAAATTGCCGTCGATCTTTCGCTCGGTCCCGTGGTCTTTGATCTCCTTGCGCACCACGAAGCCGTAGACGGGGCGGCCACGCCAGCTGCGGGCGCACACGGCGACGATCATCGGAACGGCGCCCAGCTCCAGGCCGCCGATCGCATCGAGGTCGCGCTCGTCCTTGATGAGATCGAAGACGAGCTCGGCGACGAGATGCGCGCCCTCGGGGTCGAACATCGTCGGCTTCATGTCGAGGTAGTAGTTGCTCACCGCCCCGGACACGAGCTTGAAGCGTCCGAGGAGCAGCGATTTTTGCTTGATGATCTCGAGCAGGCGCGCCTTCGCTTGCGCGAGCGAGGCCCCCAACTCTCGCCGCTCACTCGGTGTGCTCCCCTCCCCCTTGTGGGGAGGGGCTGGGGGTGGGGGTTGTTGTTTGAGGCGCCGCTCGTGCTTCACTGCACCACCCCCACCCCGCCCGCCTTTGCTGCGCTTCGGCGGGCGACCCTCCCCACAAGGGGGAGGGTAAAGACCGAGTTTGTCGCGCGCGTTGAAGGGCGATGACCGGCGTCGCGTTGTCCGATCGTGGCGGCGCGCCTCGACATGTCTCTTTGCCCTTCTCCGTTGCGTCGCCGCGCGGGTCGCAAGGCGCGCCTCTGCGCCGGAATGCGGGCACAGTCTATGTCAGCGGCGGATGCGGAAGAAGATGTTTCGCGCGGAATCAACAGCTTGGGGCGGAGGCCCGTCATTGCCGGGCTTGACCCGGCAATCCATCCGCGTCGTAAAAAACGTTTGCCAAGAAGATGGATGCCCGGGTCAAGCCCGGGCATGACGGGGCTGAAGTCTGGCTCGGGCTCGGCGACGCCTGCCGATTACTGACGTCACGCCATCATCAGGCTCATTCGGCCCTCATGTTTCTTGTTCGTACCCTCATTCGCTGGTTGTTTTAGCCTGATTTCGACGTCGCTGCCGAGCGCGCGGACGAAGCCGAGCAGACGTTCGAGGGAAAAGCCTTCGAAACGCCCGCGCAGAATATCGGACACGTCGGGTTGGCTGACACCCATTCGCTTGGCGGCAGCCTGTTGCGTAAGTCCGAGTTGTTCAATTCTTTGGCCGATGAACATCACGATGCGCGCTTTGAGCATATGCTCGTCGGCGTTGGCCAAACCGAGATCGACAAAGATATTGCCGCTACCTCGACGCGTTACCGCACGGGTCGCCTTTCTCATCATGGCCTCCGTCGGCGTCTCGACGCGCCGGTCTTTCTCGATAGCGCTGCAAGTAGGCGTAGGGTGGGCAAAGCGAAGCGTGCCCACGTGGGCACGGCGCGAAAACGCGCCTTTGCCCACCCTACGACACGACGGCACTTCGTAAAAAGCTCTTGCGAAGGAGATGGATGCCCGGGTCAAGCCCGGGCATGACGGGTAGCGTGCGGGTCAACTCATCCCGGCGAAGCGCAGCTGCTGGCCCTGGTCGAGCGCCTCGTAGAAGCGCGCCAGCGGCGCGCGGATCGCGGCGGTGGCGGCGCGCACGGCGGATAGCCGCTTGCGCATCGCCTCCATGCGGCCGACCGGCGTGAGCGCGGCCTCGGCCGGGCAGGCACTGCCGAGCGTTTCGGCGGCTTTGAGCGAGGCGGTGACGAGCTCGTAGAAGGCCACGCGCTGCTGCGCGGAGAGCTGCACGCCCTGCTCGATCTCGCGCACCGGCCAGTTGCGCAGCGCGCCGGCAAGTTCCTCGCACATGCGGCCCCAGCCGGGCCCGGTGGATGGGCGCGGCGCCACGTTGCGCGCGGAAGCCTCGCGCGCGGCGGCTTCACGCGCGGCCGCGTAGTCGCGCCAGCGATGGCGGCGCGAGGAATAAGAGTCGCGCCGCTCGGCCTGCACCGCCTGCGCCGCGCGCGCGTCCGTCGCCGCCGCCGGATTGCTTGCGGCCGGCGGCGCCATGTCGCGATAAAGCCGCGCCTTCTGCTCGTCGTTGAGCGCGCCGTAGAAGGCCTGCAGCTTGGGCTCGACCACTTCGAGCGCTTTGAGCGTCGCGTCGATCCCCTGCTCCACCGCCTCGAGGCGTGCCGCCGGCGCCGCCGGAATCTCTTGCGGGCAATCGCTCGCGAGCCGCTGCGCCGCCGCTTTCGCCGCATCGCGCAGCGCCGCGAGCGCGCTGCGCTGCGCCTCGTCCGCGCCGACAGTCTGCGCGATCGTGTCGAACGGCCAGTTCTCGAACTCGGCGCCCTGCGCGGCGCAGCCACGCGCGAGCTTTTCTATGGTGGCGCCGAACGCGCCGCTGCGGCCGCGGCGCAGCGCGGCGTCGCCCGGCGCGGCCACGCCAAGTCGCGTCGACTCCTCGCGCGCGCGGGAGTGCCGGCGATCGTCGTCACGGGCCCACTCGCCGCGATCGCGACCGCGGCGCCAGTCGTCGCGGCCGCGCCGGAGGTCGCCGCTCGCTTGGCCGCTCTGTTGACCGCTCTCTTGCGCGCGCCGCCATTGGTCGAGATTGCGCACGCGGACGCGATCGGTGCGGCGGCGATCGTAGCGGTCCTGCCAGCCGTCGCCTCGCAGATCCGAATTGCCGCGCTGCTGCGCGCGGCCCGGTCGCAGATCTGAATTGCCGCGCTCCGGTGCGCGGTCTGTCCCAAGATTTTGCGTGCCGGCTTGCCCGCGGTCCTGATCCTGGCCGCGCGGCTGCCCTTGGTTCTGATCCTGATCTTGCCCCTGCGCGTCGCGGGCGCGCCGCCACGCGTCGAGCGAAGAGCGACTGGAGCTGCGCTCACCGCTAGAGGTGCGCTCACCATAGTCGTAGCCGCCCCAATAGCCGTGGTGGCGGCGGCGCGCCTGCGCATCCGAGGCCACGCACACCACCAGCACCGCCGCAAGCAGCACGGGCGCTTTCATCATGGGCACCGGCCCCCGTTGGTCTTCGCGCCTATCAACGCGCGAGGGCGGCTTCGGGTTCGCAGCGCGGGCGGCGCCATCCTCCACGCGCTCGGTCTTTACCCTCCCCCCTTGTGGGGAGGGTCGCCCGCCGAAGCGCAGCGGAGGCGGGCGGGGTGGGGGTCGTTGTTGTTGCGCGAGGCGTGTCCGCCGACTCCGACCCCCAACCCCTCCCCAGCCGGCTGCGGGCTTGCCCGCTTCCGGCAAATCTTAAGTGACCAAACCCCGGCAGGCCGGGGTTTGGTTGGGGAGGGGAGCAGACCGAGTGTGCGGCCCGCCCGCCGGCCGCATTTCGCGCAATTGTGATGGGTTTGCGCCCGCTTTCGCGGGCGTCAACCCCATCCTACGGGGCGAGGCGAGGTTGTCGCGCACGCAGCCGATGCTTACCTCTAGGCTGAATCCGCGGGGTTTTTCAGGGTCCATCCGTCATGTCGCTGTTGCCACGCTTCGGAAACCATGCGCGCGAGGTCGAGCTCGAGCGGCGCGTCAACGCCCTGCAGGGGGCGCTCGCCCAATGCAAGGGCGTGGCACGGCAGTGGTGGGGCCTTCGCGTGCGCTTCACCATCGGCGTGGCCGTCATCGCGATCGCGATCGGCTTTACGCTCGGCGTCTACCGGCACGCGATCAAAGAGGCCTTCATCGAGACCGCCTCGGCGGTCGGGCTCGCAAGCTCCTCGCGGGATGCCGCCGCGGAGGCGGAGGCGGCGTTCCAGAAGGGCGACTACACCAAGGCGCTCAAGCTGGCGCGACCGCTCGCGGATGCGGGCGACCCGCGCGGCGAGGCGATCATCGGCCTTGCCTATTACCGCGGGCGCGGCGCCCCGCACGACGACGCCGAGGGCGCGAAGTGGCTCTTGCGCGCGGCCGACAAGGGCGACGCAGTCGCGCGATTCACGCTCGGCGTGATGTACGGGGAAGGCCGCGGCGTGCCGCAGGATTTCGCCGAAGCCGCGCGCTGGTACCAGCGCGCCGCCGAGCAGGGCGATGCACAGGCGCAGTACAATTTGGGCTTGGCCTATGCGCACGGCGAAGGCGTGGCGCAGGACGTGGTCGAGGCGCATATGTGGTTCAACCTCGCCGCCGCGCGCTTTCCCGCCACCGACACGCGCAACCGCGCCGCCGCGGTCAAGAACCGCGACACGGTCGCCGGCGAAATGACCTCGGAGCAGCTCGCGCAGGCGCAAAAGCGCGCACGCGACTGGAAGCCGCAAGGGTAGCCTCCCCCGCGGTCATGGCCGGGCTTGACCCGGCCATCCATCCTCTTCGTAAAAAGCTCTTGCGAAGCGATGGACCACCCGAAATCGGGTTTACCCGATTTCGGGCATTTACGTGCGCAAGTCGGATAAATCCGACTTGCGTGGTCAAGCCCGCGGGTGACGTGCCAGGTTGCCGGTCGAGATCGCGCGAGGGGCCGGAAATAAAGTCTGGTGCCGCAGGGCGGATTTGAACCGTCAACCTATCGCTTACGAAGCGATTGCTCTGCCGTTGAGCTACTGCGGCGGCCGGAACGGCAACTTGTCGCAACTGTCGTCCCCGCGCAAGCGGGGACCCAGACTTGGGCGAAACTGGATTCCCGCTTGCGCGGGAATGAACGGAGGAGAGATTGCTGCGCGCTAAGACTTGAACAGCGCGCGGATGCGGCTCCAGCCTTCGGAGGGCGGCGCCTCCGTCGCGGGCTCGGGCGCAGGATCGCCGTTGGGGCCGGGATCGTCGGGCGCGTGCACCAGCGGAATGACGGCGGGCGCGACCGGCGTCATGTCGGCGCGCAGCGGGCGCGATTCATTCGCCATCGCCGCCGCGCGGCGGCGCCCTCTCGCTCCACCACCGACGAAAGGGCTGCGGCGCGACTCCTCCTCGCCCGCGCGCTGTGCTCGCTCCGTGCCGGTGGGGAAAGGACGGATACGAGACTCCTCTTCATCCGCTTGCCGCGCTCGGTCTGCTCCCTCCCCCGCAAGCGGGGGAGGGGACGCCGCGGCACGCGTCTGCGCTAAATCACGGGTCGCGATCGTTGCGGGAACCGCCGCGTCCGCCCGATGCTCAATGACCGGGCCATGGTCCTCGCCGGCGAGCGGATCCTTCCACTCGAAGGCATCGAGACGGCCGCTCACCGGCGAGATCGGCAGCCAATGGTCGGAGACGAAGGCGTCCGCCGTCCAGGCCGGATCGCGCCGCGCGTTGAGCGCGCGCGCCATCCATTCGCGCGCGCGGCCCTCGTCGCCCTGCGCCATCTCGAGCTCAGCCATCAGCGCCGCGATGCGCTTGCGCGGCGAAGCCGTGTACGGCGCGAGCGCGCTGCGCGCGACCGAAAATTCCTGCGCGTCGAGCGCGGCGCGAGCGACCGCGAGCGCGGCCTCGGCGTCGGCGGGACCCTTCGCCGCGAGCGCCTCGACGCGGCTCAAGCGCTGGCGCGCGGAGTCGCCGGAGCGCAGCGCCGCGTAGGCAGCGGCGAGATCGGGATGCGGATTGACGCGCCAGGCGCGCTCGATGATGCGCGACGCCTTGCGCCGCTCGCCCGCCTCGCCGAGGAGGCGTCCCGCGAGCGCCGCCGCCGGCACGAGGTCGGACGCGAGCTTTGCCGCCTCACGCGCGAGCGCGGCCGCGCGCGCGGGCTCGGTCGCAGCCAAGGTCTGCGCCTGCGCGGTGAGCAGCACCGCGCGCTGGCGGCGATAGGTGCGCCGGTCGATGAGCTTGCTCTTCAAGTTACGGTCGAGCCGCTCGAGCGCGCCGGTCCAGTCGCCGGCGACGCAGCGAAATTCGAGCACCGCCTGCGCCGCCCACACCGGCGTCGAGTCGTGCCGCGCGGCCTCCTCGGCAAAACCGAGCGCGGCGGCGTGATCGTGGCGCCGCTGCGCCTCGACGAAGAGGCCGTGCAGGCCGAGCACGCGGGTGTCCTCCCGGCTCGCCAGCTCCTGAAAGGTCGCCACCGCCGTGTCGCGGTCGCCGGTAAGCTGCGCGCTCTGCGCGCTGAGAAGCAGCGTGAGCGGCTCACGCGGCGCGATGCGCAGCGCCTCGGTCGTGAATTTTTTTGCACCGCGCACGTCGCCCGAGCCGACCGCGATCAGCCCGCGCGAGACCGCGAGATAGCCGCGCACGCCGCGACGCTCACGTCGGTAGCGGGCGATCGCCTCGGGCGTGCGCAGGATGGCGCGCAGGATCGACCAGATGAACACGGCCGCCACCACGACCGCCGCGATCGCGGCGGCGAGCACCATCACCGAGGTATCGATGCGCTCGCCCTGCCAGGTGATCGCCACCTCGCCCGGCCGCTCGGCGAGCCACACCGCGCCATAGGCCAGCGCCGCCAGGACGATGAGGTATATGATGACGCGAATCATGGGGTGATGCGATGGGATTAAGTTGACTCTCTTGCCACGAACTCGGTCGGCTCCCTCCCCCCTTGTGGGGGAGGGGTGGAGAGGGGGGTCGTTGTTGTTGCCCGAAACGCGTCCACCGACTCCGACCCCCACCTCCTACCCCTCCCCACAAGGGGGAGGGGAGCAGACCGAGTTCGCTGCACGAATGCGTGCATGCGCGTCACTTGCCGAGTTCCGAGAGCGCGTCGGCGGCGAGGCGCCGGCTCGCGTCGAGCGCGGCGGTCGCCGCCTGCGCGCGCTTGATCCAGGCGTCGGCTCCCGCGCGCGCTTGCGGCGGAAGCTGCGCCAACTCGGAGAGCGCGCCGGCAATATCGCCGCGCGAGACTTTCGCCTCGCTGCGGGCAAGGATCGCGGCGCCGTCGTTCCCGGGCGTCTCATCGATGCGGCGGATGCGGATGAGCTTTTCCGCATTCGCCTGCAGCTTGCCGAGCACACCCTCGCGCGGCGCAGCGGCAGCCTGCAGCGACGGCGCAAGTGCCGAAAACTCGCGCGCGAGCGTGCCGGCCGTGGGCACACCGGACGCCGCAAACGGCTCGAGCACGGAAACGAGCTTCGCATCGGCACCGAGCGCCTTGACGGTGGCGAGATCGCTCGCAAACAGCTCGCCGCGGTCGACCGCGGCGTTGAGCGCATTCGCCGCGAGCGCAAGCCGCACCGCGCGATCGCCGCGTTCCGCGGCCTTCTCGCCGCGCTCGAGCGCCGTTACGCGATTTGCCAAGGCTTCAAGCTCGCTGCGCACGGCGGCAGACGCATCGGGAAGCCTCTGCGCAAGCTCGGCAAGCGCCGCGGCGCCCGCGTCGGCGCGCGCGCGCGCCTCGCGCGCAGCGGCAAGCGTCTCCTCGTTGCGGCGGCCGAGCGCAACCATGGCCTCGGCAAGCGTCTTAAGCTCGGTCTCGAGCGCCGCGAGGCGGTTGGAAAGCGCGGGGTCGCCGGCACCGACGGACGGCGCGGCGCGCGCGGTCGCCTCGAGCCTGGCGAGGCGACTTGCGACCTCTTCGAGAATTTTGGGATCGGCGCTCGGCGCCGGGGCACGCGCGGCAAGCTCGCGCAGGTCAAGCTCGAGGCCGGCAAGGCGCGCGTCGAGCGCGCTCACGCCGTTGTCGCGGCTGACGACGAGGCTCGCAATGCCGAGCACCGCGAGCACGATGCCCAGCCCCGCCGTCGCCGCGCCGAGCAACGGCACGCCCGGAGCGCGCCGCCGCGCCGGCGACGCTTCGGGCGCGCGCGCAGAGGCATCGGGGGCTGCGCCGGATCGATCCGGCGCTGATGCATCGGAGGATTGCGCGGATGCATCGGGGCCTGGCCGGGATGCACCGCCCACGGCTGAATCCGGTTCGGCCGGCTCCTCGCGCGAAGGCTTATCGGAGGGAGCATCCATGTTTCTTTCTCCGTGCCGGGCGGCGCCGCAGCGGTGCGATCTTTGGACGGTAGGCTGATTCGCTGAACGGCTGGGCAGTCTAGAACGGATGGGCAGCGCTGTCGTAGCAGATTCCCACCGCTCCAACTATGCGGCGTTTGGCCAATAGCGGCGCGACTTTTGGGCGATCACGCCGCGGCGGACTCGGTCTGCGCCCCTCCCCAACCAAACCCCGGCCTGCCGGGGTTTGGTCACTTAAGATTTGCCGGAAGCGGGCAAGCCCGCAGCCGGCTGGGGAGGGGTTGGGGGTAGGGGTCGGAGTCGGTGGACGCGTTTCGTGCAACAACAACGACCCCCCTCCCCACCCCTCCCCCACAAGGGGGGAGGGAGCATACCGAGTGCGGGGAGGGTGCACTGAGTCTGCTGCAACAGTCGTGCACTTCAGCCTCACGCATTGCCGACAAGCTCGATCATCGCCGCCTCGTCGGGGCGCGCAGCGATGCGGATTCTGGGGGCGCCGACGGCAAGAAGCGGGTGCGAGACTTGGACGGAGAGACAGAAATGCACCGGCTCGAGCGCGCGCACGCGCATGCGAGCGCGCGCGGCGCAATCGAGATAAGCCTCGGCGCTGCGGCGGGAGAAATGCAGCACGCCGTCGAGCGCGCGCTGCGCGAGCGCCGCGGCAACGGGCGGCGCAAAGCGCTCGACCTTGACGGCGCGATAGGCAACGACGGTCACCGCCGGTATGCCCCAATCCGCGGCATCACCGGCGCGATCCTCGCCGGCAAGACAGAGCAGCGGATGCTCGCTCCCGCGCGCGCGCAAGAGTTTTGCGAGATCGTCATTGTCGCCGTCGGCCGAAGTGACCTCGCGAAAACCCGCGGCACGCGCCGCGTCGGCGGTGTGGCGGCCCACCGCAAAGGCTGGGAGCGCAGTGAGCACCGCGTCGGCGGGATGAGCGGCGAGCGAGCGCGCGGCATTCGCGCTGGTCAGCACCACCGCGCCAAAGCTTTGCTCGGGCAGCGCGAACGCCACCGGCTCGATGCGCAACAGCGGCGCGAACATCACCTCGTGCCCGCGCGCGCGCAAGGATGCGGCGGTGCGCTCGCCGTCTCCCTCGGGGCGGGTCACTAAGAGCCGCATGCGGTCACCCGGTTGTTGGGGTGCACGAGCATTGCAGCAGACTCGGTGTGCTCCCTCTCCCCGTCGGGGAGAGGGTTGGGGTGAGGGGGTTCAAAGCCCATCGATAGACCAAAACCCCTCACCCCACCCCTCTCCCTATGGGAGAGGGAGCATACCGAGCGTGCCGCAAGAGTGTGGATCATTCCGATGTTCGTATCACACCGCCGCAAAGAAATCGGCGCCGGCGCGGAGCTTGAGCTCGCGCGCGGCTTCGGCGCCGAGGCGCGCCGCGTCGGTGACGGCGCCGTGACGCTGCGTCTCCAACACGACGCTGCCGTCGGGCTTGGCGATGAGCCCGCGAAACGCGAGCCGGCCGCCGGCGACGGCGGCATGGCCGGCGATCGGGGTGCGGCAAGAGCCCTCGAGCACCGCGAGGAACGCGCGCTCGGCGCCAAGCGCCGCCGCGGTCGCAGCGTGATTGATAGCGCGCAGGAGCGCAAACGCGCGCGCGTCATCGCCGCGCGCTTCGATGGCGATGACCCCCTGCCCGACCGCCGGCAAAAATTCGTCGATCGAAAGCACCGCGGTCGCGGCCTCGGCGAGACCGAGCCGCTTCAAGCCGGCGAGCGCGAGCACGATGGCGTCGACCTCGCCTTCGGCGAGCTTGCGCAGCCGCGTCTCGACGTTGCCGCGCAAGGGAACGACGGCGAGATCGGGACGCCGCCGCTTGATGAGCGCCTGGCGGCGCAGCGAGGCGGTGCCGACGCGCGCGCCGCGCGGCAGCTCGGCGAGCGTTTTTGCCGTGCGGGCGATGAAGACGTCGCGCGGGTCCTCGCGCGGCAGCACCGCGGCGATGGCGAGCCCCGCCGGCAGGAAGGTCGCCATGTCCTTTGCCGAATGCACGCCAAGATCGACGGCGCCGGCAAAAAGCGCCTCCTCGATCTCTTTCGTGAACAGGCCCTTGCCGCCCGCTTCCGTGAGCGGCCGGTCGCGGATCCTGTCGCCCGTGGTGCGGATCGCCTCGAGCGCGATCGTCTCCGCGGCGAGGGCGTGCACGGCGGCGAGCCGATCGCGCACGAGCTCGGCTTGCGCGAGCGCGAGCGGGCTGCCGCGCGTGCCGATGACGAGCGGAGGCTTTGCGGATTGCAGGCGATGACCTCGCGGTGCTAGGCCGGTCGCAGCCGGGGGAAAGCAAGGTAGCCCGGACGGGGAAGGAGCGAAATCGGGGTTAGTGCGCGTGCATCGCTGCAAACGTCGCCGCACACTCGGTGCGTTCCCCTCCCCCTTGTGGGGAGGGGTTAGGGGTGGGGGTCGGAGTCGGTGGACACGCCTGGTGCAACAACAACGACCCCCCTCCCCAACCCTCCCCCACAAGGGGGGAGGGAGCAGACCGAGTTTGCCGCGCGATCGAACGGACTGTTGAATGATCGTGCTCGGCATTGAAACGACCTGCGACGAGACCGGCGCGGCGGTGGTCGAGCGGCCCACGCAAGGGCCTGGCCGCATTCTCTCGAACGTCGTGCTCTCACAGATCGAGGCGCATGCCGCGTTCGGCGGCGTGGTGCCGGAGATCGCGGCGCGCGCCCACGTCGAGGCGCTCGACCTGATCATCGCCAAGGCGATGGGGGAAGCCGGAAAAAGCTTCGCCGAGCTCGACGGCGTCGCCGCCGCCGCCGGGCCCGGCCTGATCGGCGGCGTGATCGTGGGGCTGACCACCGCCAAGGCGATCGCGCTCGTCGCCGAGAAGCCGCTGCTTGCGGTCAACCATCTCGAGGCGCACGCGCTCACCGCGCGGCTCACCGACGCGACGCCGTTTCCCTATTGCCTCTTTCTCGCCTCCGGCGGGCACACCCAGATCGTCGCGGTGCTCGGGGTGGGCCAATACGTGCGGCTCGGCACCACCGTGGATGACGCCATCGGCGAAGCCTTCGACAAGGTGGCAAAACTGCTCGGCCTCCCCTACCCCGGCGGCCCGCAAGTGGAGCGCGAGGCGCTCGCCGGCAACCCCGCGCGCTTTCCCCTGCCGCGGCCGATGCTCGGCCGCCCGCATGCGGACTTTTCATTGTCCGGCCTCAAAACCGCGCTGCGCGTGGAGGCGGACAAGGTCGCGCCGCTGAGCGAGGGGGACGTGCGCGACCTTTGCGCCTCGTTCCAGCAGAGCGTGATCGAGGTCGTCGGGGACCGCCTGCGCGCCGGGTTGAAAATGTTTCGCGAGCGCTACGGCAAGCCGAACGCGCTGGTCGCGGCGGGCGGGGTCGCCGCCAACCAAGCGATCCGCAAGGTGCTGCACCAGGTCGCGTTCGAGACCGGCACGGTGCTCGTGGTCCCGCCCGCGGCGTTGTGCACGGATAACGGCGCCATGATCGCGTGGGCGGGCGCCGAACGCCTCGCGCTCGGCTTGACCGATACGCTCGATGCGGCCCCGCACGCGCGCTGGCCGCTGCAGGAGGTGGCGGGGCCGGTGCAGGAGGAGCTGAGAGCCGACACGTCGGAATCGGATACCAGCAATGTGACTGGATAGCGCCGTTAAGCTCGTCATTGCCGGGCTTGACCCGGCAATCTATCCATCTTCACAAAGCCCTTCTTCCAAAGAAGATGGATGCGCGGGTCAAGCCCGCGCATGACGCCCTGAGTAAGCCTCTTATAATGAGCGCTTGCGTGCTTTTGCGGGGACGACAGTATTCTAGACTGATCACGGAATGGCATTCGATCGCATCGCCGTCGTCGGAGCGGGCGCGTGGGGCACCGCGCTCGCCAACGTGATCGCGCGCGCCGGACGCACGGTGCTGCTCGCCGCGCGCGACCGTGCCGGCGCCGAAGTGCTGGTGGATCGTCGTGAGTCACCGCGCTTGCCCGGAGTGCGGCTGGACGAGCGGGTGGGCATCGCGGCCATGGCAGTAGAGGTTGGGCGATACGACGCCATCCTGCTCGCAGTCCCCTCGCAACAGCTGCGCTCGGCGGCGCGTACCCTGGCCCCGGAACTGAGGCCGGGCACGCCGGTCATCGCCTGCGCCAAGGGCATCGAGCGCGGCACGCACCGCTTCATGAGCGAGGTGATCGCCGAAACCGCGCCCGCGGCGCTGCCCGCGGTCCTGTCCGGCCCGAGCTTTGCCGCCGATGTCGCGCGCGGACTGCCTGCCGCGGTGACGCTCGCCACGAGCGACGAGGCGGTGGCGGCAGCGCTCTCGCGCGCGCTCGGCTCGACGACGCTGCGGCCCTATCATTCGACCGACATGCGCGGGGTCGAGATCGGCGGCGCCGCCAAGAACGTGCTGGCGATCGCTGCCGGCATCGTCGCCGGGCGCGGGCTCGGCGCGAGCGCCGCCGCCGCGCTGGTGACGCGCGGTTTTTCCGAACTGTTTCGCTTCGGCCGCGCCTTCGGCGCGCGGCCCGAGACGCTGACCGGCTTGTCCGGGCTGGGCGACGTGATCCTCACCTGCTCGAGCGCGCAGTCGCGCAACTACTCGTATGGTCTTGCACTCGGTCGCGGCGACGCGGCGCGCCCCGGCCACGCGCTCGCCGAAGGGATCTTCACCGCACCGGTCTTGGTCGAGATGGCAAAGGACAAAGGGATCGACATGCCGATCGCGGGTGCCGTGGCCGACATTCTCACCGGGCGCGCAAGCGTGGACGAGGCGACGGAAACTTTGTTGACTCGGCCGTTCCGCGCCGAGGGGTAACGCCGGGCGTCACCCGCGGGCTTGACCCGCGGGTCCATCTTCTTCGGAATTACGCAAAGCGCATTTTCGCGAAGAAGATGGATTGCCGGATCAAGCCCGGCAATGACGGCTCATATCAACGGCGCGATCTCGACAGGCAAAATTGTCACCCGCGGGCTTGACCCGCGGGTCCATCTTCTTTTTCGAAAAGGCGGCGTAGGGTGGGCAAAGCGAAGCGTGCCCACGCGGATCAAACAGGGAGCAACGAATGGCCTATTGGCTTTTGAAAACCGAGCCCGAGACATTTTCCTGGGATGATCAAGTGAAACGCGGCGCCAAGGGCGAGCCGTGGACCGGCGTGCGCAATTTCATCGCGCGCGGAAATCTCAAAGCAATGAAGAAGGGCGAGCACGCATTCTTCTACCATACCGGCGAGGAAAAGCAGGTCGTCGGCATCGTCGAAGTGATCCGCGAAAGCTACCGCGATCCGACCGACGAGAAGGGCGTCTTTGTCGCGGTCGACGTGAAGGCGGTGAAGCCGTTTCCCAAACCGGTGACGCTTGCGGCGGTCAAGGCCGACGCGCGGCTCAAAGGGATGGCGCTCGCCAAATATCCGCGCCTGTCCGTGCAGCCGGTGACCGCGCAGGAATGGAAGATCGTGTGCGCGCTTGGCGGCGTGAAGGATTAGAGTGGATTCAGTGAAGTGGCATCAGGGCGAGCTGCGAACTCGGTACTACCCTTCCCAACCAAACCCCGGCAGGCCGGGGTTTGGTTGGGAAGGGGAGCACACCGAGTGCGCGGCATGATTATGCATCCAACACAAATGAAGAAGCGCTAATCCACCGCGAGGCCCGCGTCCTTGATCAGCTTGCCGTAACGCGCGTGGTCGCTACGGATGCGCGCCAAAAAGTCGGGAACGGTGGTGACATAGGGCTCGCCGGATCCGGCGGCGGCCAGCTTTTCCGCGATGTCCCCCTGCGCGAGAACTGCGCCCATGTCTTCGCGGAGCCGCCGCACGATCTCGGGCGGCGTGCCGATGGGCGCGAACAGCCCCTGCCAGATCGTGACTTCATAGCCAGGATAGAACTCGGCAATCGGCGGCAAGTCCGGCAACAGATGCGAGCGCCGCTGCCCGGTCACCGCCAATCCCCTGAGCTTGCCCGACTGGATGAGCGGCGCCACCGAGCCGCCGCCGAACATCGCGGCGATATCGCCGGCCATGACGCCGATCGCCGCAGGGCCGCCGCCGCGGTAGGGCACATGGACGAGATCGACGCCGGCCTGCTGCTTGAGCAATTCCATGGCGAGGTGGTGCTCGCTGCCGTTGCCGATCGAGGCGTAGAACAACGGCGGGCGCGCCGCGCGCGCCAATGCGACGAAGTCCTGAAAATCCTTGACCGCAAGCGCCGGATTGACCGCCAGGATCAGCTCGTTCACGACCAGACTCGCCACGGGCAACAGCTCCTTGAGCGGATCGATCGCCATCTTGGCGTAGAGATGCGGATTGACCGCGAGGAGCGAACTGGGCGCCAGCAGCAGCGCGTAGCCGTCGGGCGCCGCGCGCGCGGCGAGCTCGCCGGCGAGGTTGCCGTTCGAGCCGGGGCGGTTCTCCACCACGACCGGCTGGCCGAGCCGTACGCTCAAGGGCTGACCCAGCGTGCGCGCGATGAGATCGGAGGCGCCACCCGGAGGGAACGACACCAACAGCCTGATCGGCCGCGTCGGATAGGGCTCGCCCGGCGCGGCGCTCGCGAGCATCGCGAGCGCGGCCGCGAGCGCGAAACGGATCAGAGCGGACACAACGACACTCATCACGCGGTGTTCCCGGGACCACGGCGCCGCCGCCCGTCATTTTGCCGCACGCAGGCGCACGGCGCCAACCAAAGTCGCACGTCCCCTAGACTTGTCGCTCATCCGGCGACCGTCGCATAATGGCATGGACGAGCCCTTCGGGCGACGGCCCGAACAACAGAGAATATTTGCGTACGGTTGCTTTTCCGGCGCGGTGCTTGGAGGAGGACATGTCCGAGAAAATCTACGACGTTCCGCCGGAGTGGAAGAAACGCGCCTATATCGACGCCGACAAGTACAAGGAGATGTACGCGCGCTCGCTCAAGGACCCCAACGGCTTTTGGGCCGAGGAAGCCAAGCGCCTGCACTGGTACAGGGCGCCGAGCAAGATCAAGAACAGCACCTTCGGGCCGGGCAATGTCTCGATCAAATGGTTCGAGGACGGCGTGCTCAACGCCGCCTACAACTGCATCGATCGGCACCTTCCCAAGCGCGCCAACCAGACCGCGATCATCTGGGAGGGCGACGATCCCAAGGAGTCCAAGCGCATCACCTATCGCGAGCTGCACGACGAAGTCTGCAGGCTCGCCAATATCCTGCGCAACCGCAATGTCGAGAAAGGCGACCGGGTCACGATCTATCTGCCGATGATTCCCGAGATCGCCTATGCCGTGCTCGCGTGCGCGCGCATCGGCGCCATCCATTCCGTGGTGTTCGGCGGCTTCTCGCCGGACTCGCTCGCCGGGCGCATCGCCGATTGCAAATCGAACGTCATCATCACGGCGGACGAAGGCGTGCGGGGCGGGCGCAAGGTGCCGCTCAAGGCCAATGCCGATGCCGCCATCGACAAGGTCGGGGGCGTCGATCACGTGATCGTGGTGCGCCGCACGGGTGCGCCGGTCGACATGCAGCCCGGGCGCGACGTCTGGTACCACGAGGCGGCGAAGGTCGTCACATCCGAGTGTCCATGCGAGCACATGAACGCGGAGGACCCGCTGTTCATTCTCTACACGTCAGGCTCGACCGGGCAGCCGAAGGGCGTGCTCCACACCACCGGCGGCTATCTCGTCTACGTCGCGATGACGCACCAATTGATCTTCGACTACCACGACGGCGACATCTACTGGTGCACCGCCGACGTCGGCTGGGTGACCGGGCACAGCTATATCCTCTATGGGCCGTTGGCGAACGGCGCCACCACCATGATCTTCGAAGGCGTGCCGAACTATCCCACCACGTCCCGCTTCTGGGAGGTGTGCGACAAGCACCAGGTCAACATCATCTACACGGCGCCGACCGCGATCCGGGCGCTGATGCAAGCGGGCGACGCGCCGGTGAAAAAAACCTCGCGCAAGTCGCTGCGGCTCCTCGGCACCGTGGGCGAGCCGATCAATCCCGAGGCGTGGGAGTGGTACTATCACGTGGTGGGCGAGGGCCGCTGCCCGATCGTCGATACCTGGTGGCAGACCGAAACCGGCGGGATACTGATCACCCCCCTCCCCGGCGCGACACCTCTCAAGCCGGGCTCGGCCACGCAGCCATTTTTTGGCATCGTTCCGCAGATCGTCGATGGAGAGGGAAAGGTGCTCGAGGGCGCCGCGACCGGCAACCTCTGCATCATCGATTCCTGGCCGGGAATGATGCGCACGGTCTATGGCGACCATCAGCGCTTCGTCGACACCTATTTCAAGGCGTATCCCGGCAAATACTTCACCGGCGACGGCTGCCGGCGCGATGCCGACGGCTATTACTGGATCACCGGCCGCGTCGACGATGTGATCAACGTCGCCGGCCACCGGCTCGGCACCGCCGAGGTCGAGAGCGCGCTGGTGGCGCATGCCAAGGTGTCGGAGGCGGCCGTCGTCGGCTATCCGCATGACATCAAAGGGCAGGGCATTTATGCCTATGTCACGCTTATGTCCGGCGAACAGCCGAGCGACGAGCTGCGCAAGGAATTGGTCGCCTGGGTGCGAAAAGAAATCGGCCCGATTGCCTCGCCCGATCTCATTCAGTTCGCGCCCGGCCTGCCAAAAACCCGCTCGGGCAAGATCATGCGCAGAATTCTGCGCAAGATCGCGGAAGACGAGCACGGCAATCTCGGCGACACCTCGACGCTCGCCGACCCGAGCGTCGTCGACGACCTCGTCGGCAACCGACAGAACCGCAAGGCGCACGCGTAACGCGACGCGGACCCTCGCCCCGCAACTGCGGGGAGAGGGTCCACGACCAAGCCCGCGGCTTACGCTGATTCAGTTCAGAGGACGGGAGGCCCCGCTGTGGCACGCGGGGCACAGTCGTCGGGATTCTTGAGCGTTCGCTGATCCTCACGTGCGGTTTGGGCTGAGGCTGCGCAAAGATTCGGTTATTATGGTTACTGATCCGTCGTCGCCCGCATGAGGGGAATCCAAACGGGTTGTCGGACGCCGACGATCAAAGGGGATAACGGGCAACAGACACGGTTACATCATGAATCTGTCACGGTCATTTGCGGCCGCTGCGGCCGCATGTGTGCTTGCTGCGACCATGCCGCAGCTGGCGCAGGCGCGCGAAATCGTCGGATTTTCCGGCGCGTATTCGAGCGGTACGGTCGTGGTGAAAACCAACGAGCGGGCGCTCTATTACGTGCTCGGCAACGGCAAGGCGGTGCGCTACCCGGTCGGCGTCGGCCGCATCGGCAAGCAATGGTCGGGCACGGCCTATATCAGCAGCAAGCAATTGCGCCCGGCATGGTCGCCGCCCGCCGAGGTCAAGCGCGACAAGCCTTCGCTGCCGAACGTGATTCCCGGCGGGAGCCCGGGCAATCCCATGGGGGCGGCCGCGCTGACGCTGAGCGGCGGCGGCGAATACGCCATCCATGGCACGAACAATCCGGGCTCGATCGGGGGCTTCGTCTCCTACGGCTGCATTCGCATGTACAATGCGGACGTGCTGGACCTCTATAACAGGGTCGGCTGGGGCACGACGGTGGTCGTCACCCGCTGAACGGGGCCAAGCACGCAGGTCGGGAGTCAGGCGATCGGCCGGCTCTTGGCCTGCGGCGCCTGATGCGTACGTAGAGCGCACCGGCTCCGCCGTGGCTGATATGGGCGCCCTCCACGCCGGAAACGTAGCCGCGGAATTCCGGCAACATCAACCACCGCGGGACTTGGCGCTTGAGCACGCCGCGCTCGCTTAAGTCGCCGTGCGGGCCGCGGCCCTTGCCGGTGATCACCAGAACGAATTTGGCGCCGCCGTCCTGCGCTCTGCGCAGGAACGCCAGCAATGCGGCATAAGCCTCGGTTTGCGTCTTGCCGTGAAGATCGATGCGGTTATCGAGCCGTTCGATGCCGCGCGCGAGGCGCTGCTTGAGCCGCCGGTCGAACGGCTCGAGACGCGGCGCGGGCAGGGCGATGGCGCTCGCGGCACGCGCCGGAGCTTGGGCCGAAGGCGCCGTCTTGCCGGGCGGTTCCGAAGTCATCCGCTCGGCCGGGACAGATTGTCCCCGCAACGGCGCGACTGAACGGGCGATCTCGCCCCAGAGCTTGCGCTCCTCGGGATTGAGCCGCCGGGAGCCCCGCTTGGCCTCGCTCATGTTCGGGGCCGCCATCGCACGGGGCCGACTTGACGGCGCAATCTCTTCGACCGGGTTTCGTCCTCGCCCTTGCCGGCTGCGTGCTTGGATTTGCCTTGCTCGCGCTTGACCTCGGCCTCGGGGATCTGCGGCTTCGGGACCGGGATGGGCATGTGTTTGCCGGCTTCGACCATGTCGAGCTCGCGCGGAAGCAGCATGACGAAGCGGCCCGGGTGGCGAATGCGGCCGGCAATCCGGGCAGCATCGTCCCCCGCCCCCCAATAGAGATCGGCCCGCGCAGGCCCCACAATGGCCGAGCCGGTATCCTGCGCGATCATCAGACGGCGGAAGGGTGTCGTCGGCTTGGCGCTCTCGATCGGCAAGCTCGCCTCGATGAAGAACGGCGTGCCATAGACGTGAATCTTGTCGACCGCGATCGAGCGCCCGGGCGCGAGCGGGACACCCTGCGCGCCGACGGGCTCGCCCTCGTTCGAGAGCCCGGTGATGCGAAAGAATATGTAGGAGCGGTTCGTCGCGCGCACCTTCGGCGCCTCGTCGGGATTGGCAGCCATCCAGTCGCGGATGCGTTGCATCGACATTTCTTCGCGCGGGACGAGATTGCGCTCGATGAGCACGCGCCCGACGGCGCTATAGGGATAGCCGTTGTGGGAATCGTAGTTGATGCGCAGCGGCGTGCCGTCTTCGAGGATCACCCGAGCCGAGCCCTGGATCTGAATCGCCAGGGCCTCGAATGGGTCGCGGAGCCAGCAGATTTCGAGCTTTTGTCCATCGAGGGCGCCGGTCTCGATCGCCCCGCGATCGTGATAAGGCGCGATCTCGTCCTTTTCGTTGCGCCGGCCGATGAGGGCGCCCTTGTTGGGAAATTCGGCTCCTGGCTTGTACCCGGCGGCTACGAGATCGGGCGGACGCCGATAGAGCGGGACGTGGAATTCGGGATTGGGGAAGCGCGAGCCCTCGACGATCGGCTCGTAATAGCCGGTCAAAAAACCCTGCGTCTCGCCGAGCCGCGCGATCTCGACCGGTCGGAAATTATCCTCGAAGAAATGGCGCGCGGCCCCTTTATCGGTCGGCCGCACTCGCGCCGCCCGCCGGCAGACCTCCCAGAGGGCGTTGAACACCGGCCGGTCATCGTGAGGCTGCTTGATGCCGCGAAAGGTCTGGCAGCTCGCCTGGTAAGCCGCGAAAGCAGCGAGGTGATCGTCCGCCGCCCAGCCGGCGACGTCGGCCCACTTGAGGGGCTCGAGCTGACTGTCCGCGAGCTTGAACGGCGCGTCGGCCGGTTCGGCGCGAAGCTCCCCGGCCAGCCAGAAAGCCGCCACGGCGATGCTTCCGAGGAAGACGCACAGGCGCGCCGGCATTACCTTCCGCCCCGATTACTGCGCGGCTTCCGTGGCGAGGAGCTTCCAATTGGGATCGCGCGAGGAGAGGTCGCGCGCGAAGGTCCACACGTCGGTGACGTCGGTTACTTTGTCGGGATTGCCCTCGATCACGTTGCCGGCCTTGTCGCGGGTGACCGAAATGAGTTGCGAGACGAAACGCACCGTGATCTGCGCGGTGCGGCCGCGCAGCTCGACGCCGGCAATGTCGGACTTGTCGATGGCGACGAAACGAGTCTCGACCGTCTCGCCCTTGTTCTCGCGCTCCCTGATGGCCCCCTCGAACCCCTCATAGACTTCGCGTGAGAGCAGATTTTTAAGGCTACGGCGATCCCCTTCGGCGAAAGCCAACACGATCATTTCGTAGGCTGCACGCGCGCCGGCGATGAAATGCTTGACGTCGAAAGTTTTGTCTTCGCGGGCGATCGAATCGAGCCCGGCCGCCAGCGCTGATCCGGTTTCGGCGATGCCTTTCCAGGGCTCGGCCGGATCGGAGGTCTCGACCGGCTTTTGGGCGGTCTCACCACCGCGGCCGGGCAGCGTGACCACATTATCGTTGGTCGCTCCGCGCATCGCGTCCCGGGCGGAATAGGGGTTGGGGGGTCGTTCGCGGCCCGTGCGCTGGCCCAACACGCTTCGCAGGCGCAGGAAGATGAACACCGCCAGCGCCAAGAAGATGATGGTGTAGATGTCGAACACGTCTCGCACGCTCTCGACCGCCGTGAGGGAACCGCAGGATCAGTGGCAAGGCAGACAGGAAATCTGCAAAAGCAGAGGCGGTTCCCGCATCACTTATGTAAGTGCGCGACCGCGCTGTTCCAGAGGCCTGCGCCGAACCCGGTGCATGCGTCGCACCGATGTGACCATAGACGATCCGAACCATGGCGCCAACAAGGCTGGTGACCCAAAGCCGACGAGGCAATAGGCCGATGTCCTTGGTTAAATGGAGATTAATCGGATTGCTCATCTTTCAGTCACGCCGTGACCGGGCTTCATCCTCGCGCCGTCGATGGGCCGGGCACAGCGGGGCGCCTTTTCACCGCCACCTCAAGCGTAAGCTCTCGAAGGTCTGCGTACGGCGATCTCGAGCACCGAAGTCGCGCTTTGGCGTCCGGCCCGGGCGTCGCAGTCGCACGGATACAGGACCGGGCCGCCGGATTTAGCTTGATATTTCCGGATATTAGAAAGCGCCCACGCGGGTAGCGCGGGGCCGACGCTTCGGCGATATGTGCGCGAAAATTCGCATGCAGCAGCACGCGACGGTGTCGTGCAATTCGCTTACGGGATCCGCCGTAGATGTGGAGCTCGGCGCGGCGCTCGTTGCCCGAACAGGGCGGCGCAAAGGGGAGCGCGAGGGTATCCTTGTCCGACCGGAGCGCCTGTGTTAGCCACGCCGCCGGCTGCAATATTGTGAGCAGTGAGAGGGGAACAGTCGATGGCGACCACCGGCAATGGCGGACCTGCGCCGAGCCCAGGCGCTCAGCAAGCCAACGCGCAGCTCACGGTGCTGGGCCAATATATCAAGGACTTCTCGTTCGAGAATCCCAACGCGCCTCGCTCGTTGACGCCGCCGCAAACACAGCCTGCGATCAATATTCAAATCAATGTCGGCGCCCAACAACTCGCTCAGACGGATTACGAAATCTCGCTCAAACTCGAAGGCAAGGCCGAGAGCGCGGGAACTGTCCTGTTCGCATTCGATCTGACATTCGCCGGCGTTTTCCGAATCCAGAATGTACCGGCTGAGACGCTGCAGCCGCTCGTCATGATCGAATGTCCGCGTCTGTTGTTTCCATTCGCGCGCGAGATCGTCGCAACATCGGTGCGCAATGGTGGCTTCCCCCCGCTGCTGCTCGATCCCGTCGATTTCGTCGCGCTGTATCAGCAGCGCACGGCGCAAATGCAGGCGGCGCAACCAACCACGCCGTCGAGCTAGCAAATCCTGGGCTTGCCCCGTCTGGAACGTCAGCGAGGGGCAACGCGATCTGCCCTGCTGCCATGAATAGAGATCAAGCTGGCTGCAAATTTCAGGCAGCCGCCGCCGGCATGTTGAGGTAGTCGCGCCAGATCACATTTTCTCCGAGCGTTGCGATGAAGGCGAGATGCGCTTCGCGCTCGTCGTCGCTCAATCGGACCGCGAGCACCACGGGGCGCACGGGAGCAGCAGCTCGACCGACGGACGCGACCGTTGCGGCTGCCCCCATCTCCACGAGGACAAGCTGCGCCTGCCGGGCCCCAATCAGCTCTAGATAGACTTCCGCCAGAAGTTCGGCGTCGAGCAGCGCGCCGTGTTTGGTGCGATGGGAATTATCAATTGCAAACCGCGCGCACAGGTCATCGAGGCGGTTTGGCGCTCCCGGATACTTGCGGCGCGCCAGCAGCAGCGTATCGAGCATCCGCTCGCGCGATACCAGCAGTTTGCCGGCACGCTCCAGTTCGGCATTGAGAAAGGCCAGGTCAAACAGCGCGTTGTGCGCGACAATCGGCGCATCGCCGATGAATGCAATCAGGTCCTCGACGATCTCGGCGAAGAACGGCTTATCCTTGAGAAACTCCGTCGACAGGCCGTGGATCGCGACTGCTTCCGGCGGCACCTCGCGTTCAGGATTAAGATACCGATGAAAGCTCTGCCCAGTCGGGATGCGATTGAGGAGCTCGATGCAGCCGATCTCCACCACTCGGTGGCCTTGAAAGGGGTCGAGTCCCGTAGTCTCGGTATCGAGCACGATTTCGCGCACGTCTACGTTTCCGCAATGATGCCCGCGGCTGCCGAATCACCGGCGCCGCTTCGGCATTGTAGCAATCGCCTTGAGGATCGCACGTACCTCGGCGCGCGCCGCCTCGAAGCCGCGCGACGTATCCACGACGAAATCGGCCCGTCGCCGTTTCTCCTCGTCCGGCATCTGGTTCGCGAGGATCGCATCGAGTTTGTCCACCGTCATGCCCGGGCGTTCGAGCGCGCGCGAGCGTTGCACCTCGGGTGGCGCGGATACCACCACCACCGCATCGACCCGTTCCTCGCCGCCGGTCTCGAATAAGAGGGGAATATCGAGTACCGCGACTTTCTCGCCGCGCGCTTCGGCTTCGGCCAGAAGACATTGCTCGGCCTGTTGCACCAGGGGATGAACAATGGCTTCGAGCCGTTTGAGTGCCACGCGATCGCCCAGGACCCGCGCGGCCAGCTCCTCGCGGTCGACCTTGCCATCCGCGGTTGTGCCGGGAAATGCCGCCTCGATCGCGGCCGCAGCCTCCCCCTCGTAGAGGCGATGCACGACCGCGTCGGCGTCGTGCACTGGCACGCCTTCCTCAGCAAACAACCGTGCCGTCGTCGACTTTCCCATGCCGAGCGAGCCGGTAAGGCCGAGAATGAACATGTCGCCCCCATTGCCTAAGGTGTCCGACAATTCACCCAGCCAGCCTGCCTGCCTGCCGGAAATATTGCAGCAGCGCCATGAGCGGCAGCCCGAGAATGACGAAATGGTCGCCTTCGATGCGCTCGAAAAGGTGGATCCCGAGCCTCTCGAGTTGATAGCCGCCAACGCTGGCCGTGAGACCGGCGCCTGCGGCCTCGACATAGGCTTCGAGGAACTGATCCGAAAAGGCGCGCATTGTGAGCCGCGCAACCTCACGGTGTTCCCACAGGATGGAACTCGCTTGTGCCAGTGCGATCGCGCTGTGGAGCTCGTGGGTTCGACCGCGCAGCGCTTCGAGTTGATTGCGCGCGCCGGCGCGATCGCTGGGCGTGGAGAATCGCTGCTTGCCAAGCGCTAGCGTCTGATCCGCGCCCAGCACAAGCCGGCCAGGACAGCGAGCGGCAACCGTCCGTGCCTTCTCACGCGCGAGCAGCGCCGCGCTCTCGCCCGCATCCCGGGGCGTGCTGCATTGCTCGATTGCCCGTTCGTCGATATCGGCAGCCTGAACCTCGATCGGGATTCCGGCATCCTGCAAGATGGCACGTCGGATCTCGCTCTTGGAGGCGAGGACCAGCGGTTCACGGGCGAGCCAAAGCGGCATCGCTCAAGCGACCGGCTGGCGGCGGCGTTCGGCGAGAAAGCTCATCACTGCGGCGGCGGTCTCTTCGATCGAGCGCCGGGTTACGTCAATACTCGGCCAGTTGTGCCTAGCACAGAGCTTGCGCGAGAACGCAACCTCCTCAGCAACCGCCTTGCGGTCGATATATTGGTCGGCGTCGTGATGCGCCCTCAGCCCGAGCAAGCGATTTTGGCGGATTTGCACGATCCGCTCCGGGCTCGCATAGAGCCCGACCACAAGCGGCCTTGAGAGCTGCTCTACATGTCTTGAGATCTCGACCCCCGGCACGACGGGCACGTTACCGGTCTTTACACCGCGGTTCGCCAGATAGATCGAGGTCGGCGTCTTGGACGTTCGCGATACCCCGACCAACACCACATCAGCTTCTTCCAAGTCCTCCAGATGCTGGCCGTCATCGTGCAGCATCGTGTAGTTGAGGGCATCGATACGCTTGAAATAATCGGCATTCAGGGTGTGTTGCGCCCCGACACGATGCGAGGTTTCGGTTCCGAGATAGGATTGCAGAAGCTGCAGAACCGGTCCCAGGATCGATAAGCAGGGCAGGCTCAGCTCACGGCAACGATTTTCAAGTCGTTGCAGCAGCACATCATCAAGTAGGGTGTAAAGGACGATACCGGGCGACTCTTCAATCTCAGCCAGTACACGATCGAGCTGTTTCTGCGTCCGGACTAAAGGGTAGATGTGTTCTACGGCCGAGACTTTCGTGTATTGCGCCGTCGCCGCGCGAGCGACGGTCGTTAACGTCTCGCCGGTCGCATCCGACACAAGGTGAAGATGGAAATAGCTACCGGTACGCTGCGCCATGGTAAAGAGGACTAACTGTGGATTACCGGGGAGAAGGCCACGAGTGGCACCCAAGTGCAAGTCCAGGCTCGGCACAAGCCCTCAGGCTTTCCCCACTATAGAAGTGAGGAGAGCGTTGACACTTATCGGCCGATTCAAGGGTAAATGTGAATCAGATCTGGATTATCAATCACGAGATACGATGGAAGCAGCGATAAAGCTTGCACTCTCGAACTAAGTTCATATGGATCGCAATTTACTCCACAGGGCCGGCATAACTTTCTCAGCGTGGATACCATGTGGACAGAAATGTATGAGTCAAATCAACGCTCCAACAATCACAACTAAAGATTCTTAAGATGTATTTTTAAGGACATCTCTGCGGTGGGATATCGCTTGTGACAAAGCCCGTTCTCGATGTTCTCAATCGCCAGCGCTGCAATCCACCACCGGTCTGGTTGATGCGGCAAGCCGGCCGCTATCTGCCGGAATATCGAATACTGCGTGAGAAAGCCGGTGACTTTTTTAAACTCTGCTTCACGCCCGAACTTGCGGCCGAGGCGACACTTCAACCGATCCGTCGATTTGGTTTCGATGCCGCAATTCTGTTTTCTGACATCCTGGTCGTCCCACATGCGCTTGGACAGTCGGTACACTTTACCCTGAACGAGGGACCGCAGCTCGATGCAATTGTAGATCGCCGAGACCTGACACGGCTGAAGAGGGAACTTGACCACGGCCTACTTGCACCGATTTACGAGACCATCGAGCGGGTGAAGGCAGATCTTCCACCGGCCGTTTCCTTGCTTGGGTTTTGCGGTGCGCCCTGGACGGTCGCAAGTTATATGATAGCGGGTGTTGGCACATCGGAGCAGGAGCCTGCCCGGCGCTTTGCCTATAAAGATCCGGAGGGATTTGATGATCTGATCGAAAGATTGATCAAGGCATCTGCCGGTTACCTGATTCGGCAGCTGGAGGCAGGCGTCGATGCGGTGCAGATCTTCGATACCTGGGCCGGTGTGCTGCCGGCAGAAGAATTCCATCGGTGGTGCATCGAGCCTATCCAGAGAATTATCGCCGCCGTCCGCCACCATGTCGCGAACGCAAAAGTAATCGGATTTCCCCGCGGGGCCGGCACCAAACTCTTGCGCTATGTGGAGCACGTGCCGGTCGACGCGATCAGCCTTGACTGGACAGTTGATCCCGCATTCGTGCGCGAGCACATTGAGCTGCGCGTGCCGGTGCAGGGAAATCTCGACCCGCTCGTGCTGCTCGCAGGTGGCGCTGCACTGGACCGCTCGGTCGAGATGATACTGAAAGCATTCTCCGGGCGGCCGTTCATCTTCAATCTCGGACACGGCATTTTGCCGCAAACGCCAATTGCGCATGTGGAGCAGATGCTTGCCCGCGTGCGCGCGGCAGAACCCGCAGCATGAGCGGAGCAAGGCATGTATGTGTGGCTCAAGGCATTCCATGTGATCGCAATCATCGCGTGGATGGCGGGAATGCTCTATCTGCCGCGCCTATTCGTCTATCATTGCGAGGCCGAGCCCCACTCCAGGCAGTCTGAGACTTTCAAGATCATGGAGCGGCGGCTCCTCAACGTGATCACCACTCCCGCCATGGTGGTGAGCTGGGTGCTTGGCTTGTGGCTTGCATGGGCCGGTGGCTCCTACCTCGCCGGCTGGCTGCAGGCGAAGGTGGTCTTGGTTCTCGGACTCTCCGCCTTGCACGGATTCTTTGTGCGCTGCGTACGCGAGTTCGCCCGTGACCAGAATCGGCATTCTCAGGGATTCTATCGAATTATCAATGAAGTACCGGCGGTGCTCTTGGTCGGGATCGTGATCCTCGCGATCGTCAAGCCGTTCTGATGAGTCCACAACAAAGCGCCGGCGACGACGCGCGGCACTTGCGCATGGAACCGTCTTTACATATGTTGGCTGCATCTCCCCGAACGCAGGCAGATGCATCTAGTTACCGGCCCAAGTGCGGGAGCCGGCCCATGCATCGGGCTTAAAGGCCTCGGTTAAGACCTGCGATTCCCCCTCCGTATCGATCGGCAGCTTTTTTAGTTACCGATCCCCTCCATAGGACTACCCCGTATGCGGGAAATGAAACTCCAGGACCTCAAGGCCAAAACACCGGCCGAGCTAGTCTCGTTCGCCGAGGAGCTCGAGGTCGAAAATGCCAGCACCATGCGCAAGCAGGAGCTGATGTTCGGTATTCTCAAACAGCTCTCCATGCGCGAGACCGATATCGTCGGTGAAGGCGTGGTCGAGGTGCTCTCGGACGGCTTCGGCTTCCTACGCTCGCCGGAAGCCAATTACCTGCCCGGGCCCGACGACATCTATGTCTCGCCGTCGCAGATCCGCCGGTTCGGGCTGCGTACCGGTGACACCATCGATGGTCACATCCGCTCGCCCAAGGAAGGCGAGCGTTATTTTGCGCTGCTCAAGGTCAACACGATCAATTTTGAGGATCCAGAGAAGGCGCGCCACAAGGTCAATTTTGACAATCTCACGCCGCTCTACCCCGAGGAGCGGTTACGCATGGAGCACGAGGATCCGACCAAGAAAGATCTCTCCCCCCGAGTGATCGATATCGTTGCGCCGATAGGCAAAGGCCAGCGCGCATTGATCGTGTCGCCGCCGCGCACGGGCAAAACGGTGCTACTGCAGAACATCGCCCACGCGATCACCGCGAACCATCCGGAATGCTACCTGATCGTGCTGCTCATCGACGAGCGGCCGGAGGAGGTGACCGACATGCAGCGTTCGGTGAAGGGCGAGGTCGTATCCTCGACCTTCGACGAACCGGCATCGCGCCATGTTCAGGTCGCCGAAATGGTGATCGAAAAGGCCAAGCGCCTGGTCGAGCACAGCCGCGACGTGGTCATCCTCCTAGATTCGATTACTCGGCTCGGTCGTGCCTACAATACAGTGGTGCCGTCCTCCGGTAAGGTGCTCACCGGCGGCGTCGACGCGAACGCGCTGCAGCGGCCGAAGCGCTTCTTCGGCGCGGCGCGCAACATCGAAGAAGGCGGTTCGCTCACCATTATAGCTACCGCCCTGATCGACACCGGCAGCCGTATGGACGAAGTGATCTTCGAGGAGTTCAAGGGCACCGGCAATTCGGAAATAATTCTCGACCGCAAGGTGGCGGACAAACGCACCTTCCCGGCCATGGACATCACGCGGTCGGGCACCCGCAAGGAGGAACTGCTGGTGGCGCCCGATCAGCTCAAGAAGATGTATATCTTGCGTCGCATCCTCAATCCGATGGGCACCATGGATGGGATTGACTTCCTGCTCGACAAGCTGCGCAACACCAAGACCAATGGCGACTTCTTCGAGTCGATGAACGCGTGATCAGCGCCGCGCCGCGCGCACAGCTTCGGCAATCGCATCAGGCTCACGGACCGGCAGCGAGCAAGTCTCGCCGACGCAGATGAAGGCTGCGCTCTGTCCTGCCGCTTTAATCTTGTCGTGGGCGGGATGTTCGGGCGGCAGCCCGCGCGACGCGCGCAGCACGACGCGGTCGAGGAAGGGAAGCTTGCGCGCGGCGGCGAGCAGTTCATCGGCGCGCCCATCCTCTCCTGCCACGACGATCTCGGCTGCGCGCAGGCGCAGGTCCAGCGCGTTGATAAGGGCGAGATGCGCAAACACATTTTCGCCGGCGCTCGCAGCTATTCCTTCGAATAGCCGATCGACCTTGTCGCGCCAGGCCTGCTGACCGGTGAAGAACGCGAGGCGGATCAGGTTCTGCGCCGCCAGGGCGTTGGCATTCGGTGTCGCATCATCAGTGGTGGCGCTGGGCCGCACCACCAGGCCCTCAGCATCATCGGCGGTGAGGAAATAGCCGCCGTTCTCCGGATTGACGTAATGCCGGTCGAGCGTCGCCTGCCAGGCGAGTGCACGCTCCAGATATGCTTGCTCGCCGGTGGCTTCGTGCAGCAACAGCGCTGCGCGAATCATGGAAGCGTGATCGGAGGCGAGGCCCGGGACGATCAGTTTGCCTGCGCGCCATGAATGGCCGAGGCGGTCTCCATGCGCCATCTTGGCGTCAACGAACAAGAAGGCGCGCGCGGCCATTTCAAGCCACAGTGGCTCTCTTAACGCGAGCCCGGCATTGACGAGCGCGGCAATCATCAAGCCATTCCAGTCCGCCAGCACCTTGTCATCGAGGCCCGGCCGCACTCGTTTGTCGCGAACGCTGAGTAATTTTTCGCGTAACGGCGCGAGCCTTTGCTCGTCCTCCGTACTACGCGGCATATGCTTGAGGCGATTGAGAATATTGTGGCCTTCGAAGTTGCCCTCGGCGGCGACATCGTAATGGGCGGCGAAAAAGGCAGCATCATCCTTACCCAAGGCGCTCGTCACCTCGTCCAACGACCAAACGTAAAACTTGCCCTCTTCGCCCTCGGAATCGGCGTCCAGCGAGGCGCAAAACGCTCCCTCGGGTGTTGTCATTTCTCGCGCCAGCCAAGCCACCGTCTCGCGCGCGCGACGCCGGAACAAGTCATTGCTCGAGCGCAGGTAAGCGAGCGCGAGCAGTTCGAGCAGGAGCGCATTGTCGTAAAGCATCTTTTCGAAATGCGGCACGAGCCAACGCTCGTCGACCGAATAGCGCGAGAAGCCGCCGCCGAGATGATCGTAGATGCCGCCCTCGCAAATGCGAGCGAGCGTGAGGTCCGCCGCCGCGAAACATCGGCTGTTGTTCGTGCGTTCCCCCGCGCGCCACAAAAATTCCAGCATCATCGATTGCGGAAATTTGGGCGCGCCGCGTATGCCGCCGTTGACCGGATCGATTATGCCCAAGAGCTGATCAGCAGCGCGGTCAAGGTCGGGTGCGGCAATCACCACGCGGCCCTCGGGCTTTGCGCTGGCCGTCAGCTGCGCCATAAGCGTGCTGCGGTTCTGCTCCACGCTTTTGGGCTTCTCCCGGAATACGCGCTCGACCTCACGCAAGACGTCGACGAACGCCGGCTTCCCATATCGGGCGGTATTGGGAAAGTAAGTGCCGCCCCAGAACGGCTCGCCGTTCGGGGTGAGGAACATCGTCAGCGGCCAGCCGCCGTGCTCACCGAGGTGGTGCAAAGCCGACATGTAGATCTGGTCGATGTCGGGACGCTCTTCGCGATCCACTTTGATGTTAACGAACAGATCATTCATGACCTGCGCGGTTGCCGCGTCTTCGAAGCTCTCGTGCGCCATGACATGACACCAGTGGCAGGCTGCATAGCCGACCGAGAGCAGGATCGGTTTGTTGGTGCGCTTTGCTTCGGCGAGTGCCTCGATTCCCCACGGCCACCAGTCGACCGGATTGTGCTTATGCTGCAGCAGGTAGGGGCTCGTCTCGTGCCCGAGACGGTTCTCGTGGGATGTGGCGACCGAATTCGATGACATCTACTGACAATGCCCGCCGGTGCGCTTGGTTCAGCGCGCGAGACCCGGCTAGATCACGAATAAATCGGCTTTCAAGCTACGCGTAACCTATTGCGCTGCGATATGACCTGCAAGCTGAGGACGTTCGAGTACGCCAAGAGATGACCAGCGACCGCGACACCATCTTTGCCCTCTCCTCCGGAAGGCCGCCGGCAGCAATCGCCGTTATTCGCGTTTCCGGTCCGCGCGCGGGCGCGGCTCTCGAACGGCTGATCGGTCGCGTGCCGCAGCCGCGACGCGCGTCGCTTGCTCAGGTGCGCGATCCGGCGACCCATCACGTCATCGACGAGGGACTTGTCTTATGGTTCCCCGGTCCGAACAGCGCGACTGGCGAAGACGTCGCCGAGCTACACGTGCACGGCGGCCGCGCGGTGATCGTGGCGGTTCTTTCGGCGCTGGCGAAGCTCGCCGGCTTGCGTCATGCGGAAGCAGGGGAGTTCACGCGCCGCAGCTTCGAAAACGGGCGCATGGAGTTGACCGCGGTCGAGGGGCTTGCCGACCTGGTTGCCGCTGAAACCGAGGCGCAACGTCGGCAGGCCTACCAGCAACTCAGAGGCCTCCTTGGTGATCGCGCCGAGAGCTGGCGGCAGCGGTTGATCGAGGCGCTCGCTTTGGTCGAAGCCGGCATTGATTTTTCCGACGAGGAGGACGTCCCCAAGGACATGATGTCGCGTGCCTTGGAACTCATTCGCCCACTCGGTGAGGAAATCAGCAAGGCGGGCGCGAGGCAGGGCGAGCGCTTGCGCGAGGGGCTGCGCGTTGCGATCGCGGGACCGCCGAATGCGGGAAAGTCGACCTTGTTCAACCGCCTGGCGCGTCGCGAGGCCGCAATCGTATCGCCTTTCCCCGGGACCACGCGCGACGTGCTCGAACTCCACCTCGACCTTGGCGGCTATCCGGTCACTGTCCTCGATACGGCCGGCATGCGCGAGACGAGCGACCCCATCGAACGCGAAGGGGTCCGGCGGGCGAGCGAACAGGCCGCCAGCGCCGATCTTGTGCTCTGGGTCACGGACGCTACCAAGATGAAATCGCCAAAGTTTTCAGCGCGCTGCGCACCCCACTCCGCACCGAATGCCGCCTGGCTGGTGGTCAACAAGACAGATCTTCTGACGGAGCAGGAGAGGCAAAGAGCCGAATCTGGATTCGGAAAATATGAAAATATGAATCTAGTTTCCAGTTCTACCGGGACCGGCGTAGACGGATTGGTGAACGCACTTTCCGGCTTTGCGGAGCGCTTCTTCACACCTGAACCTGCATTGGTCACGCGCGAGCGCCAGCGGGCGCATCTGAGAGAGACCGTCCTGGCGCTAGAGCGCGCGAAATGTGCCGCGCAGGAAGGCCGTGAGGAAATCATGGCGGAACACCTTCGGCTGGCGAGCAGGGCGTTGGGCAAGCTTCTGGGGCGGGTCGACGTGGAGGACGTTCTGGATGTGATCTTCCGAGATTTCTGTGTTGGGAAATAGCCGGCGATCGGGTTCCTCGTTTTTGCCCGCCGGGCGGCTGCGAAGGCGGAGTGAAGCCTGCCGGACTATGCTACATCCACTCGCCCATGTTTCACGTGAAACGCTCTCGCCGAGCGGGGCGAAATAGACGATCGATATCACCTTGGGTAGAAGCTCCGCGCTCGAAGGTTCGTAACGGATGGATGCGCAATACGACGTGATCGTGGTGGGTGGTGGCCATGCCGGCTGTGAGGCGGCGGCGGCCGCGGCGCGTCTGGGCGCCAAAACTGCGCTGGTTACGCATCGCTTCGCGACCATAGGCGCAATGTCATGCAATCCCGCGATCGGGGGCCTCGGCAAAGGCCACCTTGTCCGTGAGATCGATGCATTGGACGGCCTGATGGGGCGGATGGCCGACCTCGGGGGCATCCAGTTCCGTGTCCTCAACCGGCGCAAAGGTCCGGCAGTGCGTGGACCGCGCGCCCAGGCGGATCGCAGGCTCTATGCCCGCGCCATGCAACAGGCAATCTCGGGGATTCCCAATCTCACCGTTATCCAAGCCGAGGCGGACGACCTCATTATTCGAGGCAAACGAAGCGCTGGCATCAAGCTAGCGGATGGGCGCGAGCTCGGGACAGCGGCCGTCGTACTGACAACCGGGACCTTTTTGCGGGGTCTCATCCACGTCGGGGATCGAACGACGCCCGCGGGCCGCGTCGGCGAAGCGCCTGCGATTGGCCTTGCTTTGACGCTGGAGTGGCTTGGATTTGCGCTCGGGCGGCTCAAGACCGGGACACCGCCGCGGCTCGATGGCCGCACAATCGATTGGGTCGCCGTGGACATGCAGCCGGGAGATGAGCCGCCCGAGCCGTTTTCCACCCTTACCGAGCGCATTGAAAACCCGCAGGTCCAGTGCGGTATTACCCGCACGAACGCAGCGACCCATCAGATTATCCGCGAGAACGTTCACCGCTCGCCGATGTATTCCGGTCAGATTCGCAGCAAGGGGCCCCGTTATTGCCCGTCGATCGAGGACAAGATCGTGCGCTTCGGCGAGCGGGAAGGGCATCAGATTTTTCTTGAGCCTGAGGGGCTCGATGATCCCACGGTCTATCCCAATGGCATCTCGACTTCGTTGCCGGAGGAGGTGCAAATCGCGCTGATCGCGACCATCCCGGGGCTCGGGAGGGCGCGCATTATCCGGCCCGGCTACGCGATCGAATACGACCACGTCGATCCGCGCGAGCTTGAGCCCACGTTGGAGACCAAGCGGATGCCGGGTCTGTTCCTGGCGGGACAAATTAATGGGACAACCGGTTACGAAGAGGCGGCGGCTCAGGGCCTGCTTGCGGGGCTCAATGCGGCCTCGCGCGCGGGTGGGGGAGGCGCCGTTACCTTCGACCGTGCCGAGGCATATCTCGCGGTAATGATTGATGATTTGGTGACGCGCGGCGTGACAGAGCCGTACCGGATGTTCACCTCGCGCGCGGAATACCGGCTCACCCTGCGTGCCGACAATGCCGATCAGCGCCTCACAGGGCGAGGCATTGCAATTGGCTGCGTCGGTGCAACGCGCCGCTCCCGGCACGAGTCGAAGATGGCAGCCCTTGACGCGGCACGCGATTTCGCCCGCTCGGTTTCGCTGACACCGAACGAGGCGGAACGCCATGGACTTGCCCTCAACAGGGACGGCCAGCGGCGTACCGCTTTTGAGCTGCTATCACACCCGAACATTGGCATCGCAGAACTCGCGAAGATCTGGCCCCGCTTCGCCGATCTGCCGCCGAAAATCGCAGAACAAGTCGAAATCGACGCTAAATATGAGGTCTACCTGTCACGCCAGGCAGCTGACATCGCTGCCTATCGCCGAGATGAAAGCCTGCAACTCCCAGAGGGATTCGACTATTCGCAGCTGCCCGGGCTCTCAATTGAAGCTTGCCAAAAGCTCAGTTCCGCGCGTCCCCGCACGATCGCTCAGGCCGCGCAGATGGATGGCATCACGCCGGCGGCGCTCACCCTTCTCGTTGCGCACCTCCGACGGATTGGCCAGCGCCCTAAAGCTGCGGCCGCCGCAAGCTAATGTCGCGGACCCGCCGGCCCCCTTCTAGTACGGGGCAGAGGAGCCGGGGAAGCGGGCGAGGCAAGGCCACGGCGCCTGCAGCTGCAGATCGCGCTCGCGCGCTGGTCCTCACGCCCGTTTCACGTGAAACACTCGAACGCCTCGATCGCTTCGTTGCGCTTCTGCTGACGTGGCAGCGGACCACAAACCTGATTGCCCCATCCACGGTTTTGAATCTGTGGACACGGCACATCGCCGACTCGCTGCAGCTGCTAAGCTTCGTGCCCGATGCGCGGATTTGGGTCGACCTGGGGGCGGGAGGCGGTTTCCCCGGCCTGGTGATTGCCTGTGCGCTTGCGGACCGGCCCGGCGCTCACGTTTATCTCGTTGAAAGTAATCACAAAAAGGCGGCGTTCCTGCGTGAAGCCCAGCGCCTGACCGCGGCGCCAGCGACCGTGCATGCCACGCGCGGCGAGGAATTCGTGGCGAGCTTCGAAGGCCGGGCGGATGTCGTGACCGCACGCGCCCTCGCTCCCCTCAAGCCATTGCTGGACCAATGCTTTCCGCTTCTGGGGAAAAACGGTGCGGTGGGCTTGTTCCCGAAGGGGCGACATGCAGAGCTTGAACTCCGAGAGGCGCGTGAGTCGGCCGCCATGCAGGGGTGGGCCATGGCAGCCGCGCTCGTGCCCAGCCGCATCGAGCCTGCGGGACACATTGTCGTCATTCGGGATGTGGAGCGGCGCAACATAAGGCCATAACATTTCACCTGATTCGCGACCTAGGGCTCCTTGACGCGGGACGCAATGCCATGACCGACCCTGCGGATTTGCCGGCGCCGTCGCCGGCACAAACGCCGTCCGTCGTTGCCCTTGCAAGCCGTATTGGCAACCCCGCGCCCGCGCGTGTCATCGCGATTGCCAACCAGAAAGGCGGCGTCGGCAAGACCACGACCGCGATCAATCTCGGCACCGCACTGGCCGCCATCGGCGAGCAGGTTCTGATCATCGATCTCGATCCACAGGGCAATGCGTCGACCGGCCTCGGGATCGATCGGGGCAACCGTCGCCATTCGACTTACGATGTGTTGATGGGAGCGGCGAGTTTGTCGGATGCCGTGCTCGCGACCGCGGTGCCGCGCCTCTCGATTGTGCCCTCGACCATCGATCTCTCCGGCCTCGAACTCGAGGTGAGCCAAGAGCGCGATCGGGCTTTTCGGCTGCGCGGGGCGCTTGCGCCGATGCGCGGTACGACCGCGCGCGTGAACGATTTCAGCTATGTGCTGATCGATTGTCCGCCGTCTCTCAATCTGCTCACTGTCAACGCACTGGCGGCAGCAGATGCCGTTCTGGTCCCGCTGCAGTGCGAATTCTTCGCGCTGGAAGGATTGTCGCAGCTCCTGCAGACCGTCCACACCGTGAAATCCCAGCTCAACCCCGAGCTCATGATCCACGGCATCGTGCTCACGATGCATGATGCACGCAACAATCTCTCGAACCAGGTCGTGGCCGATGTGCGGGCGAACAGCAAGCAGAAGGTCTACGACACCGTCATCCCACGCAACGTGCGCGTATCGGAGGCGCCGTCCTACGGCAAACCCGTGCTCGTCTACGATCTCAAATGCGTTGGGAGCGAAGCCTATTTGCGGCTGGCGACCGAGATCATTCAGCGCGAGAAGGAATTGACGGCACACTCGCCGCCCGCGGAGAACGTCATTGATTCGGATCAGCGGCATGGTGCCGCGTGATGCAACAAGCTTGAGGAGGCGCGGCCATGCCAGATGAGGGCCGATCGCGACTCGGGCGCGGTCTTGCCGCGCTGATGGGCGACGTTGGCGTCGAAACGACGAGCGCACCCGAGCGCGCACGCAACCAGCGTCGCGTTCCGATCGAGTTTCTCAGGCCCAATCCGCGCAATCCTCGACGCAACTATCCAGAAGCCGAGCTCGATGAGCTTGCGGCGTCAATAAAAGAGCACGGCATCATCCAACCGGTTATTGTCCGTTCGCTCCACGGCGCGAAAGATGCCTATGAAATCATAGCTGGCGAGCGGCGCTGGCGAGCGGCCCAGCGCGCCGCTCTGCACGAAATTCCAATCGTGCCGCTCGAAGTAAGCGACAGCGAAGCGCTCGAGCTTGCGATCATCGAGAACGTGCAGCGCACTGATCTTAATGCGCTGGAGGAAGCCGCCGGATATCAGGCGCTCGCGAGCGAGTACCAGCGCAGTCACGACGATATCGCCAAGGTCGTCGGCAAGAGCCGCAGTCATGTCAGCAATACACTGCGCCTGCTGAAGCTGCCGGAGCCCGTGAAGGCTTTCATCCACGCCGGCAAGATTACGGCTGGCGCCGCGCGTATGCTCGTCGGCGCGCCCGATCCGGAAGAGATGGCGCGCGAGATCGTCGACCGGGGGCTCAACGTTCGCCAGGTGGAGGCGCTGGCGAAGGAGCGCGCATCAAGCAGACGCAGCGCGACTAACAATCGCGCGGTGAAGAACGCCGATACGATTGCGCTCGAGCGGCGGGTTTCGGACGCGCTTGGCCTTGCAGTCGCGATCGATCACCGCGGCGAAGGCGGGATGCTGCGAATCCGTTATCGCAGCCTCGATCAGCTCGACCACGTGCTGCGGCGACTTGAAAAGAATTGATCCGGACAGTCGCGAATGCGTTCTGGCCGTTGTCCTTGCGGCGGTGGCACACAAGCGTCTGCAGTTATTGCTTTCGGCGCGCGTCAAGGGCGAGCGTCAGTAGTGCCCGCCGCGCAATCGGTTCGGCCATTGCGGACTGCCGGCGCGCTTCGAGCGCGGCCTCTCCCAGCCGCGCCATCGCACGTTCTAGCCGTGCCGATGTCCAGGTCCTGAGCGCAGCTTCGACGACACGCTTGCGATTGAAATGAACGAATGGCTGGATGCCTTCGGCGGCCTCGGTGATCGAGTCGCCTTGGTCGATGGACAGCCTCGCCCTATGCAGCTGTGCCACATGCCGTAGGGCGGCCGACAGGATCGCGCCCGGCGCTGTTCCAGAGGTGCGCGCCTTGGCGAACTGGACTTCGACCTCGCCAGGGCTGCCGGCAAACGCGGCGTCGATCAACTCATCGAGCGCGAGCGTCGAGGCGTCGGCAACCACCGCCGCCACGTCTTCCAACTCAACGCGTTCCTTGCCGCGCGTGAACAGCGCCACCTTGCGAATTTCATGGCGCGACGCGAGGCGATCGCCTCCGAGCAACGGAATGAGAGCGGCGCGCGCCTCCGGCGATATGGCAAGACCGGCCTCGCCCATCTCCTGGTCAATGAGACGAATCAAATCTTTTTCCGTGTCGGGGTAGCAAGGCAGCGCAGCGGCGGTCTTGGCGCGCTCGCAAACAGCGCGCAGCGGCGCGTTGCGCTTGAGGTCGCCGGCCTCGATCAAGATGCGGCAATTCGGCGGGGGCGCTGCAATGAGAGCTTCGAGCGCGGGAGCAAAGTTGCGCGCGCCGGCCTTTATCCAGACTGCCCGGCGGCCGCCGAACAGTGGAATCGTGTTGGCCTCGTCGACGAGGCGGGTAGGCTCGCTGCTGAGATCGTCGCCATCAAGCCGCGCAAGTTGAAAAGGATCCTTCGGATCGTCGACCGATTGGCGCACAAGCGCTTCCGCGCGCTCGCGCACCAGGCCCGCATCCGGGCCGAAGATGAGCACGATCGGCCGAGTCGGGCGGGCAAGGAAGTTCTCGACCTCGGAGCCTTTCAGCGCGACCATGAGGTCTCCCGATCTCCTGCATCATGTCGAGGGGGGCAGCGAGAAGCGCTCTGCCCCGTTCAAATCGGGGAGAGCTCGGCCGCCTCTGCGAAGAGACGATTTTGAGAAGCGCCTTTACGTCCCAGCGATGAAATAGGATGCAAGCCGCGCCCTGATATTGTCGGAGATCACTTTCGCCGCGCGCAACTCAGCATCCCGCAATCCGCGCACGCGTGCGAACCGTTGCTCCTGGCCTGGAATGTCATAGGACACGCGGGAGAAGGTGGTGCCAGTGACCACGAGCTTGCCAGTTCCGATTTCGGTCAGCGTATACGTCGCATTGATGCCGTAGTTCTCCACATCGGGCCGCGAGGTGTTCACGTCGACGATGATCGATGCGCGTGTGGAGGTGATGGCAATCTTCAGTCGATGGGTGGGTGGCGCCGCGTAGCCGCCCCCGGTGAAGTCAAAGAGCAGCGCATTGCGGATTTCGACCGCGATCCGCGCCTCGTCGGTTCCCTTCGGCGCCTGGATCTGCTGCACGTCAACCGCGCTGAGCTGGTCGCGCAACAGCGGCCCGCCGGCTGGAGATTGCTCGCCATAAAGTGGTTGGAAGCAGCCGGCGGCCAACGCGGCGAGCGCCAGCGCGCCGATGGCGCGCATCAGCTTTGCCCGCGCGGAGACGGTCGGGCAAGGCACGGCTTGTCCCGGCCCCATGCGCCATCGCGTGGGAGAGCCGAGTAGAGCCGTACCCTTGTCATGCCACCACATTGACGATCCTTTGCGGAACGACGATCACTTTCTTGGGCGGCCTGCCATCGAGCGCCCGTTTTACTGCATCGAGGGCCAAAACAGCGGACTCGATCTCGGTGTTGGCAGCATTTCGGGCAACTGTGACATCGCCGCGCTTCTTACCATTGATTTGGACCGGAAGTGTGATCATGTTTTCGACCAAAAGGTCGGCCTCGAGCTGCGGCCAAGGCTCTGAGGAGACAAGCGTTTTGTGGCCGAGCGCGGCCCAGCACTCCTCCGCCAGATGCGGCATCATCGGGTGAAATAGCCGCACCAGAATGTCGGCTGCTTCCCGCACCGCCCAGCGATAGTCGGCAGTTGGCTCGGTCGTTAGATCGGCGAGTGAGCTCTGGAACGCGTTGGCAAGTTCGTAAATATGCGCGACGCACACGTTGAAGCGAAGTCGCTCGATATCCTCCGAGACGCGCGCGAGCCCTCGGTGGGCCGCCTTGCGCAAGGTGAGCGCGGCCTCGCTGAAGTGGGGCGGGCGGGGAAGATCCGCGGGTGCGGCCACCTCTGCTGCCTCGCGCACCAGCCGCCAGAGCCGTTGCACGAATCGCCAAGCGCCCTGCACGCCCTCCTCGGTCCAGATCACATCCCGTTCGGGGGGCGAATCGGAGAGCATGAACCAGCGCGCGGTGTCGGCGCCGTAGCTCCCAATAATGTCGTCAGGGTCGACCGTGTTGCGTTTCGACTTCGACATCTTCTCGATGGGGCCGATCGCGACCGGTTCGCCGGTTGCGAGCAGTCTGGCGCGACGTTCTTCGCCCGCGCCTTCGACTCTGACTTCGGCGGGCATGACCCATTCCCCGTTCGCGGCGTGATAGGTCTCGTGTACCACCATGCCCTGGGTGAACAGGCCCGCGAACGGCTCATCGAGGTCGATGTGCCCGGTCGCGCACATCGCGCGCGTGAAGAAGCGGCTGTAGAGCAGGTGCAGAATGGCATGCTCAATGCCACCGATATATTGGTCGACAGGCATCATCCGGTCGGCGACCGCGCGATTCGTTGGACACGTCGCCCACGGATCGGTGAAGCGGATGAAGTACCAGGACGAGTCGACGAACGTGTCCATGGTATCGGTCTCGCGCCGAGCTGCCCCGCCGCATTGCGCGCACGTCACGTTTTTCCAGGTCGGATGGTGGTCGAGTGGATTGCCGGGTCGATCGAAATTCACGTCGTCGGGCAGGGTGATTGGCAGATCGCGTTCGGGCACCGGCACGATGCCGCAGCGCTCGCAGTGAATCACAGGAATCGGGCAGCCCCAGTAGCGCTGGCGTGAAATGCCCCAGTCGCGCAAACGGAAATTGACTTGGCGCGTGGCAATGGGGGAGTTGCCATGCGATGTCCGCTCGAGTCGTTGTGCAACCTCTTGCTTCGCTTGCTCCACGCTCATGCCGTCGAGAAAGCGCGAATTGATCATGCGGCCGTCGCCTTCATATGCGGTGTCGGTGATGATGAAGGTGTCGGCCTCCTGTCCTGGCGGGCACACCACTGGCGTGTTGCCGAGGCCGTATTTGTTGGCGAAGTCGAGGTCGCGCTGGTCGTGTGCCGGGCAGCCGAAGATCGCGCCCGTGCCGTAGTCCATCACCACGAAATTGGCGACATAGACCGGAAGCTTCCAGTTCGGGTCGAAGGGGTGGAGAGCCTTCATGCCGGTGTCGAAACCCTTCTTCTCGGCGGTATCTATCAATTGCTGTGCAGTGCCGTGGCGTCTGCATTCCGCGATGAATGCCGCGAGTGCGGGGTTCTTGGCTGCCGCGGCGGCGGCGAGCGGATGATCGGGCGAAAGCGCCATGAACTTGGCGCCGAACAGCGTATCATGCCGCGTGGTGAAGACTTCGAGTTCGTCTTCCGCATTCGGTGTTGTGGTGGGATCGAGCGCAAAGCGGATGAGGAGTCCTTCGGAGCGGCCGATCCAATTGCGCTGCATCACGCGAACCTTCTCGGGCCAGCGGTCGAGCCGGTCGAGCGCCTGCAGCAAATCCTCGGAAAATTTGGTGATTCGGAAATACCACTGCGGCATTTCGCGCTGTTCGACCACTGCCCCCGAGCGCCAGCCGCGGCCGTCGATCACCTGCTCGTTGGCGAGCACGGTCTGGTCGACCGGATCCCAGTTCACCTTGCCCAGCTTGCGTTCGACCAGACCCGCGCGAAGAAAGTCGAGGAACATCTTTTGCTGGTGCTTGTAGTAGGCGGGATCGCAGGTCGCGACCTCGCGCGTCCAGTCGAGCGAGAGCCCCATTGATTTGAGCTGCGCCTTCATCGCGGCGATGTTCTGATAAGTCCATGTCTTGGGATGGACCTGGCGCTCCATGGCCGCGTTCTCCGCCGGCATGCCGAACGCGTCCCAGCCCATGGGATGCAGCACGTTGAGGCCCATCGCGCGTTTGAAGCGCGCGACCACGTCACCCATGGTGTAGTTGCGCACGTGCCCCATATGGATGCGTCCCGACGGATACGGGAACATCTCCAGGACGTAGTATTTCTGGCGCGGATCGTCGTTACGGGTGGCGAAAATGCCCCGCTCGTCCCACACTTTTTGCCAGCGGACCTCCGCCTCGCGGGCATTGTATCGCTCGATGGCCATGGAATGAGTATGCCTGCCAAATACTTACCAAGGCACTAGGGCAGCAAACGGGCATTGGTCAACTGTCTCGACGTCATCTTTGGCACTAAGTCCGGCCGCTGCTTTGCTGTTCTGGGACGAAAGATGCTGGCGTGAGGATTCGAGCCATTTGGTGAAACCCTCCCGCGCGAAGTATTTCGTCCAGCGGCCGCAATCCTCCGGGTTGCAGTCGAACGTTGCCCGCCAACGAAGCTCTTAGTGCCGTCCTGGCTTGAACCACTGAAGTGCGATCGAAGCCGGCTTGAATCGTTTCGATCTCGCGGAAATCGGGTGGCGCGCTTATCTCCGATTTGAGAGCAAGGAGCGGAGTGCTTGCGGTGCTGCGATCCATAGATTGCCACCAGGATGCGGATCGATCCGCGTGAACCTGATGGAGCAAGACGATGTCCTTGATGATGCGAACCGCCGAAAAATCGGAAAAATTGGCGTCTCTTGATAATGATGCGTGCTGGAGCGCGGTCGAACGGCGCGATCGCGCGGCCGACAGCACATTCGTTTATTCTGTGCGCACGACCGGTGTCTATTGCCGGCCGTCGTGTGCCGCGCGTCTGCCGCGACGCGATAACGTGGCCTTCTACAAAACCTGCGCCGATGCCGAGCGTGCGGGATTTCGGCCGTGCAAACGCTGCCGACCAAATGCACCCGCGCTCGTCGACGTCCACGCCGGCGCGGTCGCGCGCGCGTGCCGCCTCATTGAAGAGGCTGAGGAGGCACCGAGCCTCGATACGTTGGCGCGAGCCGCCGGCATGAGCCGTTTCCATTTCCACCGCGTGTTCAAGGCAGTCACCGGCGTGACGCCGAAGGCCTATGCCGCCGGCCATCGCGGCAAGCGCGTGCGCGAGGAGCTCTCCTCGGGCGAGAGCGTCACGCAAGCGATCTATGGCGCCGGCTTTAACTCCAACGGGCGTTTCTACGCCGCCGCGCCAGGTCTTCTCGGCATGACGCCGACGCAGTTTCGCAGCGGCGGGAGCGGCAACGTCATTCGCTTTGCGGTTGGCGAGTGCTCGCTCGGTGCGATCCTGGTCGCGGTCACCACCAAAGGCGTGTGCGCCATCGAGTTCGGCGACGATCCCGAGGCGTTGATCTGCGCTCTGCAGGACCGCTTCCCCAAAGCGCAGCTTCTCGGTGGCGATAAAGCATTCGAGCGGCTCGTCGCGGAGGTGGTCGGTTTCGTCGAGGCGCCGGCGCGTGGCCTCGATCTGCCGCTCGATATCCGCGGCACCGCATTCCAGCAGCGGGTGTGGAAG
>Ga0209647_1000276_pt1 | contig 48583 bp, 53 predicted proteins | sample GraSoi_2013_60cm_FD_185827 | JGI IMG/M metagenome (GOLD analysis project Ga0209647, IMG submission 185827) | Grasslands soil microbial communities from the Angelo Coastal Reserve, California, USA - Sample 9_17_2013_60cm (SPAdes) (version 2) | ecosystem: Environmental > Terrestrial > Soil >...
ATTGTAGCGCCAGCTTCCCTACAAGCCGAGACGCTGCCAGATGGTGGAGGTGGGTCCCGCCATGTTCATCGTGTAGAAATGCAAGCCGGGCGCGCCGCCCTGCAGCAGGCGGTCGCAGAGCTCGGTCACCACGTCGAGCCCGAACGCCCTGATCGAGGCCGAGTCGTCGCCGTAGCCTTCGAGCTTCAGGCGGATCCAGCGCGGGATCTCCGCGCCGCAGCTGTCCGAGAAGCGCGCCAGCTGCGAGAAATTGTTGATCGGCATGATGCCCGGGACGATCGGCACCGCGATCCCCATCGCCTCGCACTCCTCGACGAAGTGGAAGTAGGCGTCGGAGTTGTAGAAGTACTGCGTGATCGCGGCATTGGCGCCGGCGTCGATCTTCGCCTTGAAGGCCATCAGGTCCTGGTCCGGCTTGCGCGCCTGCGGGTGATACTCGGGATAGCACGCCACCTCGATGTTGAACCAGTCGCCGCTCTCCTCGCGGATGAAACGCACCAGGTCCGACGCGTAGCGCAGTTCGCCCCCGCTCGCGATGCCCGAGGGCATGTCCCCGCGCAGCGCCACGATATGGCGGATGTCGTGCGCCTTGTACTGAGCGATCACCTCCGCGAGGCTCGCGCGCGTCGAGGCGACGCACGAGAGGTGCGGGGCGGCGTGGTGCCCGTCCTTGCGGATCTCGAGCACCGTCGAGAGCGTGCCCTCGCGGGTCGAGCCGCCCGCGCCGAAAGTCACCGAGAAGAACGCCGGGTTCAGCTGCGCGAGCTGCTTCCTCGTCGCGCGCAGCTTCTCGACGCCCTCGGGCGACTTGGGCGGGAAGAACTCGAAGCTGAAGACGCGCCGGTGGGCGCGCTGGGATTCCACGCCTCGCGCCGTCTCAGTAGCGGTAGCTGTCGGGCTTGTAAGGGCCGTCGTGCTTCACGCCGATGTACTTCGCCTGCTGCGGCGTGAGCTCGGTCAGCATCGCGTTCAGCGTCTTCAGCTGCAGCCTCGCGACCTTTTCGTCGAGGTGCTTGGGCAGCACGTAGACGCCGAGCGGGTACTTGTCCTGGTGCGTGAAGAGCTCGATCTGAGCGATTACCTGGTTGGCGAAGGAGGAGCTCATCACGTAGGACGGGTGGCCGGTGCCACAGCCGAGGTTCACGAGGCGGCCCTCGGCGAGCAGGATGATGCGCTTGCCGTCCGGGAAGATCACGTGGTCGACCTGCGGCTTGATGTTCTCCCAGGTGTATTGCTTGAGCGCCGCGACCTCGATCTCGTTGTCGAAGTGGCCGATGTTGCACACGATCGCGTTGTTCTTCATGCGCTTCATGTGCTCGTGCGTGATCACCTGGAAGTTGCCGGTGGCGGAGACGAAGATGTCGGCCTTGTCCGCTGCGTAGTCCATGGTGACGACGCGGTAGCCTTCCATCGCCGCCTGGAGGGCGCAGATCGGGTCGATCTCCGTGACCCACACCTGCGCCGAGAGGGCGCGCAGCGCCTGGCAGCTCCCCTTGCCCACGTCGCCGTAGCCCGCGATCAGCGCGATCTTGCCCGCGACCATGACGTCGGTGGCGCGCTTGATGCCGTCCACCAGCGACTCGCGGCAGCCGTAGAGGTTGTCGAACTTGCTCTTGGTGACCGAGTCGTTGACGTTGATCGCCGGGAACTTGAGCGTGCCCTCCTTGAACATCTGGTAGAGGCGCTTCACGCCGGTGGTGGTCTCCTCGGTCACGCCCTTCACCTGCGCGAGGCGGGTCGAGTACCACGCCGGATCCTTGGCGAGCTTCGCCTTGATGGAGGCGAAGAGCACCTCCTCTTCCTCGCTGGTGTGCCTGGAGATGCACGATTGATCCTTCTCGGCGCGGGCGCCCAGGTGCAGCAGCAGCGTCGCGTCGCCGCCGTCGTCGAGGATCATGTTGGTGTACTTGGGCTTGCCGTCGGCGCCCATGCCCCACTCGAAGATGCGGTGCGTGTAGTCCCAGTACTCGGTGAGCGACTCGCCCTTGCGCGCGAACACCGGCACGCCGGTGGCGGCGATGGCGGCCGCGGCGTGGTCCTGCGTCGAGAAGATGTTGCACGAGGCCCAGCGGATCTCGGCGCCGAGCGCTTCGAGCGTCTCGATCAGTACCGCGGTCTGGATCGTCATGTGCAGCGAGCCGGTGATGCGCGCGCCCCTGAGCGGCTGCGATTTCGAGAACTCCTCGCGGATCGCCATGAGGCCGGGCATTTCGGTCTCGGCGATGAGGATCTCCTTGCGACCCCAGGCGGCAAGGTTCAGGTCGGCGACCTTGAAGTCGGTGAAATCGGCGGGTTTGATGCGGGCGTTCATGGCGCAGCTATCCTTTCAGAGTTGAGAAAGGAGCGCGGTTGCGGTTTGGAGCCCCGAGCCTGGCCGGCGGGCGCCGGTTGCAACGCTCCTCGGGGAAGGCGCATTTTACCGTGAATCAGGGCGAATTTCGACCCCATTGCGTGCTACCTTGCGGCCATGAAAAAGCCCCTCCTGGTGGGATCGGCCGGCTGCGGCTCGGTGATCGTGGAATTCGCCTTCAACCTCGCGGGCATCGCCTACGACTACGAGAAGGTCGACTATTCGGCGGACAGTCCCACGCGGCCGCGCCTGCTGGAAGTGAATCCTCTCGGCCAGGTCCCGGCGCTCGTGCTGCCCGACGGCTTCCTGATGACCGAATCCCTCGCGATGCTCCACTGGATCCAGGACGAGGCGCCGCAGGCATCGCTCATCCCGCCGAAAGGCGACGCATCGCGACCGTTGTTCTACCGGTGGGCGGTCTTCCTGGTCGCGGCCGTCTACCCCACGTACACCTACGGCGACGATGCGAAGAAGTGGGTGGCCGGCGACGCGAAAGCCGCCGAGGCATTGCGCGTGAGCACGAACGCGCATCGCGAGAAGCTGTTGAGGCAGCTGGAGGGCGCCTGCGGTGCGCCGCATTTCCTCGGCGAGCGCTTCAGCGCGATCGACCTGTATCTCGCGGCGATGTGCCACTGGCGCCCGGGACGCAAGTGGTGGGCCGCTGAATTGCCGAAACTCAACGCGGCCGCCCAGGCGGCGATCGCGCGACCCGAGATCGCGCGCGTGACGCAACGCGACTTCAAATAGCCGCCAGCCGGAAGGGTCAAAAAAAACGCCACGGGCCATGGCCCGTGGCGCTGCTGAACGATACCGCTTAGAACGACTTGCGCAGCGTCACGCCGATCGTGCGAGGCTGGTTAGTCGCGAATCCGAGCCGCGCGCGACCACCCCGTTCCCGGTCGAAGGAGAGCAGCGCCTTCTCGTCGGTCACGTTGTTGACGTAGAGGATTGCGGAAAATCCACGCTCGAAGTCCATCCCTACGCTGAGGTTGAGCAGGTTGTACTTGGGCAGCTCGAGATCGAGCGTCGTCGCCGCGGTCGCCGGAGCGCCCTGGAAGGGCAGTCCGGACACGAAGGTGCGCGGGTTATTCTCCTGGTCCGAGGGCTGGGTGAAGCGGCTACCCACGTGTTGCCACGAGGCGGTGACGTAGGACTCGCGTCCGACCAGGCTGAAGTTGTAGGTGACGCTCGCGGTGAATTGCACCTTCGGCACCGAGGGCAGGCGGTTGCCTTCCCGAATGCCGCCGAGCACATTCCCAGTGCCATCCCTGACGGTCGAATCGAACTCGGCATTCACCACGGAGCCCGCAAAACCCAGCTCCAGGCTGTCGATCGGCCTGAACGCCATCTCCAACTCGACGCCGGACGAGTGCGCCTTGGGCACGTTGAACACGACGCGTGACGAGCACGACCCTGCATCCAGGGTGACCTGCAGATCCTTCATCTGCGTGTAGAACGCGGCCGCATTGAAGCGCAGCCCCGGCTGCTGCATCTTGACGCCCGCCTCGTAGTTCCACAGCGACTCGTCGATGAAGCGCTGGTAGCCCCCGAAGATGGCGCGATCCTGGGCGGTGCAAAGCGGCACGTTGAGCGGGTCGTTCACGCCGCCGAGGCGGAAGCCGCGTGATGCCTGGGCATTCCAGGTCACGCTCGGCGACATCTTGTACGCAAGCAGCGCGCGAGGGCTGTAGCCGTCCGATTTCGTCTTGTCGAACTGATTGCTGTCGTCGGAGAAGAGCCCGCCGGACTTGAAAGTGCGCTCTTCCTTGTAATCGTAGTAGCGAAGGCCCGCCGTTCCCGTCAGCTGGCTGGTCAAGTCGTAGCTCACCTCGCCGAACAGCGCGAACTGCTTCAGGTTGTAGGGAAGGTCGGCGTTGTACGGCGAATCCGGCCCGTAGCCGTTGGCCACCGCCGCCGTCGTTCCGGCGCCGAGCACTGCGTTTGTAAAGGCGTCGTAGCCCGGAGTCGGAAGGCGCTGGGCATACTTGCGGTCGCTGTCGGCATAGAAGGCGCCGGCCACCCATTGCAGCGGGCCCTTGCCGTTCGAGCTCAAGCGCAATTCCTGCGTGAAGCCCTTGAAGTCGGTGGTGTCGTTGAGGCGCGAGGGCAGCAGCACGCCGGCCCTCGGAAAGCCGAGATCGACCGACACCGAACCGGTCAACGCGCTGGCATCGCGGCTCACCAGGATGCTGCGGTCGGTATAGGTCGTCACGGAGGTCAGGTCGAAACCGCGGAAGCCGACCTTGGCAACCAGGTCGGCGATCGTCGTCTTGTCCTCGAACTTCTCGCGCTGCAGCAGGTATTGCTGGTTATCCCCGAAAGTCACCGGCGGTACCGTGGTGGTGAACGGGTTGGCATACAGGTTGAACTTTTCTTCGCGGTTGAAGCCGTCCGCGGTCACCTTCTGGTAGATCACCCGCGGAGTGATGGTCACGTCGGCCGAGGGCTGGAAGGTGAATGCCAAGCGGCCGCCCATGCGATCGCCTTCATTGACGTTCTTGCCGCCGCCCGGGCCCAGGGCGTCGGTCCAACCGCCGAAGTGAGTGGCGTAGGCGACCAGGCGCATGGCCGCCGCATCGCCCAGGGGCACATTCAACGCTCCTTTCAGGCTGCCGCCGGTGCCGCCGCCGGAGATCGTGTTCACGTTGGTCTCGACGGTGCCTTCGCTGACGCGCAGCCTCGGCTCGTTGGTGATGTAGCGGATCGTGCCGCCGATGTTGCCGGCGCCGAAGAGCGTGCCTTGCGGGCCGCGCAGCGTCTCGACGCGCTTCAAGTCGAACAGGTCGATGTCGGGCGTGAAGAGCGACATCGAGATCGCCGTTTCGTCGAGGTAGACCCCGACCTGTTCCTTGACGCCGGGCTGGTCGCGGACGATCTGCCCGGAGGACACGCCGCGGATCGACACCTGGCTCTGCCCCGGTCCGAGGTTCTGGATGGCGAGGCCGGCGACGTTGCGCGACAGGTCCTCGAGAGTCACCGCGCCGGATCGCTGGATGTCCTCTTCGGTCTGCGCGTTGATCGAGAACGGTACATCCTTGAGTGCGGCCTCGCGCTTCGTCGCGGTGACGACGATGCTTTCGCGTACTTCAGCGCCGGCCCTGGGGGGCTGTTGCGTTTCCTGGGCGCTGGCAATGCTCGCCGCGCCTATCGCCAAACCGGACGGGAAAATCAGCAGTACGGCCTTTGCAATTGGACGCAGTTTCATGATTGGCGTCTCCTCCCTGGTAGTTGTTGGTGTTGTCCATGCCTGCGGACGCAATCCTACTACCGGCGGGAATTCCCCGCTCGCGGGCTGAAACGAAAAGGGCCGTCTCGCGACGGCCCTTCGGAAGTGAAGCAGCCGCTACGTCACGCGGGCGTGGCGACGCGCGCCCTCACGCCAGCGGCATCACGCAGCAATGCCGCCTTATCCGTCGCTTCCCAGGTGAACTCGGGCTCCTCGCGGCCGAAGTGGCCGTAGGCGGCGGTCTTGGCGTAGATCGGGCGCAGCAGGTCGAGCATCTTCACGATGCCCTTTGGGCGCAGGTCGAAGTGCTGCTGGATGAGTTGCGCGATCTTGTCGTCGGGGATGACGCCCGTGCCCTCGGTGTAGACGGTCACGTTGATCGGGCGCGCGACGCCGATCGCGTAGCTCACCTGGATCTGGCACTGGCGCGCGAGGCCCGCGGCCACCACGTTCTTCGCGACGTAGCGCGCGGCGTACGCGGCCGAGCGGTCCACCTTGGAAGGATCCTTGCCGGAGAAGGCGCCGCCGCCGTGGGGGCACGCCCCGCCGTAGGTGTCGACGATGATCTTGCGCCCGGTCAGCCCGCAATCGCCCTGCGGGCCGCCGATGACGAAACGCCCGGTCGGGTTCACCAGGTACTTGGTGTTCTTCAGCCACTCCTTCGGAAGCACGGGCTTGATGATCATCTCGATCACCGCGTCGATCGCTTCCTGCTTCATCTTCGGGCCCTCGCTCATCTCGGGCGCGTGCTGCGTGGACAGGACCACGGTGTCGATCTCGGCGGGTTTGCCGTCCACGTACTTGAAGGTCACCTGGCTCTTCGCGTCGGGGCGCAGCCACGGCAACCGCCCGTCCTTCCTCAGCATCGCCTGGCGCTCGACCAGGCGGTGCGAGTAATAGATCGGCGCGGGCATCAGCACCGGCGTCTCGTCGCACGCGTAGCCGAACATGAGGCCCTGGTCGCCGGCGCCCTGGTCCAGGTTGTCGTCGGAGGCCTTGTCGACGCCCTGCGCGATGTCGGAGCTCTGCTTGTCGTAGCACACCATCACCGCGCAGCCGCGGTAATCGATGCCGTAGTCGGTGTTGTCGTAGCCGATGCGCTTGATGGTTTCGCGCGCGACCTGGATGTAGTCCACGACGGCATGCGTCGTGATCTCGCCCGCGAGGACGACGAGGCCGGTGTTGCACAGGGTCTCGGCCGCCACTCGGGAGCGCGGGTCCTGCGCTAAGATGGCATCCAGGACCGAATCGGAAATCTGGTCCGAGACCTTGTCCGGATGGCCTTCGGAGACCGATTCGGACGTAAACAGGAACTCACTCTTCATTTCGGGTCACCCCACAGTCGCGCAAGCGCCCATTTTAGCAAAGACCGCGCGCCTTCCGCTGCATTTGAAACTTCTCCTCCGTCCGCTCGCCCGCCTTCCCCTCGGCATGAACCACGCCGTGGGCGCCTTTCTGGGCCGACTGGTCTATGCGCTCTCCCCGCGCTACCGACTGCGCGTGCAGGAGAACCTCGCCGCGAGCGGCCTTTGCGCCTCACGCGATGACATGAAGCGCGTCGCGTGGCTGAACGCCGCCGAGATCGGCAAAGGCGCCACCGAGCTTCTGTGGTCGCTCTTCCGCCCGCTCGACGAGGTGGCGGGCGCTGTGAAGGAGCGTTACGGATGGGAGGCCATCGAAAAGCTGCACGCCGCCGGGCGACCCATCGTGTTCGTGACCCCGCACCTCGGCAGCTATGACGTCGCGGGGCGCTACCTTTGGACCCATCTGCCCATCCTCGCGATGTACCGGCCGCACAAGGTCTTCTGGTTCGACCAGATGCTGCGCGAGGGGCGCGACCGCGGCGCGGCACCCGACGGCTCCAACGTCGCCCCCGCGACCCTCGCGGGCGTGCGCATGGTGCTGAAGCATCTGCGGCGCGGCGGCTGCAGCGTCGTGCTTCCGGACCAGGTGCCGGGCCTGGGCGAGGGCGAATGGGTCGACTTCTTCGGGCGCCCCGCGTACACCATGACTCTGGTGGGACGCCTCCAGGAGGCGTCCGGCGCGGCGCTCGTGTTCTGCTACGCCGAGCGCCTTCCCGGCGGCCGCGGATTCGCGCTGCACACTGAGGCTCTCGCCGAGCCGTTGCCCGCGGAGCGGCACGCGAGCGCGCGGCGCGTGAACGAGATGGTCGAGAAGCTGGTGCGCTCGTGCCCCGAGCAATACCTGTGGGGATACAACCGCTACAAGCGCCCCGCCGGCGCGCCGCCGCCGCCCGCCGCGACCCCCGGCGCCGCGACCTAGAGCATGCGCGTGCTGCTCCTCGGCGCCGGCGGATTCATCGGGCGCGAGCTTTTCGCCGCGCTCACGGCCCGCGGCCATCGCGTGGTTGCCGCGGTGCGAGATCCCGCCTCGGCGCCGCCCTTCGCCTGCGAGCCCGCGATGGCGATCGACATGAATCAAGATGTGGAGGTCGCCGCGTGGCTGCCGCGCCTGGCGGGAATCGACGCGGTGGTGAATTGCGCCGGCGTGCTGCAGGGCACGCGCTCGCAATCGATCGACGCCATCCACCGGCGCTCGCCCATCGCGCTCTTCGATGCGTGCGCGCGCGTCGGAGTACGCCGCGTCGTGCAGATCTCGGCGATCAGCGCGGAGCGCGCCGCGGGCACCCCCTACGCGCTCACCAAGCTCGCCGCCGACGACCATTTGCGCGCGAGCGGCCTCGACTGGGTGGTCGTGCGCCCCTCGCTCGTGACCGCGCGCGGCGCCTACGGCGGCAGCGCGGCGCTGCGTGCGATCGCCGCGCTGCCGTTCGCGATCCCCGTGCCGGGCGACGGCACGCAACGACTCCAGCCGATCCACATCGACGACGTCGCGCGCGTCGTGGCGAGCGCCATCGAGGACGACCGGCTCGTGCGCACCACGGTCGATCCGGTCGGTCCCGACGCGGTGACACTGCGCCAGATCCTCGAGGACTATCGCCACTGGCTCGGGTTCGCCAACGCCCCGGTCATCCCGGTCCCGCGCTGGATGGTGAAGGCCGCGACGTGGCTCGCCGAGCGTTTCGGCGGGCCGCTCAATTCCACCGCCTTGGCGCAGCTCGAGCACGGCAACACCGGCGACTACGAAGCGTTCCGCGCCGCCACGGGAATCGAGGCGATCGCCTGGCGGGCCGCCCTCGCCGCGCATCCCGCCCACGGCCAGGATCGATGGCACGCGCGCCTCTACTTCGTGCGGCCGGTGCTGCGCTGGGCGCTCGCCATTGTCTGGATCGCCTCGGGCTTCGTCGGCCTGGACGGCTTGCGCCAATGGACGCCGCTCTTCGCCAGCGCGCTCGGCGTGCCGCTGGTGGTGGCAGGCGCGGGGCTCGCCGCGGCTTGCGTTTTCGACGTGGTTCTCGCGCTACTGCTGGTGCGGCGCTGGCAACCGCGCCGGCTCGCGGCGCTCCAGCTCCTCGCGATCGCGGCCTACACCGCCACCGCGACCGTCCTCTGGCCGTCGCTCTGGCTCGAGTCCCTGGGACCATTGCTGAAGAACATCGCGATCGCCGCCGCGGCGCTCGCGCTCGGCGCGATCGAGGAGGAGCGCTGACGTGGCCGAGTATTTCGTCGTGCTGAAGTGGCTGCACCTGGTGGGCGCCGCGATCCTCTTCGGTACCGGACTCGGCATCGCCTTCAACTTCTGGCTCGCGCTGCGCGGCTCGAGCGTGGCCGTGATCGCGGCGGCCGCGCGCGCCACCGTGATCGCCGATTTCGCGTTCACGCTCCCGGCCGTGGCGCTGCAGCCGGTGACCGGCTTCGCCCTCGCCCTCGCCATGGGCTATCCGATCACCTCCACCTGGATCGTCGCGGCGCTGATCCTCTACGGCGTCGCGGGCGCCTGCTGGATCCCGGTGGTCCTCATCCAGCTCAAGCTGCGCGACATTGCCGCGAAGAGCGCGCGCGAAGCGACCGCGCTCCCCAAGGAGTTCCGGCGCCTGTCGCGCCGCTGGTTCCTGCTCGGCTGGCCCGCCTTCATCGCGGTGGGCGCGATCTTCTGGCTCATGATCGCGCGCCCGGCATGAGCCGCGGCAAGCTAATATCGCCGCGATGCGACTCCTGAGAAAGCTCGGCACCTGGCTCGGGGTGTTCGTGCTGTGGCTCGCGCACTTCCTGCCGCTCCCATGGATCGGCGCGATCGGCGCCGTCCTGGGCTCGATCCTCTATCGCTTCGGGCGCGGGCGCGTGACGCGCGTGAACCTCGCGCTCTGCTTCCCCGGGATGAGCGAGCGCGAGCGCCACGACCTGGGCTTGCGCCACTTCAGGATGCTCGGCCGCAACGCCGTCGAGCTCTCGGTGATGGTGTGGGGGAGCGAAGCGCAGCTCCTCGAGCTCATTCAAGTGGAAGGCCTCGAGCACCTCAAGGCCGCGGCCGACGGCGGCCGGCCGGTGATCGCGCTGGCGCCGCACTTCATCGGCCTGAACATGGGCGGCATCCGCGTCGCGCACGAGTACCCGGGCACTTCCAGCATCTACAGCAAGCAGAAGAACCCGGTCCTCGAGCGCATCTTCCTCAAGGCGCGCACGCGCTTCGGCAACCCGCACCTGGTGAGCCGGCAGGAAGGATTGCGCAGCGTCATCCGCGTGATCAAGAGCGGCAAGCCCTTCTATTTCCTGCCCGACATGGACTTCGGCATCCGCGACGCGATCTTCTCGCCGTTCTTCGGCGTGCCCACCGCCACCATCACGGCGCTGCCGCGGCTCGCGAGACTCACCGGCGCCAGGGTGATCCCGGTCGTCACGCGCCAGGTGGGAAACGGCTACGTGGTGCGCTTTTATCCGGCGTGGGAGGGTTATCCCACCGGCGACGTGCAGGCCGACGTCGCGCGCATGAACGCCTTCATCGAGGAGCGCGTGCGCGAGATGCCCGAGCAGTATTTCTGGGCGCACAAACGCTTCAAGACGCGCCCGCCGGGCGAGCCCTCGCCGTACAAGAGAAAATGAAGCTGTGAAGATCCGCTTCGCGAAGATGCACGGGCAGGGCAACGACTTCGTCGTGATCGACGCGATCGGCCAGCAGGTTTCGTTGACTCCGGGCGAGGTGCGCCGCATCGCCGATCGCCATTACGGCGTGGGCTGCGACCAGGTGCTCGTCGTGGAAAAGGCGCGCGACCCCGCCCACGATTTCCGCTACCGCATCTACAACGCCGATGGCGGCGAGGTCGAGCAGTGCGGCAACGGCTCGCGCTGCTTCGTGCGCTTCGTCCTCGATGAAGGGCTCACCACAAAGCGCGAGATCCGCGTGGAGACCGCGGGCGGCGTGATCTCCCCGAAGCTCGAGGACTCAGGGCAAGTCACCGTGGACATGGGCGTGCCGCGCTTCGACCCGCGCGAGGTGCCCTTCGACGCCGGCGAGGCGAAGCTCGCATATCCCCTCAGCGTCGCGGGCGCCACCATCGAGGTGAGCGTGCTCTCCATGGGCAATCCGCACGCGGTGCAAGTGGTCGAGGACGTGGAACGCGCGCCGGTGACGACCCAGGGGCCGCTCATCGAGCATCACCCGGCGTTTCCGAAGCGCGTGAACGCGGGTTACATGCAGCCGCTGTCGCGCAGCCACGTGAAGCTGCGCGTGTGGGAGCGCGGCGCCGGCGAGACGCTCGCCTGCGGCACCGGTGCCTGTGCCGCGGTAGTCGCCGGAATCCGGCGCGGCCTCCTCGACGACGAAGTGACCGTCACGACCCGCGGCGGAGACCTCAAGATTCGCTGGCTGGGGCAGGGCCACCCCGTTATGATGACGGGCGACGCCGTGAGAGTGTTCGACGGCGAGATCGAAATCTAGGCACGAGGCACGAGGCGCGAGAGGAAAACGAGTTGCTTACTGTTGACCAGGTGGCCGACTACCTTCGCCAGAACCCGGGATTCTTCGAGCAGAACGTGGAGATCCTCACCAACCTGCAGATCCCGCACCCGCACGGCGGGCGCGCGGTGTCGATCGGCGAGCGCCAGCTCCTGGCGCTGCGCGAGAAGTCGAAGCTCCTCGAGGACAAGCTCCACGAGCTGATCCAGTTCGGCGAGGAGAACGACGCCGTGGGCGAGAAGGTGCACCGCCTCGCCTGCCGGCTGATCGAAGCGCCCAGCCTGGATGCCGTGCTCGACACCCTCTACCTCGACCTTCTCGACCATTTCGCGGTGCCCCACGTGTCGGTGCGGCTCTGGAACGTCGCAGAGGAAAATCCCGACACCAAGGAATTCGCGGCGGTAGCCGCCGAGATGCGCCAGTTCGTCGAGCAGATGGCCGCGCCCTACTGCGGGCAGCACGCGGTCTACGAGAGCCAGGCGTGGTTCGGCGAGTCGGCGGTGCACCTGAAGTCGTTCGCTCTGGTGCCGCTCGCGCGCGCGGAGCTCGCGTTCGGCGTGGTGGCGCTCGCCTCCGAGGACGCGAGGCGCTTCTATGCCGAGATGGGCACGCTCTATCTCACGCGCATCGGCGAGCTGGTGAGCCACGCGCTGTGGCGCTTCGTGACCCCGCTTCGTGGCGACGCCGCCTAGCGCCCTCGAGCGCTACCTTTCCAGTCTGCGCACCGGGCGAAGGCTCGCCGCCAATACGCTCGCCGCTTACGCGCGCGATGGCCGGCTCCTCATCGGATTGGCCGGCGAGCGCGCCCTCGAAAGACTCGACAGCCACGACATCCGCCGCTTCGTGGGCGAGCTTCATTCGAAGGGCCAGTCGCCGCGCTCGCTCGCGCGCATCCTGTCGTCGTGGCGCGGCCTGTTCGCGTGGCTCGAGCGCCAGCGCGCGGTGAGCGCCAATCCGTGCGCGGGCGTGCGCGCCCCGAAAGCGGCGCGGCGCCTGCCCGAGGTGCTGTCGCCCGACGAGGCGGTGCGCCTCGTCAGCGTCGAGGATCCGTCGCGGCTGGGCCTGCGCGACCGCGCGCTCTTCGAGCTCGCCTACTCGTGCGGTCTGCGCGTCTCCGAGCTCACCGGGCTCGACACGGACTCGATCGACGCGGCGACCGGCGAAGTGCGCGTGACCGGCAAGGGATCGAAGACGCGCATCGTCCCCGTGGGAACACATGCCCTCGCCGCGATGGCGGCGTGGATGCCGGTGCGCGCCAAGCTCGCCAGGCCCGGCGAGAAGGCCTTGTTCGTCGGCGCGGCGGGGCGCCGCCTCGCCCCGCGCGAAGTGCAGCGGCGCATCAAGCGCTGGGCCGCGGCCGCGGGACTGGAAGTCGACGTGCACCCGCATATGCTGCGCCATTCGTTCGCATCCCACGTGCTGCAGTCCTCGGGCGACCTGCGCGCGGTCCAGGAGATGCTGGGCCACGCGAGCATCTCCTCGACGCAGGTCTATACCCATCTCGACTTCCAGCACCTCGCCAAGGTCTACGACGCCGCGCATCCCCGTGCGAGGCGCGCGAAAACCCTCCTCAAGAAGAGCTGAAGCCGTGGCACCCAGCGTCGTCACGCCGGTCACGGTGCTCACCGGATTTCTCGGCAGCGGCAAGACGACGCTCCTGAACCGCATGCTCGCCGACCCGCGCTTCGCCGACACGGCGGTCATCGTGAACGAGTTCGGCGAAGTCGCGATCGACCATCTCCTCGTGCGTCACGCCAGCCAGGACATCGTGGTCCTGCCGGGCGGCTGCATCTGCTGCCGCGCCTCGGGGGACCTGATCCGCGCGCTGCGCGAGCTGCACCAGCAGCGCTCGACGGGCGCGGTGGGGCCCTTCAAGCGCGTGGTGATCGAGACCACCGGGCTCGCGGATCCGGCGCCCATCCTCGCGTCGTTGATCGAGCTGCCCCTCCTCGCCGCGCGCTATTCGCTCGCGGGAGTCGTGACCACCGTCGACGCGGAACATGGCATGGCCGCGCTCGACGGCGTGCCCGAGGCGGTGAAGCAGGCCGCGCTCGCCGACCGCATCGTGATCACCAAGGTCGACCGGGCCACGGCCGTGGACGCGCTCGAGTCGCGCCTCGCGCACCTCAACCCCGGTGCGCGCATCCACCGCGCGGTCCTGGGCGACGTCGACCCGGCGCTCCTCTTCGACACCGGCCTCTTCCGCCCGGGCGCGGCTCCCGATCCGGCCGGCTGGCTCGCCGCGGGCGGATACCGCCGCGTGGGCGACCCGCGCGCGCCTCACGACCCCCGTATCTCGAGCTTCGCCTGGCGCTGCCTGGAACCGCTCGAGTGGGAAGACCTCGAAAGGGGGCTGGAGACGCTCCTCGATCTGATGGGCGAACGCGTGCTTCGCCTGAAAGGGCTGGTCAACGTGGCAGGAGAGCCGGGGCCGCGCGCGGTACACGCCGTGCAGCACGCGTTGTATCCTCCGGCTCGGCTCGCGGCCTGGCCCGATGCCGACCGGTCGACCCGCATCGTTTTCATCGGCCGCGACCTTGAAGAAGGCGCGATCGCCCGCATACTTGAATCCTTCACCCGACCTTCCGAGACACTTCCGAGGCAATCCGCATGGCCGCAGCCGCACCCGCCGACAAAGACCTGATACCCGTCACCATCCTCACCGGCTTCCTCGGCGCCGGCAAGACCACGCTCCTGAATCGCATCCTCACCGAGCAGCACGGCGAGAAGATCGCGGTGATCGAAAACGAGTTCGGCGAGACCGGTATCGACAACGACATCCTGGTGAGCGACAAGCAGGAGCAGATCGTCGAGATGAACAACGGCTGCGTGTGCTGCACCGTGAGGGGCGACCTGGTGCGCATCCTCGGCGACCTCGGCAGGAAGAGGAGCGAGGGCAAGCTCAAGTTCGACCGCGTCATCATCGAGACCACCGGCCTCGCCAATCCGGGCCCGGTGGCGCAGACCTTCTTCATGGACGAGGCGATCCACGACCAGTACCTGCTCGACGCCGTGGTGACGGTGGTCGACGCCAAGCACGCGCAGAAGACCCTCGACGACCACGACGAGGCGCGCCGCCAGGTGGGCTTCGCCGACCGCATCCTCCTGTCCAAGACCGACCTGGTGGAGGACGACAAGGTCGAGGCGCTGGTGAAGCGGCTGCGCCAGATGAACCCGCGCGCGCACCAGGCGCGGGTGCACATGGGCAAGGCCGACATCAAGGAGATCCTCGACATCCGCGGGTTCAATCTGAATTCGGTGCTCGAGGTGGATCCCGCGTTCCTCGAGGACGACCAGCACGAGCACGACGACGATGTGAAATCCTTCGTGTGGCGCGACGCGCGTGCGCTGCAGATGGAGAAGATCGAGACCTTCCTGTCGCTCATGGTGCAGAACTACGGCGAGGAGCTGCTGCGCTACAAGGGAGTCCTCAACATCCAGGGCGAGCCGCGCCGCATGATCTTCCAGGGCGTGCACATGCTGATGGGCGGCACGCCCGGCAAGCCCTGGGAGCCGGGCGACAAGCGCGAAAGCGTGATGGTATTCATCGGGCGCAAGCTTCCGCGCCGCCTCTTCGAGGAGGGCCTCGCCTACTGCGTCGCCTAAGCGACTACAAAGCTTGTCCGCAGATAAACGCAGATGAACGCAGATAAAACCGGGGAGGGCTGTCGATGATTCGCACGGAAGGATCCTTCGTGTCGAAGGTCATTTCGGGTCCGGGGTTATCTGCGTTCATCTGCGTTTATCTGCGGACACAAAGCTTTTCGCGCGCGTAACTGCCAAGTGCTCGAAATACGCGGGCTGCGACACGAATATGCGGGCCGCACCGTTCTCCAGGTGCAGGAGTGGAGCGTGCCGAAGGGCGAGGCGAGCCTCATCATCGGCCCGTCCGGGAGCGGCAAGAGCACGCTGATCGGCATCATCGCGGGGCTGGTGACCGCGACCGCAGGCACGGTGGCAGTGGGCGCGAAGGAGGTCACGCGCCTGGGCGCACTCGAGCGCGACGCCTTCCGCGCGCGTTACATCGGCCTCGTGCCGCAGACCCTGCACCTGATCGGCGTGGTGAGCGTGCGCGACAACCTGCGCATCGCGCAGCGCCTCGCGGGCCTCGCGCGCGACGACGGCGCGATCGACGCCTGCCTCGCCGGGCTCGGCATCGCCGCGCTCGCCGCGCGCAAGGCGCGCGAGCTCTCGGTGGGCGAGGCGCAGCGCGTGGCGATCGCGCGCGCGGTGGTGAACCGCCCCGGGCTGGTCCTCGCCGACGAGCCCACCTCGGCCCTCGACGACGCCAACTGCGAGAAGGCACTGGAGCTCCTCACCGGGCAGGCCACGGCGTGCGGCGCGACCCTCGTCATCGCCACGCACGACAGTCGCATCCGCAGCCGCTTCGCGGCGAGGCTCGAGCTATGAGCATGGTGCGCCTCGCATGGGCCTACCTCGCGGCGCGCCCGCTCGCCACCTCGCTCAACGTGGCGATGCTCGCCATCGGCGTGGGCACCGTCGCGCTGCTGCTTCTCTTCACCACGCAGGCCGAGGAGCGCCTCGCGCGCGACGCCGCCCCCGTGGACCTGGTGGTCGGCGCCAAGGGCAGCCCCCTGCAGATCATCCTGTCCGCCGTCCTACAGGCCGACGTGCCCACTGGCAACATTTCGCTCGCCGAAGCGCGCCGTTTCGCCGCGAACCCGATGGTCGCGTCGGCCACGCCCATCGCGCTCGGCGACACCTTCCGCGGCCATCGCATCGTCGGCAGCGACGCGAGCTACCTCGCGCTCTACGGCGCGCGCGTGGCCGAGGGCCGGGCGTTCGCCGCGCCGATGGAAGCCGTGGTCGGCGCCGACGTGGCGCGCCGCTTCGCGCTCGCCACGGGTGCGGCGCTGGTGGGCTCGCACGGGCTCGGTACCACGGGCACGCCGCACCAGGGCCACCCCTATCGCGTGGTGGGCGTCCTCGCGCCCACCGGGACGGTCATCGACCGCCTCGTCGTCACCCCGCTCGAAAGCGTGTGGGAAGTGCACGAGGCGCATCACGAAGACAAGCAGGATGAGCATCACGACGAGAAGGCGGCGGACTCCGGCGGCCGGGAGATCACCGCGCTCCTCGTGAAGTACCGCACGCCGCTCGCCGCCGCCCTGCTGCCACGCCAGGTGAACGCGACCACGTCGATGCAGGCCGCGTCGCCGGCTTACGAGATGGCGCGCCTCATGAACCTGGTGGGCGTGGGCGTGGACGTGCTGCGCGTCTTCGCGATGGTGCTGATGGCGACCGCGGCCATCTCCATGTTCGCCGCGCTCATGTCGGCGCTGCAGGAGCGCCGCTACGATCTCGCGCTGCTGCGCGCGCTCGGGGCGCGTCCGGCGGCGCTCTTCGCGCTCCTCGCCGCCGAAGGCGTGACGCTCGTGGTAGCGGGAGTTATACTGGGACTGGTCCTCGGGCATGCGGCCGCAGGGGTCCTGGGAAGCTGGATCGCGCGCTCGAACGCCTGGAGCATCACCGGCTTCGCGTGGCAACCGGCGGAAGGCTGGATGGCGCTCGCGGTGCTTGCCGCCGGCGTGGCCACCTGCCTCATCCCGGCGCTGCAGGCGTATCGCGGCGACCCTGCGATCCTCCTGAAGCGATGAGCCGCAACGCTCGACACACACAAAAGCGATGAAGAAGACTCTGCGCACATTCGCCACCCTCCTCGCCGCGCTCGTGCTCGGCGCGGGCGCCGCGTTCGCCGTCGACCTGGCCGCGCCCAAGGGGCTGCAGGTTCCGGGCGGCGGCAGCGAGGCGCAGCCCGCCGGCACGGTGCCGTGGCAGCTGCTGCAGGAAGCCAAGACCGTGCAGCGAGCCGACAAGAAGTTCGGCCCCGAATTCACGCGCGAGATCCGCAAGCTCGACAAGCAGCAGGTGAAGATCTACGGCTTCATGATGCCCCTCGAGCAGACGCGCCTGCAGAAGCGCTTCCTCATCGCGTCGTTCCCGCCGCACTGCCCGTTCTGCATGCCCGGCGGGCCGGAGTCGATGGTCGAGGTGGTGGCCGACAACCCGGTCGAGTTCACCTACGAGCCGATCGTGGTCGCGGGACGCATGGCGGTGCTCGACGACGACGTCGTGTACTACCGCCTCACCAACGCGAACGCGGTCCCGCACTAGGGCGCCCCCGTGGCCACTCCCGCGGTCGGCGCCAGTCCCCCGAGCCCTATCCGGGCGCCGCGCCCGGCGGGCCGCCTCGGCTCCGAGGAATACAACTCTGGGACGCTGCCCACCGCGCAGGAAGCCGCCATCCTCTTCGCCGCCAACCACGCGCAGGCCGCGGCCGCGGTGCTCGGCGCCGAGATCCGGGACCCGGTTGGGCGCAACAACAAGCAGGCGTGGCTGATGCTCTTCGACCTGCACCAGGTGGGGCAGAACCGCGCCGACTTCGACGCGCTCTCGATGCTCTTCACCGTGAAGTTCGAGCAGTCGCCGCCGGCGTGGTCCGAGAACGGCGACGCCGCCAACGATCCGCGCCGCAACCAGAGCCGCGAACGCAAGGACTTCTTCGCGCTGAAGCCCGCGCCCACGGGCGAGCTCGCCGGGGAGATCGAGAAATTCCTGGTGTTCTCCGAAGGGCAGGGCACCGTGCGCCTGGACGTGGCCAAGGTGACCGCCATCTCCGCCGACGAGGCGCTGCTCCTCGCCAACGCGCTCGGCCGCCTTCGCAAGAAGAAGCTGCCGATGTGGTTCAACAATTTCGAGCCGCTCGAGAAGGTGCTGCGCGCCGCCTTCAACGAATCCGCGACGGCGGCCCAACGACCGTACTGGATGCTCCTCTTCGAGATCTACATCCTGCTCGGCAGGATGGACGATTTCGAGGAGCTGGGGATGGAATTCGCGGTCGCCTTCGAGATGTCGCCGCCGAACTGGGAGGTGTACGTTAACAAGGTCGCCTCCGACGCGGCCAAGGCCACCTCCGCCGCCAAGACCGCCGCGGCGGCCCCGATCCCCCCCGAAGCGGGCTACGAGCTGAAGGGCGTGATCTCGCAGGCGAGCGCCAACCAGATCGCGGAGCTGAACGCGGTCGCCGCGATGCGCACCGAAGTCGTGGTCGACATGGCCAAGGTGCTGCGCGTGGAGTTCGGCTACACGGCGGCCTTCTTCGACGTGGTCAAGGCGATCCAGCTGGCCGGCAAGCGCGTCATCCTCGCCAACCTGAACGAGCTGAACGCGGCACTTCTCGAAGCCATGGGTGTCAATCGCTACGCGATCCTGGTGCGCCGCAAGTCCACCTGAAATACCCCGCCGCATTTTTTCGATTTCGCGGCGCCCGCGCCTGCCGCGCCTGATATAGCCATGCCGATGAGCCCAGAACCCGCGCAATTCCACGCCACCACCATCCTTTCAGTGCGCCGCGGCGAGAAGGTCGCCATGGGCGGCGATGGCCAGGTCACGCTCGGCAACATCGTGGTGAAGGCCACCGCGCGCAAGGTGCGCCGCATCTACCACGACCGCATCCTCGCCGGCTTCGCCGGCGCCACCGCCGACGCCTTCACGCTCTTCGAGCGCTTCGAGGCCAAGCTCGAGAAGCACCAGGGAAACCTGCTGCGCTCCGCGGTGGAGCTCGCCAAGGACTGGCGCACCGACCGCATGCTGAGGAGGCTGGAGGCGATGCTGGCGATCGCCGACCGCGAGTCCTCGCTCGTCATCACCGGCACCGGCGACGTGCTCGAGCCCGAGCACGGGCTTCTCGCCATCGGCAGCGGCGGGGGCTACGCGCAGGCCGCGGCGCTGGCGCTCCTCGAGAACTCCACGCTCGAGCCCGCCGATGTGGTGAAGAAGTCGCTCGTCATCGCCGGGGAGCTGTGCATCTACACCAACCAGAACCACGTGATCGAATCGCTGTGACCCCGATGGCCGACGCCACCCCCACGCCCGGCGCCACGGCCGAGGCCGCGCCGATGATGACGCCGCAGGAGATCGTCCACGAGCTCGACAAGTACATCGTCGGGCAGGGCGAGGCCAAGCGCGCGGTGGCGATCGCGCTGAGGAACCGCTGGCGGCGCTCGCAGGTGCCAGAGCCGCTGCGCATGGAGATCACGCCCAAGAACATCCTGATGATCGGGCCCACCGGCGTGGGCAAGACCGAGATCGCGCGGCGCCTCGCGCGGCTCGCCAACGCGCCCTTCATCAAGGTGGAGGCGACCAAGTTCACCGAGGTGGGCTACGTCGGGCGCGACGTCGACTCCATCGTGCGCGACCTGGTCGAGATCGCGATCAAGTCGACGCGCGAGCACGAGATGGGCAAGGTGCGCCCGCGCGCGGAGGACGCGGGCGAGGACCGCGTGCTCGACGCCCTCCTGCCCGGCGTTCCCGCCGCCGACGCCCACGATGCCACCTCGACCCGCCAGCGTTTCCGCAAGATGCTGCGCGAGGGCAAGCTCGACGACAAGGAGATCGAGATCGACCTCGCGCAGCAGGGCGCGGGCAACATGGAGATCCTCGCCCCGCCCGGCATGGAAGAGCTCACCAGCCAGATCCAGGGCATGTTCGCCAACATCGGCGGCACGCGCCGCAAGCGGCGCACGCTGCGCATCCGCGAGGCGCTGCGGCTGGTCACCGACGAGGAGGCGTTGAAGCTCGTGAACGAGGAGGAAATCCGCTTCAAGGCATTGCGTGCGGTGGAGCAGGACGGCATCGTCTTCCTCGACGAGATCGACAAGATCGCGAGCCGCGGCGAGATGCAGGGCGCGGACGTCTCGCGCCAGGGCGTGCAACGCGACCTCCTGCCGCTGGTCGAGGGCACGGCCGTGGCCACCAAGTACGGCATGATCCGCACCGACCACATCCTCTTCATCGCGAGCGGCGCCTTCCACCTCGCCAGGCCCTCCGACCTCATCCCCGAGCTGCAGGGGCGGCTACCGATCCGCGTCGAGCTCGCCGGCCTCTCGGTGGAAGACTTCGAGCGTATCCTCACCGCCACCGACGCCTGCCTCACGCGCCAGTACCAGGCGCTCCTCGCCACCGAGGGCGTGGAGCTCGCCTACACCGCAGAGGGCGTGCGGCGGCTCGCCGAGATCGCGTTCGCGGTGAACGAGCGCACCGAGAACATCGGCGCGCGCCGCCTCTACACGGTCATGGAGAAGCTGCTCGAGGAAGTGTCCTTCGACGCGGGAAGGAAGGCCGTGCGCGTGACCATCGACGCGGCCTACGTCGACGCCCGCCTCGCCAAGCTCGCCGAGAGCGAGGACCTCGCCCGCTACGTTTTGTAACGAACGGCGCCGCCGCCGGGCCCTAGAATGGCCCCCACCATGCGAATCGCCCTCGTGATCGCCGCGCTTGCCGCCGCGGGCTGCGCGCAGCAACCGATCCAGCCCCGCGCCATGGATGACGCGCAATCGCTCGCCGCGGCGGAGACCGCCTTCGCCGCGCAGTCGGTGCGCGAGGACATGCGCGCCGCGTTCCTCGCCCATTTCGCCGACGATGGCGTGTTCGTGAGGAACGGCTGGGCGGTCGCGAAGGAGTCCCTCGCGACGCAAGCCGCGCCGCCCATCGTCCTCGACTGGCGCCCGGTCCACACCGAGGTCGCCGCGTCCGGCGAGCTGGGCTTGTCGACCGGGCCCTGGAAGGTGAGCGGCAAGGCAAAGCCCGAGGCGCCGCCCGCCTTCGGCCAGTTCGTGTCGGTGTGGCGGCGCGAAGGCGGCGGGCCGTGGCGGGTCGCCGTGGACATCGGCATCGCCCATCCGCAGAGCGCGCTGTGGGACGAGCCTCTGGCAGCCCTGCCAAGCGCCGCGCAATCGGCGTTGCCGGCCGGCGGCATCGAGGCGGCGGAGCTCGATTTCGTCGCCGACGCCCATGCCGCGAGCCCGCGCTCGGCCTATGCGAAGCACGGCTCTGAGCGCATGCGCTTCTATCGCAACGACCTGGCGCCCGCGCTCGGCAAGGGCGCCGCGCTCGCCTCGCCCGGCATGACCGACGAGAAGCTCGCATGGGTGCTGGATCGAACCGAGATCGCGCGCTCGCGCGACTTCGGCTACGCGCGCGGCAGCTACGCCGCTCTGGCCGCGCCGCAGAAGCCGCTCGGATACTTCCTGCGCGTGTGGCGATTCGAGCGCGGCGAATGGCGCATTGTCATGGACGTGACCAACCCCGCGCCCAAAGCCTAGAGTCCGGGCGCGTCCTCGTAGAGGCGTGCCAGGCGTTGCATGGATTCGTAGATGTTGTCGCCCGTCTTGGCGATGAACTCGATCGCGCGCGCCGCGCCCTCGCGCCGCTCGAGGGCGCGCGCGGCGTCCTCCATGAAGCTCATCTGGCTTTCGACCGATTGCAACTCGGCGCCGATCGCCGCACCTTCCTGCGCGGAGGCGCGCAGCGTGTCGAGGATGCGCCGCAGGTTCGCCCGCGCCTCGGCGAGCTCGCGCGCGAGCGCTTCGTCGCGGATGTCCCAGCGCATCCACAGGTGCGCCTTGGCGATGCGCTGCGCGAGCATGGCGGCGTTGGCGGCGCGCACCGCTCGAGCGTTGGTCGTGGCGCGCGCGCTCTCCTGGACGAGTTTCGCCGCCTTCGTCGCGACCCATACGACCTCCTCGGCGCGGCTCCTCAGCTTGCGGGCGTTGTCGCGCGTGGGCGCGCGCAGAGCCCAGTCACGGTAGTCCTGCCAGAGAAGAGCGAGGAGCGCGTAATCGTCGCGCAGCTCCGCGTCGGAAGCGCTCGCGGCGGCCTGCCGCAGCGCCGCGTCGAAATCGCGCAAGGATTGCGCAAGCGCGCGCCGGCTTCTCTCGGCGAGCACGCCCTGCCCGACCTGGGCGTGCAGCTTCGCGATGCGCTCGGCGAGCGTTGCGAGGCCGATGGCGGCGGTGGCGCGCGGCGGCGGCGGGGCCGCGGCATGGGCCAGCGACATGCAGCACAGGAAAACCCACATCGCGCGCGTGACGGCGGGGACCCCCCTCACGCGTTGCCCGCGGGCAACGTGAAGCCGCAAATCACCGCGTCGCGCACCAGGCGCGCCAGCGACGCCGCGAGCACGCGCTCGGCATCCCCGGGCGCGAGCGCCGCGCTCGCCGCCTCGAAGCTCGCGCCGGCGGCGAAGGCGGCGAGGAGCGTCCATTCGGCGGGATCGACGCGCTCCACGCGCACCCGCCCATCCGCGCGGCGCACGACGACGTGATCGGGGCCCTCCAGGCGCTCGGGCGTTCCGTCGCGATGCGGCTGGTTGGCTTCCCAGATGGCGGCGATCGGATGGAACGAGCGCATGAGGTGCGTGGCGGGGTGAAGGGTGAAGCGCACCTCGCCCAGCGCATCGGCCGCGACGTCACGCAACGCGGCCGCGTCGAACGGCCCGGCATCGGCCGCGTGGTGGCTCTGGTGGCAGGCCCACTCCAGGCGGGCCACGTCGGGAAGGCAGGCGAGGCCGCGCGCCGGCTCGTAGACCTCCAGGAACGCGGCGAGGGACTCGCCGTAGTCGTGCAGGTCGCCGCTCGCGGAGGGATTGGCGCGCGCGTAACGGGCCGCGGCCTCCTCGAAGAAGCTCTCGCCCACGAGCCGGCGCACCACAGGATAGGCGGCGGCGAGCGCGCTCGCGAGGCTGGCGCCGACGTTGCGCCGGTAGACCTCGAGGCCCGCCGACGAGACGACGCCCGGCGCTGCGAGGATCGCCTCGAGGAGCTCGAGCTGCGTCGCTCGCAGACAGGCGCTCACGCCATCTCCGCGCTCGCGCGCTCGAGCGAGGCGAGGTGCGAGCGCGCGATGCGTGCCTCGTCGAGCAGCACGTCGAGCGCCGGGAGCTCTGTGTCCCACTCGATCAGCGTGGGCCTCGCGCCGATGCGCTCCAGGGCGGCGCGATACAGTGCCCACACCTCGGCGCTCACGCGTGCGCCGTGCGTGTCGATGAGAAGATCGCCGGCGCGCTCGAACCCCGCGAGGTGGATCTCGCCCACGGCCTGCGGATCGATCGCCGCGATGTAGCGGCGCGCATCGAATCCGTGGTTCACCGAGTTCACCCAGACGTTGTTCACGTCGAGGACGAGGCCGCAACCCGAGCGCCGCGCGGCCTCGGAGACGAACTCCCACTCGGGAAGGGTCGAGTGCGCGAACTCGAGGTAGGACGAGACGTTCTCCACGAGGATGCGCCGCCCGAGCCGCTCCTGCACGCGCTCGATGCGCTCCACCACGTGGTCGAGCGCTTCTTCCGTATAGGGCAGCGGCAGGAGGTCGTTCGCATGGCGCGCGCCGACCGAGGACCACGACAGGTGCTCGGAGACGAGGGCGGGTTCGAAGCGGCGCGCGAGACACTCGAGCCGCGCGAGATGGCGCTCGTCGAGGGGATCCGCGGAGCCCAGCGACAATCCCACCCCGTGCAGGCTCAGCGGGTATGCGGCCCGGAAGCGCTCGAGCCAGTCGAGAGGCGCGCCGCCGGCGCAGAAGAAATTCTCGCTGTGGACTTCCAGGAATCCCAGCGCGGGCCGGCGCTCCAGCAGCTCGGCGTAGTGCGGGGCGCGAAGCCCGATGCCGACCGTGCTAGTCCGCCCTGGACTTGGGCGCCTTGGCCGAATCGGCGCCGCCCGCGGAAGTCTTGCCTCCGAGCTGCGCGCAGGTGCCCTTCGCCACGTACCTCCATTCGTCGGGCAGGTTGTCCTTGGCGGCCTTGCCGGCGCACGAATGGCGCGCCGTGCCGCAATCGTTCTGCCCCGCCTTGGCGACGCCGTAGCATTTTTCCTTCGTGCCGCCCTTGGCGTCCTGGGCATCGGACGCCTGGGCCACGCCGAGCGCGAGCACGCTGGCGACGGCCGACTGCAATAGCTTGTTGCGGGTGGACATAGGGCCTCCTTCTTATCGCGAATTCTATCCGTTTCCGGTGCGAAACTTCTCGCTCGCCCGGTGCAGGAACTTCAGCTGCGAATCGAAGTTGCGGCACATGAGGCAGCGATCGAGGTGATAGGTGAGCGACTCGGACTCGCCCGCGGTGAGCTTGCGCTCATAGGCGATGGACAGCAGGCGCGAGGCCGCGCGGCAATCGACCGTCTCAGCGGGCGGCTTCTTTTCCAAACCAGTTCTTCTCGAGACATGAGCGCAATGCGAGCCGCGCGCGGTGGAGGATTACCCAGCAATTGGACGCCGTGATGCCCTCTTCCTTACAGATCACGTTGGTTTCCTCGCCGACGATCTCGCGCTTGAAGAAGACGCGCCCTGCGGCCGGCGGCAGCTTGTCGAGGCAGCCCTGGAACGCCTCCCAGAAGCGGCGCTGCTCGAAGGCGGCCTCGGGATCGCTCCACGCGCTCGGCGCCTGGCGCCAGTGGCCGGTGTCGTCGAAGAGCTCGTCGAGCCAGCCCTCCTCGCCCGCCTCGGCGGCGAAATCGGTGAGTTCGACCTGGTTCCTCTCGCTCATCGCGCGCCGCTGCAGGTCGATCACCTTGAAGCGCAGGATCGAGGTGAGCCAGGTGCGCAGCGTCGAGCGTCCGCCGAAGCCGTCGATCGCCTCCAGGGCCGCAAGGAGGCATTCCTGGACCGCCTCCTCGGCGAGCTGGCCGTCGCGCAGCTGCGACAGGGCATAGCGCATGAGGTAGGGACGGTGGCCTTCGATTTGCGCGAAGCGCGGGTCGCTGATGGTGGGCGCGGGCGGCATTTTCAGGGGGAAATCTTACCATTGCAAGGCACGGCGCCCGGGGTCTTGAAGGGCAGAAGTGGCTGAAGAGCGAGCGCTTCTACGGCAAGACCGGGCGGCGCTTCGCGCTGCCGCAGGAGCTCGACGAAGCGAAGGCGATGGCGAAGTTCGCCGACGGCGCGCTCGAGCTCACCCTTCCGAAGAAGGCCGCAGTGACCGGCCGCAAGGTCGCCATCGGCTAACGGCAAGGCGCGAGGCACGAGGCGCGAGAAAACCCGACGGGCGAATTGTCCTTCGGGGCACTGCCGCTTTGTCCTAGAATGTGCGCTTTCCTCTGGTGCCTCGGGCCCCATGCCTCGAGCCTGATATGGCCGTCAAGCTGACCTCCGCGCAGAAGGCAGAAGTCCTCATCGAGGCGCTGCCCTACATCCAGAAGTTCTACGACCGCACCATCGTCATCAAGTACGGCGGCAACGCGATGACCGACGTGGCGCTGCAGGAAGACTTCGCAGAGGACGTGGTGCTGTTGAAGCTGATCGGCATGAATCCCGTGGTCGTCCATGGTGCGGGGCCCCAGATCGGTGCGCTGCTGCAGAAGCTCGGCAAGCAGAGCGAGTTCATCCAGGGCATGCGCGTCACCGACGAGGAGACGCTCGACGTGGTCGAGATGGTGCTGGGCGGCCTCATCAACCAGGACATCGTCACGCTCATCAACAAGGCGGGCGGCAAGGCCGTGGGCCTCACCGGCAAGGACGGCCACTTCATCCACGCGAGGAAGCTCAAGATCCCGAGCAAGGAAGACAAGAAGAAGAAGATCGACGTGGGCCTGGTGGGCGAGATCGTGCGCATCGACCCGGAGATCATCCAGCTCCTCGACTCGCGCGACTTCATTCCCGTCATCGCGCCGATCGGCAGCGACGAGAACGGCACCGCCTACAACATCAACGCCGACATCGCCGCGGGCAAGCTGTCCATCACGCTGCAGGCCGAAAAGCTCGTGCTCCTCACCAACACCACGGGCGTGCTCGACCGCGACGGCAAGGTGATCACCGGCCTCACCGCGCAGAAGGTGAAGGAGATGATCGACGACGGCACCATCTCGGGCGGCATGCTGCCCAAGGTCGAATGCGCGCTGGACGCGGTGAGGAACGGCGTGAAGAGCGCGCACATCATCGACGGGCGCGTGTCGCACGCTCTCCTGCTCGAAGTGCTCACCAGCTCTGGCGTGGGGACGCTCATCCGCGGCGCCTCGGCCAACCGCGGCGGCAGCAACCACCGCTGATTCGCGCTACCGGCGCGGGCGCAAGCTAACGGGATAGCCGGGCGGCAAGCGCCACGTGGTCGGACAGGCGCGACCACTGAGCGCCGGTGTGGCGCGTCACGCTGTCCACGTTCAGGTCGCGCACGTAGATGCGGTCGAGCGTGAAGAGCGGCATCTGCGCGGGGTAGCTGCGCGCGGGCCTGCCTTCCTTCTTCTCGAACACCTCGTAGAGGCCGAGCTCGTCTTCGAGGAAATCGCTCGCCTTGCGGTGCCAGTCGTTGAAATCGCCGGCGACGATGAGCGGGCCCTTCCTCGGCACCGCGGCACGGATGCGCTCGCACAGCCACTCGAGCTGGAAGCGCCGGCTCCTCGCCCACAGGCCCAGGTGCACGTTGATGCAGTGCAGCGGCTCCTTCCAGCCTTCGATCTGCACCTCGCAATGCAGAAGCCCGCGGCTTTCCATCGGGTGGTGGGAGACGTCGATGTTCTCCCACACCGGAATGGGGTGGCGGCTGACGACGGCATTGCCGTGGTGGCCGTCCTGGTAGACGGCATTCATGCCGTAGACGTTGTGACAGCCCTCGCGCGTGAGGAACTCGTGCTGCCCGATCTCGGGCCACGTCACGTGGCGCCGCGCGTTGGCCTCGTGCTTGCCCTGCACCTCCTGCAGGAAGGCCACGTCGGCGTCGAGGGACCTCAGTCGATCGCGGATCTCGTGCAGCACCAGGCGCTTGCCGAACTGCGACAAGCCCTTGTGGATGTTGTACGTGACGACGTTGAACGCCTGGTGCCGGGACATCTTCAGGCGCGCTTTCGATCGGGAAGCATGAGGATCGCCTTTCGGTTGCTCCAGGAAAAAACGCGCTCGGCCGCCTCGTTCCACGGCAGCCACCGGGCGGCGAGGTGCTCGCGCGGCGCCACCCGCACCGGCATCGCCTGCGGCACCTCGAGGCCGAAGACGTGCTCCGTATTGTGAGTGATGCCGGGCGCGAAGCGGTGGCGCCACACAGGATAGATTTCGAAGACGTTCTGCAAGTTCCACTCGTCGAGGCGAAAGCGCGCGGCGTCGATGCCGGTTTCCTCGCCCACCTCGCGGATCGCCGTGTCGCGCAGGGCCTCGCCCTGGTGCTGGCTGCCGGTAACCGACTGCCAGAAGCCGGGATGGTCGGCACGCTCAAGCAGCAGCACCTGCAGGTCGGGCGTATGGATGACGACGAGCGTCGAGACCGGGATCTTGTGCGTCACGCGACGCGCATGCGCGAAATCACCGCGTCCTCGCCCGCGAAGAACGCGTGCGGCATGTCGCGCGTGAGGTGCCGCGCCACCGGGGTGCCGGCGCTGTCCACGGCGATCATGCCGACATCGGCCTGGTAGTCGCGCGCGAGATCGGCGAGCACGTCCTTCATCGCGTTGGCGAGGGTCGCGCCGTGGGCGATCTTCTCGGAGATGCTGCGCGCCGCCAGCGACCGGATCACGTACTCTCCCGTGCCGGTGGCCGAGGCGGCCACGTGGCGCGACGCGTAGTTGCCGGCACCCGCGAGCGGCGAATCGCCCACGCGCCCGACGAGCTTCAGGGTGACGCCTCCTGTCGACGTGGCCGCCGCCAGGATGCCGTTCACGTCCACGGCGGCCGCGCCGACCGTGCCGCCCGCATACTCGGGATGGTCCTTGAGGAAGCGGTGCATCCTTAGGCCGTGCTTGCCGAGCACTTCGTTCACGCGCTGGCGCTTGTCCTGCCAGTCGGCGCGCCTCGCCGGCGTGACCGGGTCGTGATCGCCGAACCCCATCACGCGTGCGAAGCGCTGCGCGCCCTCGCCCGCCAGCATCACATGGTCGGTCTCCTCCATCACCTTGCGGGCGACGAGGATCGGGTTCTTCACGCGCTGCAGCGCGGCCACCGCGCCGATGCGCGACTCGCGGCTCACCATCACCGCGGCGTCGAGCTCGCAGAAGCCGTCGAAGTTCAAGACCGCGCCGGTGCCCGCGTTGAAGATCGGGTTGTCCTCGAGGACGACCACCGTCGCGCATACCGCGTCGAGCGCTGAGCCGCCGGCGCGCAGCAGCGCGCGACCTTTCTCCACCGCGGCCTTCATGGCGTCGATGGCGTCGTCCTCGGAGCCCGGCCGCCAGTTGCCCGCGCCGCCGTGCGCGATCAGCGCAATGGGCATCAGGCGTTGCGCAGCTTGAGGTGCAGCTCGCGCAGCTGCTTCTCGGTGACCGGGGTCGGCGCCTCGACCATCAGGTCCTGGCCGCGTTGCGTCTTCGGGAACGCGATCACGTCGCGGATCTGGTCCACGCCCGCCATCATCGCCACCATCCGGTCGAGGCCGAAGGCGATGCCGCCGTGCGGCGGCGCGCCGTAGGCGAGCGCGTCGAGGAGGAAGCCGAACTTGGCGCGCTGCTCCTCCTCGCCGATGCCGAGCACCTTGAACTGCCGGGCCTGGACTTCCGCGCGGTGGATCCGCACCGAGCCGCCGCCGAGCTCCCAGCCGTTGAGCGCGATGTCATAGGCCTTGGCGAGCACCTTTCCTGGATCCGTCTCCATGAACTGCACGTGCTCGTCCTTGGGCGCGGTGAACGGGTGGTGCGCGGCGCCCCAGCGCTTGGCGTCCTCGTCGTACTGGTACGCCGGAAAGTCGAGCACCCAGAGCGGCCGCCAGCCGGCCTCGGCGTGGCCCTTCTCGTGGCCGATCTTCTGGCGCAGCGCGCCGAGCGCGTCATTCACGACCTTGCGGCGGTCGGCGCCGAAGAAGAGCAGGTCGCCCGCCGCAGCACCCGTGCGCTCGATGATTCGTCCGAGGATTTCAGGCGAGAGGAACTTCACGATCGGCGACTGCAAGCCCTCCTCATTCAGCTTCGAGGGGTCGTTCACGCGGATGTAGGCGAGGCCCTTGGCGCCGTAGATCGCCACGAAAGGCGCGAGATCGTCGAGCTCCTTCCGGGTGAACTGCTCGTTGCCGCCCGGAATGCGCAGCGCCGCCACGCGCCCGTCGGCGAGCTGCGCGGCCGACTTGAACACCTTGAAGCCCGCGTCCTTGACGACGTCGGTAAGCTCGGTCAACTCGAGCTTCACGCGCAGGTCCGGCTTGTCGCTGCCGTATTTCGAAGTGGCCTCGGCGTAGGTGAGGCGCGGGAAAGGCGCCAGGTCCACGTCGAGCACTTTCTTGAACACGTGGCGCACCAGGCCTTCCATCAGGTCCTGGATCTCGCGCTCGCCGAGGAACGAAGTCTCGATGTCGATCTGGGTGAACTCCGGCTGGCGGTCGGCGCGCAGGTCCTCGTCGCGGAAGCATTTAACGATCTGGTAGTAGCGGTCGAAGCCCGACACCATGAGCAGCTGCTTGAATAGCTGCGGCGATTGCGGCAACGCGTAGAACTGGCCGTCGTGCAGGCGCGAGGGCACCAGGAATTCGCGCGCGCCCTCGGGCGTGGACTTGTAGAGCACCGGCGTCTCGACGTCGATGAAGCCCGCGTCGTCCAGGTAGCCGCGCACCGCGCGCGACGCGGCATGGCGCAGGCGCAGAGCCTTCTGCATCGGCTCGCGGCGCAGGTCGAGGTAGCGGTACTTGAGGCGGATCTCCTCGTTCAGGTGCTCCTCGTCGATCATGAAGGGCGGCGTGGCCGCCGGATTGAGGATCTCGAGCTCGTGCGCGAGCACCTCGATCTGGCCGCTCTTCAGGCTGGCGTTGACGGTACCCTCGGGGCGGCGGCGCACCTTGCCCGAGACGCGCAGCACGAACTCGTTGCGCACGCTGTCGGCGATCTTGAAGGTGTCGGCGCGATCCGGATCGCAGACCACTTGCACGAGGCCCTCGCGGTCGCGCAGGTCGATGAAGATCACGCCGCCATGGTCGCGGCGCCGATGCGCCCAGCCGAAGAGGGTGACGGTCTGGCCGAGGAAGCGGGTGTCGGTGTTGCCGCAGTATTCGGTGCGCATTTCGTTCTCGTCATCCCGGGCGGCCGTGAGGCCTGCGGCCCGGGATCCAATGGCTGTCGATGTATTGGGTCGCCGTCGTCACGGGGACGGCGGCGCTATCCTGCTCGCTTCGCGAATCTGGCGCGCCGCCGGCTCGGCGACGCCCATGGAGATGATGTACTTCAAGGCCGCGTCGACGCTCATGTCGAGCTCGACGGTCTCGGCGCGCGGCACGATGAGGAAGAAGCCCGATGTGATGTTCGGCGTGGTCGGCACGAACACCGAGATCTGGTCGGCGCCGAGCTTGCCCGCGACCTCGTGTTGCGGGGTGCCGGTGACAAGCGCCACGGTCCACGCGCCCGGGTGCGGGTAGCGCACCAGCACGGCGCGGCGGAAGGCCTTGCCTTCGGGCGAGAAGAGCGTGTCGCTGATCTGCTTCACCCCGCCATAGATGGAGCGCACGATCGGGATGCGCGACAGCGCCGAGTCCCCGAGGCTCAAGACCTTGCGCCCGAAGAAGTTCGCCGCGAGCGCTCCGGTGGCGAGCACGATCGCGACCGTGAGGATGATGCCGAGCCCCGGCACATGGAAGCCGAAGAGCTTGTCGCTGTGCAGGCTCTCGGGCACGAGGAGGAGCGACTGGTCCATCGCGTCGACGAGCAGCTTCAGCACCCACAACGTGATGCCGAGGGGAATCCAGACCAGCAGTCCGGCGATGAAGTAGCGCCGCAGCGTCCCCATTATTTCGCGGGCGGGGTCGCGCTGGGCGGCGTGGCGGCGCCGCCCGCGCCGTCGCTTGCGGGCTTGGCGTCGCTCGTGGGCTTGGCCTCGCCGGCCGGCTTCGCGTCGCTCGCGGGCTTCGCGTCCGCGCTCTTGGCGGACGCCGCCGGTTTGGAGCCGCTGTTCTTGAAATCCGTGGCGTACCAGCCGCTGCCCTTCAGCTGGAAGCCGGCGGCGGTGACCATCTTCTCGAAGGCGGGCTTGCCGCACTTCGTGCAAACCGTCATCGGCGCATCGCTCACCTTCTGCAGGAACTCCTGCTGGTGTCCGCAGGCGGCGCAGCGATATTCGTAGATGGGCATTCCGGGCTCTTCAGAAATCAGGAAAATCGCATTTTAACACAAGCACTTGGGCGAATTGTGCAGTGCGCCATCAGACGTTCGCCGGGCGCTCGAGGAAGCACCTGCGGCGATCGGCGAACCCGCCGCCGGCGGCCAGCGCCCAGGACATGCTCCAGAACACCGGCGTCATTCCCATCGCCGCGCCCACTGCGCCGAACGCCAGCGGCAGGAAAGTGTGGCTTGCGTTGAGCACCGCGCTGCGGACGCCGACCGCCTCACCCGCGCGCCCCGCGAGCAGGCCGGAGACGAAGAGCACGCGCCGCAAGCTCGGGTCGGTACACCACGTGCGATCGCCCGCGGAGCGAGGAAGGGTTCGAGGAAGCACACACCTGGAAACGAACGACCACTTCCCTTCGTTCCGTGCTGCCCGCGCGCCTCAAATCACAACGGCGCCTCACGCAACTCGGGCTCAGCCCCTATCTGCCTCGCATGCGCTTGGGGAGCCCTCAGACAGTGCTCGGCGACATCTCCGTCATGATTTGACTCGCTTGGCCCGTTCCAAGGTGTGCGCTTCCTCGAACCCTTCCTCGCCCCGCTCCGAGCCTGAGATCGCGACTGCGATCGCGAACTACGGACGCTGCGATTCCAGCGCGGCGATGCGCTGTTGGATGGGAGGGTGGCTCGCGAACAGGCCCATGAACTTGCTGTGGCCCTCGGCGATGCCGGAAGCCTGGAACGATTGCGGAAGGTCGCCGGCCTCGATGCCTCCCAGGCGGCGCAGCGCGGAGACCATCGGGCGCGGCGAGCCGAGGAGTCCCGCCGACCCTGCGTCGGCGCGGAACTCGCGCTGGCGCGAGAACCACGCGACGATGATCGAGGCGAGGATGCCGAACAGGACCTCGCACACGAACACCGTGAGGTAGTAGCCCATGCCCACCCCGCGCTCGGTCTTGAACACCGCGCGGTCGACCAGGTAGCCCACCACGCGCGCGAGGAACACGACGAACGTGTTGACCACCCCCTGGATCAGCGTGAGCGTGACCATATCGCCGTTGGCGACATGCGACATCTCGTGGCCGAGGACCGCTTCGACCTCGTCGCGCGTCATCGACTCGAGCAATCCCGTGGAGACCGCGACCAGCGCGGAGTTGCGGAAGGCGCCGGTGGCGAAGGCGTTCGGCGCTGCCTCGTACACGGCGACTTGCGGCATGCCCACGCCCGCCTTGTCGGCGAGGCGCTTCACCGTGCTCACCAGCCATTGCTCGTCGGGCGTGGACGGCGACTCGATCACGCGCGCGCCGACCGCCCACTTGGCCATCGGCTTGGAGATGAGGAGCGAGAAGAACGAGCCCGTGAACCCCACCACCGCGGAGAACACGAGCAGCATGCCCAGGTTCAATCCGTTCGCAGCGAGGAAGCGGTTCACGCCCAGGATCGAGAGCGTGACCGACAACACCAGCATCACCGCGAGGTTGGTGGCGAGGAAGAGCACGATGCGTTTCATGGCCGGTCCCTAGAACGGAATGTCGTCTTCGAAGTCGTCGAATTTCCCGCCCGCGGCCTTGGCGGGCGCGGGCTTGGCAGCGCCGCCGCGCGCCGCGCCGCCTTCACGATCCGGGGGCGCCTCGCGCCCCCGCCCATGCCCTGGCGCGAGCCGAGCATCTGCATGCGGTCGGCGACGATCTCGGTGGTGTACTTGTCGACGCCTTCCTTGTCCTGCCACTTGCGCGTCTGCAGCCGCCCCTCGACGTATACCTGGCTGCCCTTCTTGAGGTACTCGCCGGCGATCTCGGCCAACTTGCCGAAGAAGGCGACGCGATGCCACTCGGTCTTCTCCTGCTTCTCGCCCTGCTTGTCCTTCCACACGTCCGTGGTGGCCACGGAGATGTTGGTGATCGCGCCGCCGTCGGGCATGTAGCGCGTCTCGGGATCGCGCCCGAGGTTGCCGATGAGGATGACCTTGTTGACCGATGCCATGAGTGCTTTCCTTTCCTAAGTGCGCGAAGCCGGCGTTGCCGCCGGCACGAAATCGCCCATGTTCCACGCGACGGCGAGCCACGACAGCGTCACCACGAGGCAGGTCACGAGCACGGCCACGAAGCCCGCGTGCTGCGCGATCGCCCCGCCGGCGGCGGCGCCGAAAAACGTCCCGAGGAACTGTACGCTTGAATAGGCCCCTGTGGCGGCGCCGGTCGTCTCGCGCGGCGCGGCGCGCGAGACGAGCGCCGGGAGCTTGGCCTCAAGAACGTTGAAGCCCGCGAAGAAGATGACGAGCGCGCCGACGATTCCCGCGAGGCTCGCAAGCTGGGCGGCGAGGACGGCGATCGCCACCGCCACCGTGGCGACCGACGCGAGGAACACCGGGCGCTCGTGAAGCGACGCGGGGCCGATCACGGCGGGCAGCATCAGCACGAAGCCCGCGCCCACCGCGCTCAAGTACACCAGCCAATGGTCGGGCGCCGGCAGCCCCGCCTTCACCATCGCCACGGGCACGACCACGAAGAGCGCCATCAGCACTGCGTGCAGCGCGAAGATCCCGAAGTTGAGGCGCACCAGCTCCGGATCCGTGAGCGCCTTGCACACCGCCGCCAGCGGCACCGAGCGCTTCTGCGCAGGCGCGTCGGGCACCACCCAGCGCACGACCGCCATCGCCGCGATCGCCAGGGCCCCGGTCAGCGCGAAGATGCCGCGCACCCCGATCGAGCGCTCGAGGAAGGGCGCGGCCACGAACGACACCGCGAACACCGCGCCGATGGTCGAGCCGATGATCGCCATCGCCTTGGTGCGCTGGCCCTCGCGCGTCAAGTCCGCGGTCATGGCGAGGGTCACAGCGGAGATGGCGCCGGCGCCCTGCACGATGCGCCCGGCGATCATCGCCCACGGGCTCTCCCCCGAGGCGCACCAGAAGCTGCCCGCGGCGAAGATGGCGAGCCCGGCGTGCAGGAGCGGCTTGCGGCCGTAGCGGTCCGAAAGCCAGCCGTAGGGGATCTGCAGGATGCCCTGGGTGAGGCCATAGGCGCCCATGGCGATCCCGGCGAGCTGCAGGCTCCAGCCGGGACGACCCTGGGTCCAGAGCGCGAACACCGGCAGGATGATGAACATGCCGAATAGCCGCAAGCCGAAGATCGAGGCGAGCGAAACGCTCGCTCGCAGCTCGCGGGAAGTCATGCGCGCCGTTGAATTCACCGAAATTGGGGGTTGGAGCAGAGGAGGAAGGCTCATGTATATTAGCAGATTCCCCCATGGAAACGATCCGGATACGCGGGGCCCGCACCCATAACCTCAGGAATGTCAGCCTCGACATTCCGCGCAACAAGCTCGTCGTCATCACCGGGCTTTCCGGCTCCGGAAAATCGTCGCTCGCCTTCGACACGCTCTATGCGGAAGGCCAACGCCGCTACGTCGAATCCCTCTCCGCGTACGCGCGGCAGTTCCTGCAGCTCATGGAAAAGCCCGACGTCGACCTGATCGAAGGGCTTTCCCCCGCGATCGCCATCGAGCAGAAGGCGACCTCGCACAATCCGCGCTCGACGGTCGGCACCGTGACCGAGATCCACGACTACATGCGCCTGCTATTCGCGCGCGTGGGCGAGCCTTACTGCCCGGACCACAAGGTGGCGCTCTCCGCGCAGAGCGTGGCGCAGATGGTGGACCACGTGCTCGCCCTCGAGGACGGCATGCGCGTGATGGTCCTCGCGCCGCTCGTGGTGGGCAGGAAAGGCGAGCAGGCGGACCTCATCGAGGAGCTGCGCGCGCAGGGCTTCGTGCGCCTTCGCATCGACGGCGCGGTGCACGAGATCGACCAGCTTCCCAGGCTCGACCGCAACAAAAAGCACACCATCGAGATCGTCATCGACCGCCTGAAGGTGGTTTCCGACGGCGGCAAGCCCGGCGGCATCACGCAGCGCCTCGCGGAATCCTTCGAGACTGCGCTGCGCCACGCGGACGGCCGCGCCATCGCCGCCGAGATGGACACCGGCAAGGAGCACCTCTTCTCGGCGAAGTTCGCGTGTCCCATCTGCAGCTACTCGATCCCGGAGCTGGAACCGCGCCTCTTCTCGTTCAACAACCCGATGGGCGCCTGCCCGCGCTGCGACGGCCTCGGGCAGATCACCTTCTTCGACCCGAAGCGCGTCGTGGCCTTCCCGCACCTGTCGCTCGCCGGGGGTGCCATTCGCGGCTGGGATCGCAGGAACCAGTTCTACTTCTCGATGCTGCAATCGCTCGCGCAGCATTACGGCTTCGACGTCGAGTCGCCCTTCGAGACCCTGCCGCCGAGCGCGCAGGAGGTGGTCCTGAGCGGCTCGGGCGAGGAGAAGATCGCATTCCGCTACCCCGGCGAGAAGGGCAGGAGCGCCGTGAAGGAGCACGCCTTCGAGGGCATCCTCCCGAACCTCGAGCGGCGCCATCGCGAGACCGATTCCGTGGCGGTGAAGGAAGAGCTCGCCAAGTACCTCAACACGCGCGACTGCCCCGAGTGCCACGGCACACGCCTGCGGCGCGAGGCGCGCAACGTCTTCGTCGCGGGCCGCTCGATCCACGAGCTTTCCTCGCTGCCGCTGAAAGAGGCGCAGCCCTTCTTCGAGCACCTGGAGCTCCCCGGCACCCGCAAGGCGATCGCCGAGCGGATCGTGCGCGAGATCGCCAACCGCGTGCAATTCCTGAACGACGTGGGCCTCGACTACCTCTCCCTCACGCGTTCCGCCGACACGCTCTCCGGGGGAGAGGCGCAGAGGATCCGCCTGGCGAGCCAGATCGGCTCCGGGCTCACCGGCGTGATGTACGTGCTCGACGAACCGTCGATCGGCCTTCACCAGCGCGACAACGCGCGCTTGATCGAGACGCTGAAGCGCCTGCGCGACCTCGGCAACTCGGTGATCGTGGTCGAGCACGACGAGGAGGCGATCCAGGCCGCCGACCACGTGATCGACATGGGCCCGGGCGCAGGCGTGCACGGCGGCGAGGTTGTCGCGCAGGGCACGCCCGACGACGTGATGCGCAATCCCGCCTCGCTCACCGGCCAGTACCTCTCGGGGCGCAAGGCGATCCCCACGCCGACGCGCCGGCGCCGCGGCGACGCGGCCAGGCACCTGCGCGTCGCGGGGGCGCGCGGCAACAATCTCAAGAACGTCACGGTCGACATCCCGGTGGGTCTCTTCGTCGCGATCACCGGGCTCTCCGGCTCCGGCAAGTCGACGCTCATCAACGACACGCTCTACAACGCGGTCGCCCACCATCTCTACGGCTCCGCGGCCGAGCCCGCCGAGCACGACGCCATCGAGGGCCTCGATTTCTTCGACAAGGTGATCAATGTCGACCAGAGCCCGATCGGGCGCACGCCGCGCTCCAACCCGGCGACGTACACCGGTCTCTTCACGCCCATACGGGACCTGTTCGCGGCAGTGCCGGAATCGCGCGCGCGCGGCTACGGGCCGGGACGCTTCTCCTTCAACGTGAAAGGCGGACGCTGCGAGGCGTGCCAGGGCGACGGCATGATCAAGGTCGAGATGCATTTCCTCCCCGACATCTACGTGCCGTGCGACGTGTGCCACGGCAAACGCTACAACCGCGAGACGCTGGAAGTCCACTACAAGGGCCGCACCATCGACCAGGTGCTCGACATGACGGTGGAAGCCGCGCACGAGTTCTTCGCCTCGGTGCCGGCGATCGCGCGCAAGCTCGCCACGCTCCTCGAGGTGGGCCTGGGCTACATCAAGCTCGGCCAGAGCGCGACCACGCTATCCGGGGGCGAAGCGCAGCGCGTGAAGCTTTCCCTCGAGCTGTCCAAGCGCGACACCGGGCGCACGCTCTTCATCCTCGACGAGCCGACCACGGGGCTGCATTTCCACGACATCGACTTGCTGCTCACCGTGCTGCATCGCCTGCGCGACCACGGCAACACGGTGGTCGTGATCGAGCACAACCTCGACGTGATCAAGACCGCGGACTGGGTGATCGACCTCGGCCCCGAAGGCGGAGACGGCGGCGGGCGCGTGGTGGCGCAGGGCACGCCCGAGGACGTATGCCACGTCGCCGAGAGCTTCACGGGGCGCTTCCTGAAGGCGATCCTCGAGCCGCCGCCGCGCCGGCGCATGGCGGCGGGCTAGCGACGGCGGCCATGAATCCGCGCGATCTGCTCCTCGGCAGCTTTCGGGCCGCCCTCGACGCGGCCGATCCCCTCGTGATCGTTCCACCGCACCTGCCCGCGCCTCTGCGCGGGCGCACCGTCGTCGTGGGCGCGGGCAAGGCGGCGGCGTCCATGGCGCTCGCGGTGGAGCGGCAGTGGCCCCCGCAAAGCGCGCTGGAGGGCATCGTGATCACGCGCTACGGCCACGGGCTGGCGTTGCAACGCATCCGCGTGGTGGAGGCCGGCCATCCCGTCCCCGACGAGCACGGAGAGGGCGCGGCACGCGAGATCCTCGCCATCGCGCAATCGCTGGGTGCCGACGACCTTCTGCTGGTGCTGGTGTCCGGCGGCGGATCGTCCCTCCTCTCCCTGCCGGTGCCCGGCGTTCCCATGGAGGACCTGAAGAAGGTCACGCGCGCTCTCCTCGCGAGCGGCGCGCCGATCCAGGACATGAATACGGTGCGCAAGCACCTCTCGCTCATCCAGGGAGGCAGGCTCGCGCTCGCCACGCGCGCGCGCGTGCTCGCGCTGGTGATCTCCGACGTGACCGGGGACGATCCAACTCACATCGCTTCGGGCCCGTGCGTGCCCGACCCGAGCACGTATGGCGACGCGCAGGAGATTCTCGCGCGCTTCGGCGTGAAAGCCCCGGCGTCGATCGCCGCGCACCTGGAGCGCGGCGCCGCGGGCGGCGAGCCCGAGACGCCCAAGCCCGGCGATCCCGCTTTCGCACGCGTGGACAACCGCGTCATCGCGACCGCGCACGCGAGCCTCATGAGCGCCGCCGCCTATCTCCAGAGCCGCGGCTTCGCGCCGATGGTGCTGGGCGACAGCGTCACCGGGGAATCGGCCGAGGTGGCGAAGGTTTACGCCGCGCTGGCGCGCCAGGTCCGCGAGCACGGACACCCGGTGAAGCCGCCGGTCGCGCTCATCTCCGGCGGCGAGACCACGGTCACGCTGCGCGGCAAGGGCCGCGGTGGGCGCTGCAGCGAGTTCCTGCTCTCCCTCGCCGTCTCGCTCGATGGGCTGGAGGGCACCTGGGCGCTCGCGTGCGATACCGACGGCATCGACGGCAGCGAGGACAACGCGGGCGCGGTGCTCACGCCCGATGCGCTGCAGCGGGCGCGCAGCCGCGGCCTCGCGCCCCAGCGGATGCTCGCCGACAACGACGGATACGGATTCTTCTCGGCGCTCGGCGACCTCGTGGTGACCGGTCCCACGCGCACCAACGTGAACGACTATCGCGTAATCCTCGTCCGGTGAAGGGTTTCCACGCGCTCCTCGCAGCGCTCGCGGCCGCCACCGGCGCATTCGCCCTCGCCTTCACCTGGCAGCCGGGCCTCGCGTCGATGTACGACGACAGCGTGAGCTATCTCATCCAGGCGCAGGCACTGTCGCCCTTCGGCATGGCGCATCCCGCGGTGCTCGCGGCCGCGCCGTACGAAAAGTACCCGCCGCTCTTCGCCGCGCTCCTCGCGCTCACCGGCGGCGCCTTCGACTGGCGCGTCGCCCATGCGGTGGTGGCGCTCGCGTTCGCGGCGAGCGTGTATCTCCTCGGCGTGCTCGCGCGCCAGGTGACGGGCTCGGCGTGGATCGCCGTCGCGACGGCCCTCGTCTATGCGTGGATACCCGGATCGTGGCTCAGCGTGAAGGGCATCTTGAGCGAGTTTCCCTACATGGTCCTCGCGTTCGCCGCGCTCATCGTGCACGGCGCGCGCGCCGGCAAGCCGCTCACGCGCGGCGCGGCGATCGGGTTGGGCGCGCTTCTCGCCGCGGCCGTGCTCACGCGAACCATCGGGATCACGCTCCTCGCGGCGATCGCGTTCGTGGAGGCGCTGCGCTACGCGAGAGAGCGCGACACCGCTCGCGTGCGCGCCCTGGCGTGGACATTCGCGATCCCCATCGTGGCCGCCGCCCTCTGGTACGCGCTGCGCCCGTCCGTCGGCGAGGATGCGTATGTCTCCTTCGGAACCGGCGTCCTGCAGGGCACGGCCGAGCGCGGCGTCGGCTGGGCCTTTTCGCTCGTCGCGACGAACGCCTCGGCGCTCGCCGGCGCGTGGCTGCACGCGCTCCTCATCTTCTGGGGCGAGTCGTGGAAGCCGGGATTCCTGATCGCGTCCGCGTTCGGCGCGCTCGGGCTCGCCGCGTCTCTGCGCCGCGCGGCGCGCGGCCACGCGGACGCAGCCTATGTGGCCGCATTCCTCGGATTGCTGCTGGTGTGGCCCTTCCCGGGCCAGATGTTCCGGCTCGCCTTTCCGTTGGTGCCGCTCGTGCTGATGAACGCCTTCGGCGCGCTGCGGCAGCTCTTCGCGCTGCGATGGGATTCGCGCCGCGCCGAGCGCTGGAGCGCGTACGCGGCGGGACTGCCGATCGCGCTCGCCGCCCCCGCGGTGCTGTTTTACATCGCCGATCGGGCGCGCGTCCCCGCCGACGCGGCGAGCGCCTATCGCGCGGCCGACATCACGGAGTTCTATCGCATCCCCGACCGCCGCAGCGCCGAGCGCAACGTGCTCGCGCAGATCGGCGTTTTCGAGGACATGGATCGCATCCGCAAGTCGGTTCCCGAGGATGCACGGCTCATGTGGTACGCGCCCAACTATGTGGCGCTGCTCGCTCACCGGCACGGCGTGCCGATGAGCCGCCCAACCGACGCTGCCGACCTCGCCGCGCAAGTGAGGGCTACAGGAGCGAACTACATCTACCTCGCCAGCGTGAATCCGCGCGACAGCGCCTTGCGCGGCGGCAACCCGCTGGATCCTTTCCTGCAGGCGCGCGGGCTGGCCGACGTTCAGTGGCAGCGCGCCGGCGCCGACGGCGAGCTCCAGGCCCTCCTCCTCAGGGTGCGCGCGGACAAGGCCGGCGAGTCCAGTAGAATTGCGCCGGTGCGAAACCACGCCGCCTCCTCTTGAAGCTCTCCGTCGTCATCCCCTGCTACAACGAAGTCGCCACGATCGACCGCATCCTGGCGGCGGTGCACGCGTCCCCGTATCCGGACAAGGAGGTCATCGTCGTGGACGATTGCTCCGCGGACGGCACGCGCGAGCGGCTCACGGGCGAGCTGCGCGGCTCCATGGACCAGCTCGTGCTGCACGACGTGAACCGCGGCAAGGGCGCGGCGTTGCGCAGCGGCATCCGCGTCGCCACCGGGGACCTCGTGATCATCCAGGACGCGGACCTGGAATACGATCCGCAGGAGTGGCCCAAGCTGCTGCAGCCGATCCTCGAGGATCGCGCCGACGTGGTGTTCGGTTCGCGCTTCATGGGCGCGCAGCCGCACCGCGTGCTGTATTTCTGGCACCGCGTGGGCAACGGCGCGCTGACGGTCTTGTCCAACATGCTGACCAACCTGAACCTCACCGACATGGAGACCTGCTACAAGGTCTTCCGCCGCGAGATCATCCAGTCGATCGAGATCGAGGAGGACCGTTTCGGGTTCGAGCCGGAGGTGACCGCGAAGGTGGCGAAGGTCCCCGGCTGCCGCATCTACGAGGTCGGCATCTCCTACTACGGGCGCACGTACGCGGAAGGCAAGAAGATCGGCTACAAGGACGGCTTGCGTGCGATTTACTGCATTCTCAAATACAACCTTTTTCGCTGAGCAGCGGCGCATCACGCGCTACCTGGGAGTCGGCGCCGCGGCCGCGGTGGTCGACATCTCGCTGCTCATGCTCTTCGCCAACTACTTCGGGCTGCCCTACCTGCGCGTGGCCGCCGGCACCTTCGTGCTCGCCACGCTGGTCAACTACTGGCTCAGCGTGCGCTTCGTCTTCGTGAGCGGCAAGCGCTTCACGCGCCGCTGGGAAGTGGTGATGGTTTTTGTGGTAAGCGCGATCGGGCTCGCGCTGAACCAGGTGATTCTCTTCGTGTGCGTCGACGGCTGGGGGTGGGGGCTGCTCGCCGCCAAGCTCGTGGCAACCGGCACCGTTTTCTTCTGGAACTACTTCGGGCGCCGCGTGTTCGTCTTCGGCGCGGTCCATCACTGAGCACGGCGCGCGAGGAACGCCTCGAGCGCCTCGCGATCGACCTTCATCAGCACGAAGAAATCGTTGCCGAAGCGCAACGCGGGCCGCGAATAGTCCAACACGCCCTTCAGCGTGACCAGGGGATCGCCGTCGACGCCGGCGAGGTCGGTCTTGAAGATGCGCGAGACGACGATGTAGTCGGATCCCGACCTTCGCACCGCCTCGGCCACCTCACGCGGGCTCCATGCGTAGTAGAACGGCTCCGCGGGCCTTCGGCCCAGCAGGGCCACGTACTCGGGGCGCATCCACATCACCTTCGAGCCCGGAGGCGTGACGGTGCGGATCGATTCGAGCCCCGCCAGCGTCGTCACCTGCGTCTCGGCGAGCCCGCGCGCCACCTCGAGGTTGATGGTCGTGTAGTAGTCGGTGATGTCCCGGAAAGCGTAGAGCTGGCCCTCGAGGACCGGGGCACGGTCCAGCGATTTCTGCGCGATCAGCGAGAGCGCCGGCAGGAAGAGCGCGACGGGAAATGCCGCCAGCGCCACGAAGAGCTGCGTGCGGCGCCTGCCTTCCAATTTCCAGCGCTCGCAGAGGAAGCGCACGAAGTCGGCGGCGCAGACGAACAGCAGCGCGACGAGCGGATACAGGAGCCGGCGCGTATTGTTCGGCGTGAACACCCACGGCGTCACCATGGCCACGGAGAAGAGGATGAACCATCCGTCGAGCCGGTTGCGCGCCGCGCGCAACACGGCGCCCGCCAACCCGGCGAGCCCGAGCAAGCCGAAAACGATCTTCGGCGCCATCGACACGTCCTGCTGCGCCGCGAGGGTCGCGATCCAGCCGGAGAAGGAGTATTCGACGCTCGCGCGAAGCATCGTCGCCGGGTCCGCGATCCAGGTGCCGATCATCGACTGCACCGTGCGCCGGTAGGCATCGACGTCTGGGCGCGGTCGCAGCCCATACCAGAGCCCCAACAGGACCACCACGGGCACCCAGGGGAGCAGGAGCGACCACGAAGGCCTTTGCCTGTGCGCCGCGAGGCGCAGCCCCACGTGGACCGCGTAGGCGAGGATGAGCGCCAGCCCCGCGACGCGCGTGAGATACGCGCAGGCGAGCAGCACGCCGAAAGCGAGGGCGGCGATCGGCCTCGTGCGGCCATCCGCAAGCCGCGTCTCGTACCAGAGCACGCTCGCCATCGCGAGGACGAGGTAAAGCGACTCGCTCAGGATGCCCTTCAGGCTGATCCACGCCGTGGGCGTGAGGAGGAAGAGGACCACGATCGCGAGACCGGCCGAGTCGCGCCCGAGCTGCAGGGAGGCATACCGGTATATGAGTGGAAGCGCGAGGACGGCGAGCGCCGCCACCAGCGCATAGGCGATGCGCAAATCGACGGCGCCGCCGCTTGCCGCGAGCAGCAGCGGAAACAGCGGCGGGAAATGCGCGTGATAAGAGGCCCACTGCGCGACGTACGGGTTGTCGGCGCCGCCGCGGAAATAGTGCGCGAGGACGAGATAGCTCACGCTGTCGTCGCCCACGGTGGCGATCACCGCCTGCCATGCGAACGCGAACGTGAGGGGCGCGGCGAGCACGAGGACGAGGAGGAAGCCGCGATGGCGTCGCAGGAAGGAAAAAGGGCCCGCGGCACGAAGCGCGACGAACGCGCCGTCAGGGCGCTTCAGGAAGGACACGATGGCCCGCGCGCATCTTCCAGCCTAGAGCTTTGGAGCGTGGGCGTCACCGGATTCGGCGGCGCGCCCGATTTCGCGCAGGTAGCGCCCGAGCTTCTCGGCGTCCACCCGCAGCAGGATGTATTCGCCATGCTCCACGTCCGGAAGCGCCGCCAGAGGCACGAGGTAGTTGGGAATGTCCTCCACGATCCATGCGAACGCGTCGGCCGTGTCCGTGGCCATGTCGTTCTTGAAGTGGCTGCTCGCGACCACGAAGTCCGTGCGGGTGCGGCGGATCTCGCGCGCCAGCGTCGGCCGGTCCCACCGCAGGTAGAGTGGTATGCCCTCGCGCCGGCCGAGCACGGCGATGTATTCGGGACGTACCCACATCACACGCGCTCCTGGCGCCGTCCACTGGCCGAGGTAGCTCAGGCCGCCGAGCGCCGAGGCATCCCGCAGGGCTTCCTCGCGAGCACGCGCCTCGTTCACGATGCCGTAGTAGCGCGTCATGGAGGCCGGACTGAAGGCGAGATCGGGAAAGTAGGGCTCTCGTTCGAGGGATTTGCGCAGGATCAGCGCCGTCGCCGGAAGCACGATGGCCGCCAGCAAGGCGAACGCCAGGGGCGCGAGCCACCGGCCGAGCGGCGCGCGGATGTGCGAGGCGAGATCCTTGGTCATCTCCGCGGCATGCAGCAGCACGAGCGGCAGCAGGGGATAGAGCAGGCGGCGCGAGTTGTCCTCGTTGAACACCCACAGGAAGAGCATGGCTAAGCTCGCAAGGACGTACCAGCCGTCGAGACGGCCCCGCAGGGCCGCGCGCGCCGCGCCGGCGAAGGCGACCAGCGCGACCGCCGCGAAGACGACGGCCGGCAGCATGCCGCCCGCGGCGTCCGCCAAGAACACGCCGACCCACCCCCGCGCGAGGTATTCCCATGACGCAGCCCACGTCGCGGTGAACGCGTGCGACCAGCGCTCAGCGAGAGACCACAGGCCGTGCTGGTAGGCTGGCACGGCGAGGGTCGGGCGCAGCGCGAGCCAGGCGCCCTGTGCGAGCAACACGACCGCGAGCGGCAGCCAGGCGCGCGCCGCGGGAAGGCGGCGCGCGTGCGCTGCACGCAAGGCGACCTGCGCGCAATAGCCGAGGATCAGCGCCACGCCCGCCGTGCGCGTGAGCAGCGCCGCGGCCATCCACAGGCCCAGCACGGCGTATGTTCTTGGGGGGCTCTCCGGACGGACCCGTTTCGCCTCGTAGAGCAGCGCAGCCAGACAGATCGCGAGGTAGGTCGATTCGGTGAGGATCCCGACGAGCCCGAGCCACGCGCCCGGCAGCATGAGGAAGAGCACCGTGACGGCGAGGGCGGCCCTGTCGTCGGCGAGCCGGTATAGCGCATACGCATACACCAGGATCAGCGACGCCACGGCGCCGGCCGCGACAACCATGTGTCCGGTGAAGAGGTCGTACGCGCCGCCGGTGAAGACGAGCAGGAGGGGAAAAAGCGGAGGCAAGTTGGAGAAGTACCCGGCCCACGGCGCGGTGAGCGGATCGTCGCGCCACGGCGTGAGGTACCTTGCCAGCGTGAGGTAGCTCACGCTGTCGTCGCCGATCGTGGCGACGACCGAATGCCAGCAGAAACCGACCGTCGCGGGGATCGCGATGGCGGCGAGAACGAGGAACGCGATGTGCCGGCGCAAAAAGGAAAGCCGGCCGACGGCCGGCTTTCCTGGGAGGATTTCCGGGCTAGCTCCTGACACGCGAATCGCCGGTGTCGCGCGCCTCCTCCACAGGCGCGGGCCGGTCGACGAGCTCCACCAGCGCCATCGGCGCGTTGTCGCCCTGGCGGAAGCCGAACTTGAGGATGCGAAGGTAGCCGCCGTTCCTCGCCTTGTAGCGCGGGCCCAGCTCGGCGAACAGCTTCACCACCATGTCGCGGTCGCGCAGGCGGTCGAAGGCAAGGCGCTTGTTGGCCAGCGTGTCGGTCTTGCCGAGGGTGATGATCGGCTCGGCCACGCGGCGCAGCTCCTTCGCCTTCGGCAGTGTCGTCTTGATCGCCTCGTGCTTCAGCAGCGAAACGGTCATGTTGCGCAGCATCGCGAGGCGATGGCTGCTGGTGCGGTTCAACTTGCGAAGCCCGTGACGGTGACGCATGGTGCTTTCCTTTCGTCTCTTGGCCTATGCGGCCTTATTAGTATTGTGGGTTGGAAACTAAGCCCCCGCCGAAGCGGGGACGGTACTTACTTGGTAAGACCTGCGACCGGCCAGTTCTCGAGCTTCATGCCGAGGGTGAGGCCTTTGGAGGCGAGCACTTCCTTGATCTCGTTCAGCGACTTGCGGCCCAGGTTCGGGGTCTTCAGCAGCTCGTTCTCGGTGCGCTGGATCAAGTCCCCGATATAGTAGATGTTCTCGGCCTTGAGGCAATTGGCCGAACGCACCGTGAGCTCGAGATCGTCGACCGGCTGCAGCAGGATCGGATCGACCTGCGGTTGCGCGCTTTCCACGCGCTCCTCGCTGGTCGACTGCAGCGAGGCGAACACGGACAGCTGGTCGACGAGCACGCTCGCCGAATAGCGCACCGCTTCCTCGGGCTCGATCACGCCGTTGGTCTCGATGTCGATCACCAGGCGGTCCAGGTCGGTGCGCTGCTCGACGCGCGCGCTCTCCACCTGGTAGCTCACGCGGCGCACCGGCGAGAACGAGGCGTCCAGCAGGATCGAGCCGATGGAGCGCGAATCATCCTGGCGGCGCGAGGTGGCCGGCACGTAGCCGCGGCCCTTCTCGATCTTGATGGTCATGTCGATCTTGCCGCCCTGGGTGAGGTGCGCGATCACATGGTCGGGATTGATGATCTCGACGTCGTGCGTCTGCTCGATGTCGGCCGCGGTGACCGGGCCGGCGGCGTTCTTCTTGAGCTTGAGCGTCGCCTCGGAGCGGTTGTGCAGCTTCATCACCACGCCCTTGAGGTTGAGGATGACGTCGACCACGTCCTCCTGCACGCCTTCGATGGTGGAGTACTCGTGCAGCACGCCGGCGATCTTGACCTCGGTCGCGGCGTAGCCGGGCATCGAGGACAGCAGGATGCGGCGCAGCGCGTTGCCGAGCGTGTGGCCGTAGCCGCGCTCGAACGGCTCCATCACCACTTTCGCGTGGGTCGGAGACAGGTTCTGGACATCGATGATTCGGGGCTTCAGGAAAGTCGTGGCGTTGCTTTGCATTCGCAGGTACCTCTGCCAGAAGGCGCTCGGGGAGCGACCCCTCGCGCGTTACTTCGATTACTTCGAATAAAGTTCGACGACCAGCTGCTCGTTCACGTCGTTGGCGAACTCGGCGCGGTCCGGGAGCGCCTTGAACACGCCCTTGAAGTTCTTCGCGTCGACCTCGACCCAGCTGGGGAAGCCGTTCTGCTCCGCGAGGTCCAGGGAAGCCTTGATGCGCAGCTGCGCGCGCGACTTCTCGCGAACCGACACCGTGTCCGTCGCCTTCACCAGGTAGGACGGGATGTTCACCGGCTTGCCGTTCACCTCGATCGCCTTGTGCGAGACGATCTGGCGGGCTTCCGCGCGCGTGGAGGCGAACCCCATGCGGTAGACGACGTTGTCCAGGCGGCTCTCCAGCATCTGCAGGAGGTTCTCGCCGGTGGCGCCGCGCTTCTGGATCGCCTTGTCGAAATAGGTGCGGAACTGGCGCTCGAGGACGCCGTACATGCGGCGGATCTTCTGCTTCTCGCGCAGCTGCGTGCCGTATTCCGAGATGCGCGTCGACTTGGCGCCGTGCTGGCCGGGGCGCGAGTCGAGCTTGCACTTGGTGTCGAGCGAGCGGCGTGCGCTCTTCAGGAAAAGGTCGGTGCCTTCCCTGCGGGAGAGCTTGCATTTGGGTCCGATATAGCGTGCCACGGTGTTCTCCTAATCAATTCCTGCGAGTCGCGATACGAGCGAGGGCTCGCATTACATGCGGCGGCGTTTGGGCGGACGGCAGCCGTTGTGCGGCACCGGCGTCACGTCCGCGATCGACACGATCTTCAATCCCAGCGCGTTCAGCGCGCGCACCGCCGATTCGCGGCCCGGGCCCGGGCCCTTGATGCGCACTTCGAGGTTCTTCACGCCGTGCTCCTGGGCGGCGCGGCCCGCGGACTCGGCGGCGACCTGTGCCGCGAAGGGCGTCGATTTTCTCGAGCCCTTGAAGCCCGCGGCTCCGGAAGTCGCCCACGAGAGCGCGTTGCCCTGGCGGTCGGTGATCGTGATGATGGTGTTGTTGAACGAAGCGTGCACGTGCGCGATGCCCTCGGAGACGACTTTCTTCGCCTTCTTGCGCGCGCGCGCTGCGGTGGGTGCCTTGGCCATTCGGATCTTCCTTGCGTTTCTATTCGGTTAGACCGTCGCGGCTTTGGAAAGCCGGACCGCCTTGCGCGGGCCCTTGCGGGTACGCGCGTTGGTGCGGGTGCGCTGGCCGCGGACCGGCAGGCCCTTCTTGTGGCGCACGCCGCGGTAGCAGCCCAGGTCCATCAGCCGCTTGATGTTCATCGACGTCTCGCGGCGCAGGTCGCCCTCGACGGTGAACTTGCCCACCTGCTCGCGCAGCTTGTCCATTTCCGCGTCGGTGAGGTCCTTGATCTTCGCGGACTGCTTGATGCCGGCGGCGTCGCAGAGGCTGCGCGCGCGCGAGCGTCCGATGCCGAAGATCGCGGTCAACGCGATAGCGGCGTGCTGGTGGTTCGGGATGTTGATGCCTGCGATACGGGCCATGTATTTTCCTCGATTACGGGGTCGCCAATGCTGCCGATCAGCCCTGGCGCTGCTTGTGGCGCGGGTCGGTGCAGATCACGCGCACGACGCGCTTGCGCCGCACGATCTTGCACTTGCGGCAGATTTTCTTGACGGAAGCTTGCACTCGCATTGCCGTTCTCCTTACTTGGCGCGGAACGTGATCCGCGCCTTGGTCAAATCGTAGGGCGTGAGCTCCACGGTCACCTTGTCGCCGGGGAGGATCCGGATGTAGTGCATCCGCATCTTTCCGGAGATGTGGCCGAGGACGATGTGCCCGTTTTCCAGCTTCACCCTGAACATCGCGTTGGGGAGGGTCTCCACGATCTCCCCCTGCATCTGGATCGTCTCTTCCTTCGCCATCAGCGGATGCCCAGCCCGGGGCCGCCCTTGAAGTTCGCCTTCTTCAGCAGGCTCTCGTACTGGTGCGACATGAGGTAGGCCTGCAGCTGCGCCATGAAGTCCATCGTCACCACCACGGTGATGAGCAGCGACGTGCCGCCGAAGTAGAACGGCACGTTGTACTGCGTGTGCAGGAACTCCGGCAGCAGGCACACCAGCGTGATGTAGATCGCGCCGACCAACGTCAAGCGCGTGATGATGCGATCGATGTAGCGCGCGGTCTGCTCGCCCGGGCGGATGCCCGGCACGAAGGCGCCGCTCTTTTTCAAGTTATCCGCGGTCTCCTTGGAATTGAAGACGAGCGCCGTGTAGAAGAAGCAGAAGAAGATGATCGCCGAGGCGTACATGATGATGTAGAGCGCGTTCCCCGGGGAGAGCGCGCCCGAGATGTCCTTCAGCCAGACCATGTGCTCGTTGGAGCCGAACCACGAGGCGAGTGTCGCCGGGAACAGGATGATCGACGAGGCGAAGATCGGCGGGATCA
>Ga0209647_1000278_pt1 | contig 48535 bp, 48 predicted proteins | sample GraSoi_2013_60cm_FD_185827 | JGI IMG/M metagenome (GOLD analysis project Ga0209647, IMG submission 185827) | Grasslands soil microbial communities from the Angelo Coastal Reserve, California, USA - Sample 9_17_2013_60cm (SPAdes) (version 2) | ecosystem: Environmental > Terrestrial > Soil >...
GTCCATGGCGTTGTCGAGCACTTCGGCGACGAGATGGTGGAGCGCGCGCTCGTCGGTGCCGCCGATATACATGCCGGGGTGGCGGCGCACCGGTTCGAGGCCCTCGAGGACCTCGATGTCCTTGGCCGAGTAGCTGTTGCCGCCCTTGGCGGGAGGTTGGTCAAAAAGGTCTGGCATGGCGCTCGATATAAGGGAACAGGATGTGAACGGATGGATGGCGGTTTGTAGATGCAGTAGGAGGAAGCGCCTCAACTCACAACATCTGGTTAAAGCGCCCTCCGGTCACCATAACGGGATTCGCGCATGAACGGAACAGACGAACGAAAACACCCGCCGGCCCGGGAGCCCGCCATCCGCACCCTGGCGATGCCGGCGGACGCCAATCCCAATGGCGACATTTTTGGCGGCTGGGTGCTGTCGCAGATGGACCTGGCCGGCGGCGCTGTCGCGGCGCAACGCGCCGGCGGGCGCGTCGCCACGGTGGCGGTCACCGCCATGACCTTCCATCGCCCGGTCCTGGTGGGCGATGAGGTGAGTTGCTTCGGCGAGGTGGTCAAGGTCGGCCGCACCTCGATTGCCGTCCACGTCGAAAGCTGGGCGCGCCGCGGCTTCAGCAACGAGCGCATCAAGGTGACCGAGGGCCTCTTCACCTTCGTCGCCATCGGCCCTGACCGCAAGCCGCGCCCAGTGCCGCCCGAGACCAAGTGAGGGCGGCCACGGCCGTGGCCTCAACCTCATCATGCTCATCTACGCCCTCGAGGCCATCAAGCACTGGCAAGCAGGCGGCTGAGCTAGTCTAGGTCGGTACCACGCGAACGGGCGCGGCGCTGCCGCCAGCGTGACCTGCATTGCGCGGTTGCGCCGTGGTCCGGCGCAACCGTTACGCTGTCCCCACGATCAGTACTCCTATTGACTAGTTTGCATTCGCGGAACGTCGCGGTAGTCTCACCTGTTGTCTTCATAGAAATTAACCAATAACCCCAAGAGGAGCAGGAGGCCCGATGCGGAAACACCCGCTAGCGTTCTGGGTTTATTGGATTTTTGTAATCGCCTTGGTTGGGTTTATTGACGATAGTTCGGCTACCGGTAGGATCGTCTCATTCCAGCCGGGGCCGGATTCTGTCAATTCTGTGGCAGATGAACCGTCCGCGCCGACCGTCGCCCCGAGCACAGTGCTGGCCGAGGCGGTTCCGGAGTATCGCCAAGTCGGCATCGCCTCGTGGTATGGCGGCCGCCACCAGGGCCGCTTGACCGCCAGCGGCGAGGTGTTCGACGAGAACAAGCTCACCGCCGCGCACCGCACCCTGCCGCTCGTCACCCGGGCGCGGGTGACCAACCTCGAGAACGGGCGTTCCATCGCCGTGCGCGTCAACGACCGCGGCCCCTATATCGGCGGCCGCGTTATCGACCTCTCCACCCGCGCCGCCCAGGAGCTCGGCATGACTGAACAGGGCTTGGCTCGCGTGCAGATCGAAGTGCTGCCCGAGCAGACCGCAAGTTCCGTGATCGAGTGAAGGATGATCGGCGCGGCTGTGCCGGGAACCCCCGGGGCCACGCCGACCTTCATGTTCTAGGATGATGACCAGCGAGCGGCAGATCTGGGAAGCGGCCATGTTGCTCGTCCGACGCCATGGCGAGGATGCAGCGGATGTGGCGGCGCGCGAGGCCAAGAAGCATGGGAAGAGCGATGACGAGCTCACCTATGTCGTGTGGTGCTGGATTGCCAGGGCCACGGCCGAGCTCATCAAGGCGGAGCCGAGCGAGCGGGAACATGTCCATTGACCCGGATGTTTCGACTTCGAGCCGTCAGCGCCAGGAGAGCGGCGCCGGCGTGCAACCCCTTCGCGTGCCCAAGCGTTCGTCGCTCGTACTCGAAGCGCCGGATGCCGCCCAGATCGCCCGCAACCTGACCGAGAAATACGGCCCGGCCGCGATCGCCTTTGCCGGCGCGCGCGCGGCCCGCGCGGTCGAGGTCGGCGACGACCTTGCCGCCGATGCCTGGCAAGCGGTCATCGAAGCGACGCGAACCCTCCTGCGGCAAGTCGCCGGCGTGTAGCTATCCGCGCCGGAACTTCGCCCCAAGAAGCGCGTTCAACCGGAATGCACATCGATCGAAGCATCTGGACCGTCGCCGCTTGGCTCGTCGCCAAGCATGGGCCCGCCGCCGCGGCGGTGGTGAGCGCGCGGATCTCGCGCCTGCGCGAGGAAGATGTGGAGCGGACGGCGATCACCTCGTGGCTCCAGGTGGATCAGGCGGTCCACGAGCTCACCCGCGCCCCCGAGGAGGACGAGCGCGTCAACTAGCCGCTTCCCACCCCCGGACGCTCAACGTCCAAGCCAAATCAAGACGATCCTGGCGGCATCGCCGAGGAGGCGAAGTAGGTCGGCGACATCCTCGTCCTGGTCCTGACGCTCGAGGGTACGGTCACGGCGGTGTTTCGCTGAGCGTCACAGGCGCTCGATGTCGCCCGAGAACTCGGCCGAGGCGAAGGGGCCGCCTTGCATGGCGTCGCCAACCGGGTCGGGCGGCCGACCGCGCTCGGCGGCGAGGGCCTGGTCGCGGTAATCCTCGGCGCGCCATTGCGGGCGATAGCCGAGCCGGAAGGCGGCGCCGTTGTCCCACCAGCTCCGCTCGTTGTCGGAGGCGCCGTAGACCACCTCGTAATGCAGCGCCGGGTGCTCGAGCCCGATGCGCACGAGCTGGACGAGATCGTCCGGATGGAGCCAGATGGCGAGGCGGCGCCGGTCCACCGGACGGTCGTCGACATTGCCGATGCGGATGCACAGGACGCGTAGCCCGTGCTTATCGGCATAGAGCGCGCCCAGCGCCTCGCCGAACGCCTTGCTGACGCCATAGCGCGAGTCCGGACGGACGAGGGCCGCGGTGCCGACGCGCCGCCGACGCGGGTAGAAGCCCATGGCATGGTTCGACGAGGCGAAGACGACACGCGCCACGCCCTGCCGTCGCGCCGCCTCGAACAGGTTGCGCGTGCCGATGATGTTGGCCTGGAGGATGGTCTCCCAATCATTCTCGACGGACATGCCGCCCAAATGGACGATGCCGTCGACGCCGGCCAATGCGGCTTCGACCGCCGCCAGGTCGCCGAGATCGGCGGCGACGAAATCCTCGTCGGCGGCAAGATCATCGGGTCTCACCTTGTCCGAGAGCCGGAGCGCCGGATAGACGCCGCGCAGCAACCGCCGCAGACGGCGGCCGATCCCGCCGGCGGCGCCGGTGATCAACACGCGTTCGAGAGCCATCGCCATCTCTCCTCCTGCGTTTTTGCGGGGTTACGAGCGACGCGTGAGACACCACGCGCAGCGTCAGTGCTTGCGCGCCGCCATTGTCTCATAGCGCCGGCGGCTGTTCATCATGTGGCGGCGCATGGCGCGGCGGGCGGCGGCGACGTCGCCTTCGCCGATCGCCGCGGCGATCTGGCGATGCTCGCTCTGGATGCGCTCGAGGTAGTCGCGCAAATCCTCCGCGCGCCTGAGGCCCACGCGGATGCTCTGGCGCGGGATGAGGAAGCGGCCGAGGAATTCGAGGAAGCGCTGGAAATGCGGGTTGCCCGTCGCCTCGGCGATCGCCTGGTGAAAGGCGAAATCCTCTTCGATGGCCGGCTCGCCCTTGGCCAGCGCGGCGTCGATCGCGGCGAGGGCGCGCGCGATGCGGCCGCGCCCGGCGGTATCGACGCGGTCGGCGGCGATCCCGGCGGCCTCGATCTCGAGTCCGGTGCGCAGCTCCATGACGTCGAGGACCGCGTCGAGCGAGCGCAACGCCTCGGGATCGATGCGGAAGGGGCGGCGCTGCACATCGGTGGTGACGAAGACGCCGCTGCCCTGGCGCGCCTCGACCAGCCCCTCGGCGCGGAGCGCGGCGACCGCCTCGCGCACGACGGTGCGGCTGACGCCCAACGCGGCCGTGAGCTCCTGCTCGGTCGGCAGCCGCCCGCCCCTGGGGATGCGGCCGCTGGCGATCTCGGCGGCGAGCCGCTCAACCACTTCGGTCGTGCGCTTGCGCGGCGGGCCGAGCGGGCGGAAGGCGGCGCTGTCGGCGGTTCTGCTTGACAAAGCTATAAATCATCTGATGAGGTCATCATATGACCTGACTACAGCAAGCCTGAGCGCCGGTCAACAGGACCGCCGGGCGAAGGGAGGACCTCATGAAAAGACGTGACGTGCTTCGCGCCGGCGCCGCGATGGCCCTTGGCGCGGCCGCGATCGGCTCGCCGCGGAGCGTGCTGGCGCAGCAGAAGCTCGTGCTCAAGGCGTCGGACGTGCATCCGGCGGGATATCCGACCGTCGTCGCGGTCGAGCGCATGGGCAAGAAGCTCGAGGCGGCGACCGACGGCCGGCTCAGCGTGCAGATGTACGCGGCGATGCAGCTCGGCGGCGAGAAGGAGGCGATCGAGCAGGCGCAGATCGGCGCGCTGCAGCTGGCGCGCGTCAGCGTCGGCGCGCTCGGCCCGGTCGTCGACGACCTCAATGTCTTCAATCTGCCGTTCCTGTTCCGCGACACCGCGCATATGGAGAAGGTGATCGACGGGCCGATCGGCGACGAATTGCTCGCCAAGGTCACCGACAATCCGCAGACGCACCTCATCGGCTTGTGCTGGATGGATGCCGGCGCGCGCAGCATGTACGACACCAAGCAGCCCATCCGCAGCATCGACGACCTCAAAGGGCTCAAGGTGCGCGTCATGGGCAATCCCATGTTCGTCGACATGATGAACGCGCTCGGCGGCAACGGTGTCGCCATGGGCTATGACCAGGTGTTCAGCGCGCTGCAGACCGGCGTCGTCGACGGTGCCGAGAACAACCCGCCGAGCTTCGTCTTCGATAACCACTATCAGGTGGCAAAGCACTACACGCTGACCGAGCACCTGATCGTGCCGGAGATCCTGGTCTTCTCGCGCCGCACGTGGGACACATTGTCGAAGGACGACCAGGCGCTCCTGAGGAAGCTCGGGCGCGAGGCGCAGCTCGAGGAGCGCGAGCTGTGGCACCAGACCGAGCAGCAGGCCTTCGACAAGATGCGCGCTTCCGGCGTCGAGGTCATCCAGGTTGCTGACCGCCAGCGCTTCCAGGCGGCCGTCAAGCCGGTCTGGGACAAGTACGGCGGCAAATACGCCGCCCTCGTCAAGCGCATCCAGGACGTGCAATGACGGCCGCGGCGTTTCGCCGGGCGATGGATGCGCTCTACCTGTTGTGCGTCGTCATTGCAGGGACGGCGCTGGTGCTGATCTCGCTGGTGATCCCGTGGGGCGTCTTCACGCGCTACGTGCTCAACAGCGCCGCCTCATGGCCGGAGCCGATGGCGGTGCTGCTCACCATCGTCCTCACCTTCTTCGGCGCCGCGGCGTGCTATCGCATCGGCGTGCATGTGAGCGTGCTGGTGGCGCGCAACGCGCTGCCGGCGCCGGTGCGGCGCGCGACCGAGCGGATCGCCGAGGGGCTGATGGCGCTCATCAGCCTGTTCATGGCGATCTGGGGCCTGACGCTGGTCGAGACGACCTGGCACCAGACGATCGCCGATTTTCCCGCGCTCTCGGTCGGCGTGACCTACTTGCCGATCCCCATCGGCGGCTTGATCACGCTGCTCTTCGTCATCGAGCGCGTCATCATCGGGCCGCCGCCGCAGAGGGCGGAATCCCTGGCCGCGGCGCCTCCCATCGACTGATCGCTTCCGAGCCCGCGCATGGAAATCCTGGTCGTGCTCGGCTGCCTCCTCGTGCTCTTCGCGCTCGGCATGCCGATCGCCTACGCGCTCGGGCTGGCGGCGCTCGCGGGCGCCTTGTGGATCGACATCCCGCTCGAGGCGGTGATGCTGCAGATCTCCAGCGGCGTCAGCAAATTCGCCATGCTCACCATCCCGTTCTTCGTGCTCGCCGGCGCGATCATGGCCGAAGGCGGCATGGCGCGGCGGCTCGTGGCGTTCGCCGACGTGCTCGTGGGCTTCGCGCGCATCCGCGGCGGCCTCTCGGTGGTGAACGTGCTCGCCACCACGTTCTTGAGCGGCATCTCCGGCTCGTCCGTGGCCGACACCTCGGCGATCGGCTCGGTGATGATCCCGCAGATGGAGCGGACGGGCTATCCTCGCGTCTTCGCCACCAACGTCACCATCACCGCCTCGGTTCAGGCGATCCTGGTGCCGCCCAGCCACAACGCGGTGATCTACTCGCTCGCGACCGGCGGCACGATCTCGATCATCAGCCTGTTCATGGCGGGCGTCGTGCCCGGCCTGCTCTTGGGCCTGGCCATCATGGCGCTGTGCGTCGCCATCGCCTATCGCGACGGCCATCCGCGCGGCCAGAGCGTGCCGCCGCGCGTCGCCGTCACGATCGCCGTCGACGCGCTGTGGGGCCTCATCACCCTGGGGATCATCCTCGGCGGCATCCTCGGCGGCGTCTTCACCGCCATCGAGGCGGGCGCGGTCGCCTGCGTCTGGGCGTTCTTCGTCACCATGTTCATCTATCGCGACTATCGCTGGCGCGACCTGCCGGCGCTCATCCATCGCACGCTCCGCACCGTGGCGATGGTGATGACGCTGATCGCCTTTGCCGCCAGCGTCGGCTACGTCATGGCGCTGATGCAGGTGCCGGCCAAGGCCACCGCGTTCTTCCTGACGCTGTCGCACGACAAGAACGTGATCCTCCTGATGATCAACGCGCTATTGATCGTGCTGGCCTGCCTCGTCGACATGGCGCCGCTGATCCTGATCTGCACGCCGATCCTGCTGCCGGTGGTGGTGAGCTTCGGCGTCGACCCCGTGCATTTCGGCATGATCATGCTGCTCAACCTCGGCATCGGCCTCTGCCATCCGCCGGTCGGCTCGATCCTGTTCGTCGGCTGCGCGGTCGGCCGCGTCACCATGGAGCAGGTGATGCGCACGATCTGGCCGTTCTACGCGGTGATGCTGGCGGTGCTGATGCTGGTGACCTACTTCCCCGCCATCTCCCTATGGCTGCCGCGCAAGCTCGGGCTTTAGCGGACCCTGCGCCAGATAAAAAAGCCCCGCCGGTCTCCCGGCGGGGCTTTTGTCCACGAGCCGGAGCGAAGCCGCGGTCAGACCGAGTAATACATCTGGAACTCGATCGGGTGCGGCGTGTGCTCGAAGGCGTAGATCTCCTCGTACCTGAGCTCGATATAGGAGTCGAGCAGATCCTTGCTGAACACGTCGCCCTTGAGCAGGAAGGCGTGGTCGGCGCGCAAATTCTCGAGCGCCTCGCGCAAGCTGCCGCACACCGTCGGAATGTCCTTGAGCTCCTCGGGCGGGAGGTCATAGAGGTTCTTGTCGATGGGATCGCCGGGATGGATGCGGTTCTGGACACCATCGAGCCCGGCCATCAGCATCGCGGCATAGCCCAGATAGGGGTTCGCCGCCGGATCGGGGAAGCGCACCTCGACGCGCTTGGCCTTGGGGCTCGACACGACGGGGATGCGGCAGGCGGCCGAGCGGTTGCGCGCCGAATAGGCCAGCAGCACCGGGGCCTCGAAGCCGGGGATGAGCCGCTTGTAGCTGTTGGTGGTCGGATTGGTAAGGGCGTTGACGGCCTTGGCGTGCTTGATGATGCCGCCGATGTAGTAGAGGGCGGTGTCGGACAGGTCGGCGTAGCCCGACCCCGCGAAGAGCGGCTTGCTGCCCTTCCACAGCGACTGGTGGACATGCATGCCCGAGCCGTTGTCGCCCTTGATCGGCTTCGGCATGAAGGTCGCCGTCTTGCCGTACTGGTGCGCGACGTTGTGCACGACATATTTGTAGATCTGCATGTGGTCGGCGCATTCGGTGAGCGTGCCGAACTCGAAGCCCAGCTCGGCCTGGCTCGGCGCCACCTCATGGTGGTGCTTCTCGACGCGCAAGCCCATCTCGGCCATCACCGAGAGCATCTCGGCGCGCATGTCGCTTTGGCCGTCGACCGGCGGCACCGGGAAATAGCCGCCCTTGATCGGCGGGCGGTGGCCGGTATTGCCGTCGGGGAATTTCTTGTCGCTGACGTAGGGCCCTTCGTCGCTGTCGATCTCGTACATGGCCCCGTTCATCCCGACCTTGTAGCGGACGTCGTCGAAGATGAAGAACTCGGCCTCGGGGCCGAAATAGGCCTTGTCGCCGATGCCGGTCGAGGCGAGGTATTGCTCGGCCTTCTTGGCGATGGAGCGCGGGTCGCGGCCATAGGGCTGGCCGGTCAGCGGCTCGTGGGTGTCGCAGAAGATGATGAGCGAGGTCTGCGCCGCAAACGGATCGAGCACCGCCGTGGCGCAATCCGGCATCAGCAGCATGTCGCTTTCGTTGATGGCCTTCCAGCCGGCGATCGAGGAGCCGTCGAACATCACGCCGCCGGCGAGGAAATCCTCGCTGATGGTGCGGACGTGATGCGCCAGGTGCTGCCACTTGCCGCGCGGATCGGTAAAGCGGAAGTCGACGTATTTGACGTCGTGCTCCTTGATCATGTTCATGACTTTTTGAATGTCTGACATTGTCTCCGTTCCCGTAGTTGGTCTGGTCCCCTTGGCCGCCGGCCGGCGGCTGTGCGGTGTTGCGGGTGTCTTTCCCCCTTTAGATCGCGTCCTTGCCCTTCTCTCCGGTGCGGATGCGAAGCGCCTCGTCGATGGTGCTGACGAAAATCTTGCCATCGCCGATGCGGCCGGTATGGGCGGCCTGCTGGATCGCCTCGACGGCGCGCTCGACCATCGAATCCTCCATCACCACCTCGATCTTCACCTTGGGTAGGAAATCGACGACGTATTCGGCGCCGCGATAGAGCTCGGTATGGCCCTTCTGCCGGCCGAAACCCTTGGCCTCGGTCACGGTGATGCCCTGGATACCGACCTCGTGGAGCGCTTCCTTCACCTCGTCGAGCTTGAAGGGCTTTATGATTGCTTCAACCTTCTTCATTGGGTCCCGCCTTGCCGCCATCACAAGAGACCCGGCGCCAACCGCCAAGCTCTCCACGCACCGTTAAGCATGAGCCGTGCCACCATGCTGCGCCGCAGCCAGCCGAAAGCTAGCCCGAATCGCGCGGCACGCAAACAGGCTTTTCTGCCTAAAATAGGATCAAGGTGCCCGTTGGCGAGGCAGCACCGCGCCGCGCGCGGCTGGGCGTCGGACGCTCGGGCGAGCGTCTCTAATAGTGGACGATGCCTAGTGGACGACGTCGTTCTGGGCGAGGTGGAGGATCGCGGCGATCTGGGTCTCCCAGTCGCCGGAGGCGACGGTCACGGTTTGGCCGGTATGCTTGTAGGTGGCGAGGGCCGCGCCGAAGACCTCCGCCACCTCGGATTTGGTGAGGCGCCCGCGCCGGACGAGGAATGCCAGGAGCTGGGTGGTCAGGGTCAAATTGGCGCTGGCGATGGCGGCCGGGTGGACCTGCAGGCCGCGCCAGCTGATCTTCGTTTCGGTACTCTCGGCCATGATGTTCGCTCCTGGAGAGGTGGGCCAGGCATAGGATAGCCGCACGATGTTAACCAATCCTTCCTCCGCGCGAGGAAGGTCAGGCCTTGCCAACGCCGCCGCGGCTGTTTCCTTGGCGCTCGAGCCATGCCCTGATGCGCGCCATGGCCTCGTCGAGCGCGGCGAGGCTCGCCGCGTAGGAGAAGCGCAGATAGCCGTCGCCGAAGGCGCCGAAGCTGGTGCCGGAGATGGTGGCGACCCCGGTCTCCTCGAGCAGGCGCCCCTGCAGCGTGCGGCTGTCGAAGCCGGTGCCGGCGATGTTGGGGAAGGCGTAGAAGGCGCCGCCCGGCACGGCGCAGCGGAAGCCGGGCAGCGCGTTCAAGGCCTTGATGATCATCCGCCGGCGCTCGGCAAAGGCTGCGACCATGCGCAGCGAAGGCTCGCGCGGCCCCGTCAATGCCGCAATTCCAGCGTATTGCGCGGCGGCATTGACGCAGGAATGGCAGTTGATGGCCAGCCGCTCGGCAGCGGCGAAGAGCGCCTTGGGCCAGACGCCGTAGCCGAGCCGCCAGCCCGTCATCGCATAGGTCTTGCTCCAGCCGTCGAGCAGGATGACGCGGTCGCGCAGCGCGGGGTAGGTCAGCAGGCTGACATGCTCGGCGCCGTCATAGACCATCTCGCCGTAGATCTCGTCGCTCATCACCGCGACATGCGGATGGCGCTCGAGCCCGGCGACCAGCTTGTCGAGCTCGCCCTTGGGTACGGCGCCGCCGGTCGGGTTGGCAGGGCTGTTGAGGATGATGAGCCGCGTCTTCGCCGTGATCTTCGCCAGCACCTCCTCGGCGTTGAAGGAAAAGCCCGCGGCTTCGTAGAGCGGCATCGGCACGGGCGTCGCGCCGGAGAAGCGGATGACGCTCTCGTAGATGGGAAAGCCTGGATTGGGATAGATGATCTCGGCGCCGGGCTCGCCGAACATCATCATCGCGAAAAACATGGTCACCTTGCCGCCCGGGACGATCAGCACCTGATCGGGCGACACGGCGACGCGGTGGCGGCGGTGCAGGTCGGCAGCCACCGCCTCGCGCAGCGGCAGGATGCCGTTGGCGGGCGTGTAGCCGTGATGGCCATCGGCGAGCGCCTTGCGTCCGGCCTCGACGATATGCGCGGGCGTGGCGAAATCGGGCTGGCCGATGCCGAGATTGATGATCGAGCGCCCCGCGGCCTCGAGCGCCTTGGCGCGCGCCAGCACCTCGAAGGCGGATTCGGTGCCGAGAAGGGCCATGCGGCCGGACAGCGTGAGCATGAAAGGCGCGCCTCGTTGCCAGGGTTGACCGCCCCTATATCGCCGAAGCCGGGGCCGGGAACAATGCCTAACCGCGGCAGGCCCGAACCGCGGCGCCGGGCGCTTCAGGCGATCGACCCCGTCCGGTGTCGAGAGCTTGCGTCCGTTCCGATCTCACGCCCGTGCTGCCAGGCGCCGGAGCTGGTCGGGCGCGCGGCGCAGCAGCGTGCGGCAGGGCATCTCGACGCAGCGATAGAGGAGCGCGCCGATGGCAAGCGTCGAGGCAACGGTGAACACCCGCAATCCGTTGATCCCGAGCAGAGGGCCGAACCGTGTCGCCGACAGCGACAGCACAAGGGAGAAGGCGAGACTCTGTCCGAGATAGACCGAGTAGGAGATATCGCCCATCGAGCGCAGCGGCCAGGCGTTGAGCAGCCGCGCCGCGACGCCGGCGTTGCTCACCGCCACGAGCAGCAGCAGCGGGAATAGCGCGACGATGACGCCGTCGTTCGGCACGAACTCGAGAGCGAGGGCGAGCGCCGCGGCGACCGCGAGGAACGCCGCATCGCTGTGCCAGAGGCGCGCGGCAGCGGGGTCGCGGAAGGCGCGATAGGTCATGACGCCGACCGCGAATTCCGGCAGCGCGCGCGCGAGCGCGCCCCAGCCGACGCCGATCTCGCGCAGCTCGCCGAAATAGACAACGATGAGGATGTCGAGTCCCAGCAACAGCGCAAAACAGAAGGCTGCCGCGGTCCGGCCGCTGCAGCGCCAGAGCCAGCCGACCAGGAAAGGGAACAGCAGATACGCATACCATTCGGCGCTGAGCGACCATGACGGCGGGTTGATCGCGTGGACCGGCCAGGGCACCAGGATCAGCAGAAAATTGTCGAGCACTTCGAGGCGCGAGAAACCTGGCGCGCCGGAGGATGCGACGAGCAGGCCGGTCACGAAGAGATGCACGGGATAGATGCGGGCGGCGCGAGCCCAGAAGAAGGCGCCGGCGGAGCGCCAGGACGCGTCGCTCAGGAAGCTCGCGTGGTAGACATGGGCGAGGACGAAGCCGCTGAGCACGAAAAAGAGGTCGACGCCGAGATATCCGCGAAGAAAAAACGCAGGCACGCTCGTATCGTTGCCGCCACGCGTCAAGTGGAACAACAGGACAGCCAGCGCCGCGAGGCCGCGCAAGGGTGTTAGGGACTGCAGATGCCGCATGGTGCGGCAACCATGGCAGGGATGTCTTAACTATCGGTGCACCGCCGCGCTGCCCGGCGGCGCCGCTGCGCCACAGCATTGTGCGAGATGGCGGAGAATATGGGGCGAGTGACCGGGCTCGAACCGGCGACATCCAGAATCACAATCTGGCGCTCTAACCAACTGAGCTACACCCGCCACCGAGGGCCGTGCTACAGCCTCCGTGCCGCACCGTCAAGCACGGCCGGGCGTGCGGCGGCGCGGCGCTCAGCTCAGTTGACGATGCGCCAGGTGCCGTCGGGCTGCAGGCAGGCGGTGCCGTAGCTCGGCTGCCACTGGCCGTCGACCTGCACGGTCGTCTGGTATTCGCGGCAGGTCTGTCCGCTGCCGTCCTGATAGGCGGGCGAGGCGGGCGGCGGCAGCGGCTGCACCGTGCCGTAGGCCGGGGCGGGCGCGTAGACGACGGGGGGCGGGTAGTAATAGGCCGGCGGGTAATAATAGGGCGGGTAGTAATAGGGCGGTGGGTAGTAGTAAGACGGCGCCCAAGCGTTGAAGCCGAAGAACACGTGGCCGCGGCCATGCGCCGAGGCTTGGGCGGCCGTCATCGCAACGGCAGCCGCGACGAGAATGCCGCAGAGGACCGTCCGCATAAGTCTGGCTGCAATGTAGCGGGTCGACATGGCTGCCCTCCCAAGGCTCATCGGCACCTGCCCCTATGGCCAATATATGGGGCGGCGCCGGGCAATCTGCATCCGATAACGGACGAGGGTGGGCTGTGCATCCCGCGGCGGCAGGCTAGACTCGCTCGCATGCGTGCCGACGAATACGCGCTCCTGACCCCGGCGGAGATGGCCGAGGCCGATCGCGCCGCGATCGCCGCCGGCATTTCCGGCATCGAGCTGATGGAGAAGGCCGGGCGTGCCGTCGCCGCCGCCGTCGCCGAGCGCTGGTCGCCGCGCCCGGTCGCCGTGCTATGCGGCCCGGGCAACAATGGCGGCGACGGCTTCGTGGCCGCGCGCCGCCTGGCCACCGCGGGCTGGCCGGTGCGCCTGGGTCTCCTGGGCGAGGTCGGGCGGCTCACTGGCGAGGCGGCGCATCACGCCATGCTGTGGCGCGGCACGGTGGAGCCGTTGACCCCGCCTTTGCTCGACGGCGCCGGCCTTGCCATCGATGCCATCTTCGGCGCCGGCTTGTCGCGGCCGGTCGACGGCGCGGCCCGCACCGTGATCGAGGCGCTCGCCGCGAGTAGGCTCGCCAGCGTGGCGGTCGATGTGCCGAGCGGGCTGGACGGCGCCACCGGCGAAGTCAAGGGCGCCGCCGCGCCCGCGGCGGTCACCGTGACCTTCTTCCGCAAGAAGCCAGGACACCTGCTGCTGCCGGGCCGCATGCTCTGCGGCGAGACCGTGCTCGCCGATATCGGCATTCCCGCCTCCGTGCTGGAGCGCATCGCGCCCAAGACCCACGAGAACGCGCCGGCGCTGTGGCTCGAGGCCTATCCCTGGCCGCGGCTCGACACGCACAAATACCGGCGCGGCCATGCGCTGGTCGCCGGCGGCGAGGTGATGACCGGCGCGGCGCGGCTGGCGGCGCGCGCCGCCGCGCGCATCGGCGCCGGCCTCGTCACCGTCGCCGCGCCGGCCGTCGCCTGGCCGGTTTACGCCGCCGCGCTCACCGCGGTGATCGTCCGTCCGGTGGCGCGTACAGAAGACTTCCCGGATTTGCTCGCCGACGAGCGGCGCAACGCCATCCTGCTCGGACCGGGCGGCGGCACCGGCGAGGCGATGCGGCACAACGTGCTCGCGGCGCTGGCGACCCGGCGCGCGGTCGTGCTCGATGCCGACGCGCTCACCGTCTTCGCCGACCGGCGCGACGCGCTCTTCGCGGCGATCGCCGGGCCCTGCGTGATGACGCCGCATGAGGGCGAGTTCGCGCGGCTCTTCGCCATCGCCGGCGACAAGCTCTCGCGCGCCCGGGCAGCGGCGGCCCAGAGCGGCGCGGTGGTGCTGCTCAAGGGCGCAGACACGGTGATCGCCGCGCCGGACGGCCGTGCCTTGGTTAACGCCAACGCGCCGCCCGACCTTGCCACCGCCGGGAGCGGCGACGTGCTCGCCGGGCTGGTCGCCGGCCTCATGGCGCAAGCGCTCGATGCGTTCCACGCCGCCGCGGCGGCGTGCTGGATCCATGGCGACGCCGCGACCGCCTTCGGCCCCGGTCTCGTCGCCGAGGACATCATCGAGAACGTGCCCGTGACCTTGCGACGCCTCAAAGGGATGAGCGCGCCCGCCCCTTTGGCCTAGGCGCGCGCTCGGCGCTTGCCAGCCTCGGAGAGGCCCTGTATCCCCAGGCGCCATGAGTGAACGCAGCAGCGGCTTCCTTGACGGCGTGGTCGAGCGCACGCTCGGCAATCTGCGGTCGCTGCGCACGGCGTGGCGCGATATCGCCAGCTCGGCGCGCGGCGTGCTCAGCGGCGCGCCGCGCCCGGAGCTGTCGCGCGACGACGCGGAACATTTGCGCGAGCAGCTGCGCGCCTGCCTCGAGGCACGCGGCGGCGCCGTCTCGGCGCGGGCGCGTGCCGCCGATTTGGGCCGGACATATCTCGCCCTCAACGCCACCGGGCGCGAGCGCTTCCTGCGCCTTCTCGCCGAGGAATTCGACGTCGACCACGCCGCCGTCGGCGAGCTCAGCGAGCGGCTCATGCGCGCCAGCGGCGAGAGCCCCCGGCGCAAGCTCGAGCGCGAGCTGCGCGCGGCGCTCGAGCCGCCGCGCGTCACGCTGCTGACGCAATTCAATGCGCTGCCCGAAGGCGTCAAGTTCCTTGTCGACATGCGCGCCGAGCTGATGACGATGGCGCGGCGCGACCCGGTGCTCGCCGGGCTGGAGCTCGACCTCAAGGCGCTGCTGGCGAGTTGGTTCGATGTCGGTTTCCTCGAGCTGACGCGAATCACCTGGGATGCGCCCGCGGCACTCCTGGAGAAGCTCATCGTCTATGAGGCGGTGCACGAGATCCGCAGCTGGACCGACCTCAAGAACCGGCTCGAGGCCGACCGGCGCTGCTTCGGCTATTTCCACCCGCGCATGCCCGAGGAGCCGCTCATCTTCGTCGAGGTGGCGCTGGTGCGGGGCATGTCGGACAACGTGCAGTCGCTGCTCGACGAAGCCGCACCGGTCGGCGATCCCGTCGCCGCCGATACCGCCATCTTCTACTCGATCTCCAATTGCCAGCGCGGCCTCGCCGGCATCAGCCTCGGCGATTTCCTGATCAAGCGGGTTGTCGACAATCTCGCTGCCGAGCTGCCGCATGTCAGGACGTATGCGACGCTCTCGCCCATCCCGGGCTTCCGCGCCTGGCTCGACCAACGCATCATCGAGGAAGGGAGCGATCTGCTCGCCGCCTACGAACAGAAAGCGCTGCAGCAGCTGCCGAGTGAGCTTGCGGGGCTCGGCCTCAGCGTCCTCCTGGGACGCCCAGGGTGGTACGCCGACGAGAAGCTCGCTCTGGCGCTGCGCGGCCCATTGTTGCGCCTGTGCGCCCGCTATCTCTTGCTCGAGAAATCCGCGAAGGACCGCGCCCTCGACCCGGTGGCGCATTTCCATCTGACGAACGGCGCGCGCATGGAGCGGCTCAACTGGCTCGCCGATCTCTCGCCCAAGGGGATGCAGCAATCGGCGGGAATTATGATCAATTATCTCTATCGTTTGGCGGAGATCGAAGACAACCACGAGGCCTATACGGGCGAGGGCCGGGTCGCCGCCTCTGTCGCGATCAGTCGGCTGGCCAAGGGCTGAGCTCGTCGGCCGCCATGCACCACCGCCGATGGCCGGCGTTTCTCGGCTAAAACTTGATTCGTTTCCCGGGCGATAGGTGTTGTTTTTCGCTTCTGATTAACTTTTGCCGGCTAGCTTGCTGAATGTTGCTCATACACATTCGCAAGGTACAGCGATGTTGTCGTTAAACATATTCAGCAACCTGTTCGGCGGACGCGATCTTACGCGTTCGGAAGCGCCGGCTGACATCCAGCCAGGCAACCGCTATTGCCGTCGGCGTCGCGACAACGTGACCGAAACCGCGACGGTGCTCGAGCTCCGCCCCGATCCATTCGGCATCCCGCATGTGCGCTTCACGCTCGCCTTCGAGCAGCCCTCGCTCGGCTGCGTCAACGAGTGTCTGCGCGTGCTGGCGCTGACGAGCTTCATCGAGCATTACCAAGAGCGGGTCGCCTGAGCTTCTCTTCCGGGTGATGCCGGCCTCCCGGTGAGGGAGGTTCTCCGCAGCGCGGCTTCCTGTCTATAGCGCCGCTTCCTGTCTATAATGCGTGTCATACCTCTGCCCCGTTCAGGAGGCCGGTATGGCCGCCCCCTCGTCCGTACCTTTGCCTTCCGCCGCCGTCCAGCCGCCGCTGGCCGAGCCGGACCGCTTGGCGCTGCTCAATGCGCTGGAGCGCAAGGTGCTGTGGCTCTCCTCTTGGATGATCCACAACGCCAACCACCTGCGGCCGAGCCGCGACGGGCTCAAGGTCGGCGGGCACCAGGCCTCGAGCGCCTCGGTCGTGACCTTGATGACAGCGCTCTATCTCGACGTGCTGCGTCCGGCGGACCGCATTGCGGTGAAGCCCCATGCGAGTCCGGTCTACCACGCCATCCAGTACCTGCTGGGGCGCCAGTCGCTCGACAAGCTGAAAGCCTTTCGTGCGCTCGGCGGCGCGCAGTCCTATCCCTCGCGCACCAAGGACGGCGAGGACGTCGATTTCTCGACGGGCTCGGTCGGGCTCGGGGTCGCGGTCACCAGCTTTGCCGCCTTGGTGCAGGACTATGTGCGGCTCAAGGGCCTGACGCCGGAGACGCTGCCGGCGGGACGCATGGTCGCGATCGTCGGCGACGCCGAGCTCGACGAGGGCAACGTCTTCGAGGCGATGCTCGAAGGGTGGAAGCACGATGTGCGCAACCTGTGGTGGGTGATCGACTACAACCGCCAGAGCCTGGACGCCGTGGTGAGCGATCGACTGTTCGGCCGCATCGATGCGTTGTTCAACACCATGGGCTGGCGGGTCGTCACGCTCAAATACGGCAAGCAGCTCGAGGCGGCCTTTGCCGGGCCCGATGGCGGCGCGCTGCGCGAGTGGATCGATGCCTGCCCCAACTCGCTCTACTCGGCGCTGGTCTTCAAGGGCGGCGAGGGCTGGCGCCGGCATCTCGACGGCGATCTCGGGCATCTGCCGGGAATCCGCGCCTTCCTGGACGCGCATGACGATCAGAGGCTGCATGCCGTGATGACCAATCTCGCCGGGCACGACATGCAGACCGTGCTCGAGGCCTTCCACGCCATCGACGACGACCTGCCGACCTGCTTCATCGCCTACACCATCAAGGGCTTCGGCCTGCCTTTCGCCGGGCACAAGGACAACCACGCCGGGCTCATGAACGAGGAGCAGATGGCGACATTCCAGCGCGCCATGGCGGTGCCCGCGGGCGACGAATGGGAGCGCTTCGCCGGCCTGCCCGTGTCCGTCGAGGCGCTCGAGCGCTTCCTTGCCGCCGTTCCCTTCGCGGCGCAACGCGGGCGACGCCTGGCGGCGGCGGCGGTCGCGGTGCCGGATGCGCTGCCGCTGCCGCAGGGCGCGCGCCTGTCGACGCAGGAAGGTTTCGGCCGCGTCCTCAACGATCTTGCCGGCGGCGACAGCGAGCTCGCCCGCCGCATCGTCACCTGCTCGCCCGACGTCACCGTCTCGACCAATCTCGGCGGCTGGGTCAACCGCCGCGGCGTGTTCGACCGGCGCGAGCGCGCCGATGTCTTCCGCGACGAGAAGGTGATCTCGGCGCAGCGCTGGCAGATGTCGCCGCAAGGGCAGCACATCGAGCTCGGCATCGCCGAGCACAACCTCTTCCTGCTGCTCGCCGCGCTGGGGCTTTCGGCGCCGCTGTTCGGCGCGCGGCTGCTGCCGATCGGCACGCTCTACGACCCCTTCATCAACCGCGGGCTCGATGCCCTCAATTACGCCTGCTACCAGGATGCGCGCTTCATGGTGGTGGCGACGCCGTCCGGTATCACTCTCTCGCCCGAAGGCGGCGCGCACCAGTCGATCGGCACGCCGCTCATCGGCCTGGCGCAGGATGGGCTTGCCGCCTTCGAGCCGGGCTTCGTCGACGAGCTTGTCGTGCTGATGCGCTGGGGCTTCGCCCACCTCCAGGCCGAGGATGGCGGCTCGGTCTATCTGCGTCTCTCCACGCGGCCGGTCGAGCAGCCGCGCCGCGCGATGACGGGCGAGCTCGCGGCCGACATCGTCGCCGGCGGCTATTGGCTGAAGCCGCCGCGGCCCGGCGCCGAGCTGGCCATCGCCTATGCCGGCGCGGTGGCCCCCGAGGCGCTCGCGGCTTTCGAGGCGCTGCTCGAGGACATTCCCGGCGCCGGCCTGCTCGCGGTCACCTCGGCCGATCGGCTCCATGCCGGCTGGCTCGAGGGATTGCGCGGCGGCGGGAGGAGCCACGCGGCGCGGCTGCTCGAGCCGCTCGCCGAGGATGCCGCGCTGGTCACCCTCATCGACGGCCATCCGGCGACGCTGTCCTGGCTCGGCGCGGTGGCGCGGCATCGCGTCTATCCGCTCGGCGTCGAGCATTTCGGCCAGTCGGGCGACCTTCCCGACCTTTATCGCGTCTACCGGCTCGACGCCGACGCCATCCTTGACGCCGCGGCGCGGGCGTGCCTGGAGCGATGGAGCAGGGGCGAGAGATGACGCGGTGCGATTGATCGTCACCCTGCTGCTTGCTCTGTTGGTGACCCTCGGGCTGGTCGCCGCTTTGGCTTTCGCTATGCAGGCGCTGCTGCCGCTCCTGCTCTCCCCGGATGCCCTGCCATACCTGCCGCCCTGGCTCGTCTTCGCCGTGTGGCTGCCGCTGGTCGGACTGTTCTTCTACCGCCTCTGCCGCCGCTTCAGAGCGGGCAAATCGCCATCCCCTCAGGGCTGAAGGCCGGCACGGGCTGGCGGCGCCGACACCGGCGCCTGCGCCTGTTCCACTGCCCCCCTCGCTATGCTATGAACCCGCCTTCGTCGGCGGAGCGTGTTCCAGGGGCCGCTTCGCCGTGGCCGGGCGGGCGTGGCGGAATTGGTAGACGCACTGGATTTAGGTTCCAGCGACGCAAGTCGTGGGGGTTCAAATCCCTCCGCCCGCACCATGGGGCATCCTGACCATCGCGCGGCATGCTGCCGGGCGGAGCACGCTTAAGGACCAGGCACGAGGGCCATGCAGATCACCGAGACCAACGCCGAAGGGCTTAAGCACGAGTTCAAGGTGACCATCGGCGCCGACGATATCGCGCAGCGCGTCGAGCGCCGGCTGAACGAGATCGGGCGCCAGGTGCGGCTCCCCGGCTTCCGCCCCGGCAAGGTGCCGCTCACCGTCCTGAAGAAGCGTTACGGCCCGTCGGTCATGGGCGAGGTCATCGAGCGCGCCGTCAACGACGGCTCGAGCGAGGCGATGCGCGAGCACAAGCTGCGGCCGGCGCTGCAGCCCAAGGTCGAGATCGTCTCGTTCAACGAGGGCACGGATCTCGAATACAAGCTCGCCGTCGAGGTGCTGCCGGAATTCGTGCCGATGGATTTCGCCGAGCTCAAGCTCGAGCGGCTGCGGCCTGAAGTGCCCGACCAGGAGATCGACGCCGCGCTCGAGCGCATGGCGAAGCAGCAGCGCAAGGACGAGCCTGTGGACCGCGTCGCCGCGACCGGCGACGTCGTCGTGATCGACTTTGTCGGCGCGATCGACGGCACGGAATTCCCCGGCGGCAGCGCCAAGGGCCATCGCCTCGAGCTCGGCTCCGGCAGCTTCATCCCCGGTTTCGAGGAGCAGCTGCTGGGCGCCAAATCCGGCGAGCACCGCGACGCGACCGTCAATTTTCCCGCCGATTACGGCGCCCAGGACCTCGCCGGCAAGACGGCGCGCTTCGCCGTCGATGTCAAGGAGGTGCGCGCCCTCCTGCCGCAGCCGATCGATGATTCGCTCGCCGAGGCGGTGGGCATGGAGAACCTGCAGGCGCTGCGCGACGCCGTGCGCACGCAGATCGAGCGCGACTACGCCGGCATCGCGCAGCAGCGGTTGAAGCGCCAGCTGCTCGACCGTCTCGCCGAGCGTCACGAGTTTCCGGTGCCCCAGGGCATGGTGGACATCGAGCTCGACGTGATCTGGAAGCAGTTCGAGGCCGAGCGCGAGCGCGCCAAGCAATCCGGCGTCGCCCAACCCGAAGAGGCCCAGAGCGACGACGAGATCAAGGCGGAATACCGCGCCATCGCCGAGCGCCGCGTGCGCCTGGGCCTGCTCCTTTCCGAAGTGGGTCGGAGTAACAATATCTCGGTGACCCAGGAGGAGATCAACCGGGCGCTCGGCGAGGAGGTGCGCCGCTATCCCGGCCATGAGCGCCAAGTGATCGAATATTACCGCAAGCAGCCCGGGGCCCTCGACAACCTGCGTGCGCCGATCTTCGAGAACAAGGTGGTCGATTACATCCTGGAGATCGCCGAGGTGACCGACCGCTCCGTCCCGCCGAGCGAACTGCTCGAGGAAGAGGACGAGGAAGGCGAGGAGGCCGCCGAGGCGGTGGATAAAGAGAAGCCGGCGAAAGCGAAAAAACGTGCGGCGCGCAAGGAGAGCTGAGCCGCGCCCCCAGAGATGAAGGTGCAAGATGGACCCAACCGAAATTTACATGAACACCCTCGTGCCGATGGTGGTCGAGCAGACCAATCGCGGCGAGCGCGCCTACGACATCTATTCGCGCCTGCTGAAGGAGCGGATCATCTTCCTGGTCGGCCCGATCAACGACGCGGTGGCAAGCCTCGTCTGCGCGCAGCTGCTGTTCCTCGAGTCGGAGAACCCGAACAAGGACATCGCCTTCTACATCAACTCGCCCGGGGGCGTGGTGAGCTCGGGCCTCGCCATTTATGACACGATGCAATACATCCGTTCGGACGTGGCGACGGTATGCGTCGGCCTGGCGGCCTCGATGGGCTCGCTCCTGTTGACCGCCGGCGCCAAGGGCAAGCGCGTGGCGCTGCCCAACGCGCGGGTCATGGTGCACCAGCCCTCGGGCGGCGCCCAGGGCCAGGCGACCGATATCGAGATCCAGGCGCGGGAAATTTTGCGCATGCGGTCACAACTCAACGAGATCTACGTTAAGCATACCGGCCAACCGCTCGAGGTGATCAACGCGGCGGTAGAGCGGGACAAGTTCATGTCGCCCATCGAAGCCAAGGAATTCGGCCTAATTGACGAGGTGATGATGAGCCGCCCGGTCCGGGAGGACGAGAACAAGACGCGTCCATGACCTTTGGGCCACGGCAACGATGGTTGTCGTCGACGAATCGAACCCTATCTTTAACTAGTTATTGATCGCCGCCCCGTACATATCGTCTTATGATGGGGAGTCCGGCGTCTGTCGAGGTAGCGGGCCGAGGGCGCCGGTCGGCGGTGTCCAGGGCCAACGGAGCCGGAGACCGCAAGGCGGTGCCGGGATAGTGATAGGGACCGAGGGCGCCTCTCGGTCGGTTACGGAGTGCCCATGAGCAAGGCCAGCGGCGGAGATGCGAAGAACACCCTCTACTGCTCTTTCTGCGGAAAGAGCCAGCACGAGGTGCGCAAGCTCATCGCCGGCCCCACGGTGTTCATCTGCGACGAGTGCGTCGAGCTCTGCATGGATATCATCCGTGAGGAGCACAAGACCACCGTCCTCAAGTCGCGCGACGGCGTGCCGACCCCCCGCGACATCTGCAAGGTGCTCGACGACTACGTGATCGGCCAGGAGCATGCCAAGCGCGTGCTGTCGGTGGCCGTCCACAACCACTACAAGCGGCTGGCGCACGGCGCCAAGAACAACGACGTCGAGCTCGCCAAGTCCAACATCCTCCTGGTCGGCCCGACCGGCTCGGGCAAGACGCTGCTGGCGCAGACGCTGGCGCGCATCATCGACGTGCCGTTCACCATGGCCGATGCGACGACGCTGACCGAGGCCGGCTATGTCGGCGAGGACGTCGAGAACATCATCCTGAAGCTGCTGCAGTCCGCCGACTACAATGTCGAGCGCGCGCAGCGCGGCATCGTCTACATCGACGAGGTCGACAAGATCAGCCGCAAGTCCGACAACCCCTCGATCACCCGCGACGTGTCGGGCGAGGGCGTGCAGCAGGCCCTCCTGAAGATCATGGAAGGCACCATCGCCTCCGTGCCGCCGCAGGGCGGGCGCAAGCATCCGCAGCAGGAGTTCCTGCAGGTCGACACCACCAACATCCTGTTCATCTGCGGCGGCGCCTTCGCCGGGCTGGAGAAGCTCATCGCCCAGCGCCGCCAGGGCACCTCGATCGGCTTCGGCGCCGAGGTGAGGGGGCCCGAGGAGCGCAGGACCGGCGAGATCCTCAAGGACCTCGAGCCGGAGGATCTGCTGAAATTCGGCCTCATCCCCGAATTCGTCGGCCGTCTCCCCGTCGTGGCGACGCTCGACGATCTCGACGAGAACGCGCTGGTCGACATCCTCACCAAGCCGAAGAACGCGCTGGTGAAGCAGTACCAGCGGCTGTTCGAGATGGAGGATGTGCGCCTCGAGTTCAACGAGGAGGCGCTGCGCTCCATCGCGCACAAGGCGATCAACCGCAAGACCGGCGCGCGCGGCCTGCGCTCGATCATGGAGGCCATCCTGCTCGAGCCGATGTTCGAGCTCCCCGGCCTCGATGGCGTGAGCGGCATGGTCATCAACAAGGAAGTGGTCGAAGGCCGCGCACAACCCCTGCACATCTACTCCGACCGGCGTGGGGATGTCGGCACCGGAGCCTGACGGCGCCACCGCTCGGCGAGCGCCGCGGCCCGGCCGGCGGTGCTCTTGAATGCGCCCCTCAACACGCCACCTTAAGCCCGATGCCCCACTTGCGACGGCTCGCCCGTCGCCGCGCGGGGCCCGGCCGTTCAAACCCCGCCCCCGCTAAGCCAAAGAGGCGTTATGTTGGAAATTTCACGCGGTGCTGGTGCTCTCTACCCGGTTCTGCCGCTGCGCGACATCGTCGTGTTCCCGCACATGATCGTGCCGCTGTTCGTCGGCCGCGAGAAGTCGGTACGCGCGCTCGAGGACGTGATGAAGGAGGACAAGCAGATACTGCTGGTCACCCAGAAGAACGCGGCCCAGGACGATCCCACTTCGGCCGACATCTATTCCGTCGGCACGATCGGCACGGTGCTGCAGCTGCTGAAGCTGCCCGACGGCACGGTGAAGGTGCTGGTCGAGGGCGGACAGCGCGCGCGCATCGTGCGCTTCGCCGAGAACGAGGCCTTCTTCCAGGCCTATGCCGAGGCGATCGAGGAGAAGCTCGGCGAGCAGCAGGAGCTCGAGGCGCTGGCGCGCACGGCGGTGTCGCAGTTCGAGCAGTACATCAAGCTCAACAAGAAGATCCCGCCGGAGGTGCTGGTCTCGATCAACCAGATCGAGGATCCTTCGAAGCTCGCCGACACGCTGGCCTCGCATCTGGCGCTGAAGATTCCCGAGAAGCAGGAACTGCTCGAGACCGAGACGGTGTCCGAGCGGCTCGAGAAGATCTTCGGCTACATGGAGAGCGAGATCGGCGTCCTCCAGGTCGAGAAGCGCATCCGCTCGCGCGTCAAGCGCCAGATGGAGAAGACGCAGCGCGAGTACTACTTGAACGAGCAGCTCAAAGCGATCCAGAAGGAGCTGGGCGAGGGCGAGGACGGCCGCGACGAGCTGGCCGAGCTCGAGGAGCGCATCAACAAGACCAAGTTCTCCAAGGAAGCGCGCGACAAGGCGCAGGCCGAGGTCAAGAAGCTGCGGACGATGAGCCCGATGTCCGCCGAGGCGACCGTCGTGCGCAATTACCTCGATTGGCTGCTGTCGATTCCCTGGCATCTGCGCACCAAGGTGAGGCGCGACATCAAGGCGGCCGAGCGCGTCCTCAACGACGACCACTATGGTCTCGAGAAGGTCAAGGAGCGCATCCTGGAATACCTCGCCGTGCAGCAGCGCATGCGCAAGGTGAAGGGTCCGATCCTGTGCCTCGTCGGACCGCCCGGCGTCGGCAAGACGTCGCTCGGCAAGTCGATCGCGCGCGCCACCGGGCGCAACTTCGTGCGCATGTCGCTGGGCGGCGTGCGCGACGAGGCCGAGGTGCGCGGTCATCGCCGCACTTACATCGGCTCGATGCCCGGCAAGGTGATCCAGGGCATGAAGAAGGCGAAGTCGTCGAACCCGCTGTTCCTGCTCGACGAGGTCGACAAGCTTGGCGCCGATTGGCGCGGCGACCCGTCGTCGGCGCTGCTCGAAGTGCTCGACCCGGAGCAGAACTCGAGCTTCAACGACCATTACCTCGAGGTCGATTACGACCTGTCGGACGTCATGTTCGTCACGACGGCGAACACGCTGCGCATGCCGCAGCCGTTGCTCGACCGCATGGAGATCATCCGCCTCCCCGGCTACACCGAGGACGAGAAGGTCGAGATCGCCCGCCGGCACCTGATCCCGAAGCAGGTGAAGGCGCATGGGTTGAAGAAGACCGAGTGGACGGTCACCGACGATGCGTTGCGCGATCTCATTCGCTACTACACGCGCGAGGCAGGCGTGCGCAATCTCGAGCGCGAGGTCGCCAATCTGACGCGCAAGGCCATCAAGGAAATCCTGATGCGCCGGCTCAAGAAGATCACGGTGTCGCGGCGCAATCTCGAGAAGTTCGCCGGCGTGCGGCGCTTCCGCTACGGCGAGGTCGAAGAGACCGATCTCGTCGGGGTCACCACCGGCCTGGCGTGGACGGAGGTGGGCGGCGAGCTGTTGTCGATCGAGGCGGTGACGGTGCCCGGCAAGGGCAGGGTGACCGCGACCGGCAAGCTCGGCGACGTGATGAAGGAGTCGGTGCAGGCCGCGGAAAGCTACGTCAAGTCGCGCAGCTATGCCTTCGGCATCACACCCTCGACCTTCGAGAAGAAGGACATCCACGTCCACGTTCCCGAGGGGGCCACGCCCAAGGACGGGCCGTCCGCGGGTGTCGCCATGGTGACGTCGATCGTTTCGGTGCTCACCGGCATCCCCGTGCGCAGGGACATCGCCATGACCGGAGAGATCACGCTGCGCGGCCGGGTGCTGCCGATCGGCGGCCTCAAGGAGAAGATGCTGGCGGCGTTGCGCGGCGGCTTGACGACGGTGTTGATCCCCAAGGAGAACGAGAAGGATCTCGCCGAGATTCCCGACAACGTGAAGCGCGGCCTCACCGTCATCGCGGTGGCGTCCGCCGACGAGCTGCTGAAATACGCGCTCGTCTCGCCGCCGCAGCCGATCGAGTGGCGCGAGGAGGGCGACACGCAGCAGGTGCTGCCGCCGAAGGTCGAAGACGACCGTCCCGGCGTCGTCACGCACTAGACATAGCGGTCGCGAATATTGCACGCCGCCATCCGGAGGGGTGGCGGCGCCGTTCTTTTGTCGACAGGCGCAATTCGCGAATCGTCGCGGTGCACCCGTGTTCCGCAATTGACGCATGCGCGGACTGCGATCTACACTGCGGCGCGAATGCGGACGTTTGCTCCGCCGTCGACTTCCCAAAACTTCGCGCCAGACAGGGGGCACTCGTGAACAAGAACGAACTCATCGATGCCGTCGCGGCGGCTACCGGCCTCACCAAGGCGGATGCGGAGAAGGCGCTCGAAGCGGTGTTCGACTCCATCGGCGACGCCTTGAAGAAGGGCCTCGAGGTCCGCCTCGTCGGCTTCGGCACGTTCAGCGTCACCAATCGCGCCGCATCCGAAGGGCGCAACCCGCGCACCGGCGAGAAGATTCAGATCCCCGCCTCGAAGCTGCCGAAGTTCCGCGCCGGCAAAGGCCTCAAGGAATCGGTGCAGTAATCGCGCGTGCAGGTCGAGCAGTCCGGCCGCGCCTGTTGTGCTATGGTGCGCGCGGCCTCGACGGGCGATTAGCTCAGCGGTAGAGCATCTCGTTTACACCGAGGGGGTCGGGGGTTCGAATCCCTCATCGCCCACCACGCGCCGGCGGTCGCAGCGGCGATCGCTCTAAGGGCCGTCCGCGGGCCATGCCGTGAACATGGCGGGCCAAGCGGTCAACGAGGCGCCGGCGGCGAGGACGCGCTGCGGCGGAAATACGACGCGCGCTGTCGTGCCCTTGCCGACCTCGCTCTCGAAATCCACCGTCCCGCCATGCTGGCGCATCATGGTGGCGACGATCGTCAGGCCCAGTCCCGTTCCCGCGTGGCGCCGGTTGAACGCGCTTTCGACCTGGAAGAAGGGCTGCGTCAGGCGGGCGAGATGGACGCGGGCGATGCCGATCCCGGTGTCGTGCACGGCGATGGACAATCCGCGCCGCGGGTGAGCGGCGGCGCTGATCTCGATGCGGCCGCCCTCGGGCGTGAATTTGACCGCGTTGGACAGCAGGTTGAGCACGATCTGGCTGACCTTCCGGCCGTCCGCGCGCAAGCGCGGCAGGTCGGGCAGCAGGTCGACGGTCAGCGACAGGCCGGCTTTTGCCACGCGCGGCGCGAACAACCGTACGGCGGCGGCGAAGACATCGCCGAGATCGACCACCTCCTCGGCGAGTTCGATCTTGCCCGCCTCGGCCTTCACCACTTCGAGGATGTCGTTGATGATCGCCAGCAGGTGGCCGGCGCTGTCATGGACGTCCTCGGCATAGGCCTGGTACCGCGCGTCGCCGAGCGGGCCGAAGGTCTCGCGCGACATGAGCTCGGAGAAGCCGATGATGGCGTTCAAGGGCGTGCGCAGCTCGTGGCTCATATTGGCGAGGAATTCGGTCTTGGCGTGGCTCGCCGCCTCCGCTGCATGCTTGGCTTCGGCGAGCCGGGTCACCGTCGCCTTGTGGCTCTGGACTTCGCGCTCGAGCTCGGATTGCGAGGCGACGACGCGCGCGTAGTAGCGCGCCATGAAGGTCACGTAGATGCCGGCGCAAAGTCCGGAGACGATGCCGACCTGCGACAGCGCCTCGGAAGGCACCCGCGAGGAGCCATGCTCGCCGCTGGCCGCCGTCCAAAAAACGGCGAGTTCGGTCAGCAGCATGGTGAGCACCAAGTGCTGCAGCCGGCTGCCGCCGAGATAATAGAACGATAGCAGCGGAACGGTGAGCAGCCACGCCAGGAAGGGCGAATTGAGCCCGCCATAGTGATAGGAGACGAAGAGCACGACGAAGATGAGATTCTGCAGCGACAGCAGCGCCAGCACGGCGAACCGGCCGGTCCAGCGCAGAGCAGGCGGGAAGGCCCAGAAGGCGGCGATGGCGGCGACGATGATCCAGAAGGGCCCTCCGGGCTTCGGGTCGAGCCGGTAGAGATAGGCGGTGACGGTCAGGCCGAGAAAAGGCCCGAAGATGTGGCTGATGAGGAACATGCGCGCCAGCCGCCGCGTCTCGGCGTGGTGCTGCATGCGCTCCGGCGTGAACCAGTCCAGCAGCGGCACCGCGGCGCCGGCGGCGGAGAGGCGCCGCGAGAGCAGCACCCAGCGCCGCCACCCCAGGCGGATCGCGCGCCGCGCCTGGGCACGCGGCCACCCGAGCGCCGGCACGGAGGGCGCGCGGCTGGTGACCGTGCGGTCCAGGCTTTCGTCCAGGCGACCGGGTTCAACGCTCATCTCGGCACGCGGCGGGAGCGATCTTTGGCTCCATGTTTCACAACGGCTCATGGTTAAATCAGCGCCCTTAAGATCGCGTAAAGCGAGCGAAGCCGGACGACGCCCGCGCCGCCGCGATCAAGCCGGGCGGCGATGTCGCCACGCGCAGAATCGGCACCGCTCGGTCCGCCACGCGCTCGCCTCGGCGAGCCTGCGTCGCCCTTGAAAGCGCAGCGGATTTACCGGCTGCTTGCTTGACACCCGGGGGGTTGCGGGCTACCTAAGCGCCGCCGCGGAGCGATTGCTGCGGGGGTGTAGCTCAGTTGGTTAGAGCGCCGGCCTGTCACGCCGGAGGCCGCGGGTTCGAGTCCCGTCACTCCCGCCATTTCGGCGATCTGGGTCTTCCTATCTGCACAGCCTGAGCCCATTTCTCCCAGGGGGTGGTGTTGGATCGTTGGTACCGCCCGAGCGCCGCCTTGCGCGCCGCACCGAGTTCCTGAGGAAATTTGCGCGATGGACAGCTTGCTGCGCGAGTACCTTCCCATTCTCATCTTCATCGGCGTCGCGCTGGCGCTCGCCGTCGCGATCGTGCTCGCCTCCTTCGTCGTGGCGCGCCAGAACCCCGATGCCGAGAAGCTGTCGCCCTATGAATGCGGCTTCGAGCCGTTCTCCGATGCGCGCAGCAAATTCGACGTGCGCTTCTATCTCGTGTCCATCCTCTTCATCATCTTCGATCTCGAAGTGGCGTTCCTGTTCCCCTGGGCGGTCTCGCTTGGTCGCATCGGCCTCTTCGGCTTCTGGTCGATGATGGTGTTCCTCGCGGTGCTGACGGTGGGTTTCATCTACGAATGGAAGAAAGGAGCGCTCGAATGGGAGTGAGCATCTCGCCCGATCGGCTGGGCGCACCGCTGCCACCGGGCGCAAGCCAGGACGCGCTGCTGCGCCGCGTCAGCGACGAGTTCCAGGAGAAGGGCTTCATCGTCGCCCGGCTCGACAAGCTCGTGAACTGGGCGCGCACGGGATCGATGTGGCCGATGACTTTCGGCCTCGCCTGCTGTGCCATCGAGATGATGCACAGCTATGCGAGCCGCTATGATCTCGACCGGTTCGGCATCTTTCCGCGCGCGAGCCCGCGCCAATCGGACGTGATGATCGTCGCCGGCACGCTGTGCAACAAGATGGCGCCGGCGTTGCGCAAGGTGTACGACCAGATGGCCGAGCCGCGCTGGGTCATCTCCATGGGCTCCTGCGCCAATGGCGGCGGCTATTACCACTACTCCTATTCCGTCGTGCGCGGCTGCGACCGGATCGTGCCGGTCGACATCTACGTGCCCGGCTGTCCGCCCACCGCCGAGGCACTGGTTTACGGCATCCTGCAACTGCAGAAAAAGATCAGACGCGAGCGCGTCTTCGCCCGCTGAGCCCTGGGAACACCATGACCGAGCCGCTCAAGGACCTCGCCGACCACCTCGCCGCCGCTTTCCCTGAGGACGTGACCAAGACGGAGATCGCCTATGGCGAGCTGATGGCGACGGTCGGGCGCGCGGCGATCCTGCGCGTGCTCACCTTCCTGCGCGACGATCCGCAGTGCCTCTTCAACATGCTCGCCGACATCTGCGGCGTCGATTATCCCGACCGTGCCGAGCGCTTCGATGTCGTCTACAACCTGCTGAGCCTCAAGCACAACCAGCGCATCCGCCTCAAGGTCGCGACCGACGAGGACAACCCGGTGCCGTCGGCGACGGCGATCTACAGCGCCGCCGGCTGGTTCGAGCGCGAGGCCTGGGACCTCTACGGCATCTATTTCGCCGACCATCCGGATCTGCGGCGGCTGCTCACCGATTACGGCTTCGAGGGCCACCCCTTGCGCAAGGATTTCCCGCTCACTGGCTATGTCGAGCTGCGCTACGACGAGGACCAGAAGCGGGTGGTCTATCAGCCGGTCCGCTTGAAGCAGGAATTCCGCAGCTTCGATTTCCTGTCGCCCTGGGAAGGCATGGACCACGTGCTGCCCGGCGACGAGAAGGCGACCAAGAACGGCGAGGGGGGGGCGCGATGACGACGGTCGCGCCGCCGCCCGAGGCGGAAGCCCGCATCAAGAGCTTCACGATGAATTTCGGGCCGCAGCATCCGGCGGCGCATGGCGTGCTGCGCCTCGTGCTGGAGCTCGACGGCGAGGTGGTCGAGCGCGCCGATCCGCATATCGGCCTGCTCCACCGCGGCACCGAGAAGCTCATCGAGTACAAGACCTATCTCCAAGCGGTGCCGTATTTCGACCGGCTCGACTACGTCTCGCCGATGTGCATGGAGCATAGTTTCGCGCTCGCGGTGGAGAAGCTCATGGGCATCGAGCCGCCGCCGCGCGCCCAGTACATCCGCGTGCTCTTCGCCGAAATCACGCGCATCCTGAACCACCTGCTGAACCTCACCACCTTCGCGCTCGATGTCGGCGCCATCACGCCGCTCCTCTGGGCGTTCGAGGAGCGCGAGAAGCTGATGGAGTTCTACGAGCGCGTGAGCGGCGCGCGCCTCCACGCCGCCTATTTCCGGCCGGGCGGCGTGCACGCGGACCTGCCGGCCGGGCTGGCGGACGACATTCGCGGCTGGGCCGCGCAATTCCAGGCGCGCGTCGACGATCTCGAGCATCTCCTCACCGAGAACCGCATCTTCAAGCAGCGCACGGTCGATATCGGCATCATCAGCGCGGCCGATGCGATCGATTGGGGCTTGACCGGGCCCATGCTGCGCGCCTCGGGCGTCGCCTGGGATCTGCGCAAGGCGCAGCCCTACGACGTCTATGAGACCATGGACTTCGACATCCCCATCGGCAGGAACGGCGATTGCTGGGATCGCTATCTCGTGCGCATGGAGGAAATGCGGCAATCGCTGCGCATCATCAACCAGGCGCTCGACCAGATGCCCAGCGGGCCGATCAAGGTCAACGACCGCAAGGTCGCGCCGCCGCCGCGCGCCGAGATGAAGAACTCGATGGAAGCCTTGATCCACCACTTCAAGCTCTATACCGAGGGCTATCACGTGCCGCCCGGCGAGACCTACACCGCGACCGAGGCGCCCAAGGGCGAATTCGGCGTCTATGTCGTCGCCGACGGGACGAACCGGCCCTACCGCTGCAAGCTGCGCTCGCCGGACTTCGCCTTCCTGCAGAGCACCGATTTCATCGGCCGAGGGCACATGCTCGCCGATGTCGTCGCCATCATCGGCTCGATGGACATCGTCTTCGGGAGCATCGACCGATGAGCGGTCCGGCCGACAACAGCCGGGTCGAGCAGCCGCTGACCTTCGTCTTCACGCCGGAGAACCTCGCCAAGGCCAAGGCGCACATCGCCAAGTACCCGCCGGGGCGGCAGGCGAGCGCGGTGCTGCCGCTGCTCGACCTGGCGCAGCGCCAGCACGGCAACTGGCTGCCGCGTGCGGCGATGGACTATGTCGCGGACATGCTGGGCATGCCGCATATCCGCGTCTACGAGGTCGGGACCTTCTACTCGATGCTCAACCTGCGTCCGGTAGGCAAGCATTTCTTCCAGATCTGCACGACGACGCCGTGCTGGCTCGGGGGTTCGAGCGAGGTCGTGCAGGTCTGCGAGAAGCGGCTCGGCATCACCGTCGGCGAGACCACACCCGACGGCCAGTTCACGTTGACCGAGGTCGAGTGCCTCGGCGCCTGCGTCAACGCCCCGGTCATCCAGGTGAACGACGATTTCTACGAGGACCTCGACGGGCCCGCGACCGAACGGCTCATCGAGGCGCTGCGACGCGGCGAGAAGCCGCCGCCCGGCTCGGCGCGCCAGCGCCAGACCTCGGCGCCCGAAGGCGGGCCGCTCACGCTCAAGGACCTCTCCTTCGCGGGACCGAAGCCATAATGCTCAGCGACAAGGATCGGATCTTCACGAACCTCTACGGCCTCCATGACTGGCGGCTGCCGGGCTCCCGCGCGCGCGGCGACTGGGACGGCACCAAGGAAATCATCCTCAAGGGCCGCGACTGGATCACCGCCGAGGTGAAGAACTCGGGCCTGCGCGGCCGCGGCGGCGCGGGCTTCCCGACCGGCGTCAAATGGTCCTTCATGCCGAAGGAGAGCACGCGGCCGACCTATCTCGTCGTCAACGCGGACGAGTCCGAGCCCGGCACCTGCAAGGACCGCGACATCATCCGCCACGACCCGCACAAGCTGGTCGAAGGCTGCCTCCTCGCCAGCGTCGGCATGGCCGTGCATGTCTGCTACATCTATATCCGCGGCGAGTTCTACAACGAGGCGCAGCGCCTCCAGGCGGCGATCGACGAGGCCTATGAAGCCGGCCTCGTCGGCAAGAATGCTTGCGGCTCGGGCTACGATTTCGAACTCTACCTCCATCGCGGCGCCGGCGCCTATATCTGCGGCGAGGAGACGGCGCTGCTCGAGAGCCTCGAGGGCAAGAAGGGCCAGCCGCGCCTGAAGCCGCCTTTCCCGGCGGCGGTCGGGCTCTATGGCTGCCCGACGACGGTGAACAACGTCGAGACCATCGCCGTGGTGCCGACCATCCTCAGGCGGGGCGCCTCCTGGTTCTCGGGCATCGGCCGGCCGAAGAACGAGGGCACCAAGATCTTCTGCCTCTCCGGCCATGTCGAGCGCCCCTGCAATGTCGAAGAGGCGATGGGCATCCCCTTGAAGGAGTTGCTCGAGACCCATGCCGGCGGCGTGCGCGGCGGCTGGGACAACCTGCTGGGCGTCATCCCCGGCGGCTCCTCGGTGCCGGTCATCCCGAAATCGGTGTGCGACAGCGTGCTGATGGATTTCGACGCGCTGCGCGACGTGAAGAGCGGCCTCGGCACGGCGGCCGTCATCGTCATGGACAAGTCGACCGACATCATCCGCGCCATCGCGCGGCTGTCGAAATTCTACAAGCACGAGAGCTGCGGCCAGTGCACGCCGTGCCGCGAAGGCGCCGGGTGGATGTGGCGGGTGATGGAGCGCATGGTCAAGGGCAACGCCTCGGTCGAGGAGATCGACATGCTGCTCGAGGTCTCGTTCGAGATCGAAGGCCACACCATCTGCGCGCTGGGCGATGCCGCGGCATGGCCCGTGCAAGGGCTGATCCGCCATTTCCGCCCGGAGATGGAGCGCCGCATCAAGGAATACCGCGCCGCCGCCGCGCGGCGCGCCGCCTAGGACAGGGGTCATGCCCAAGCTCACCATCGACGGGATCCAGGTCGAAGTGCCGCCGGGCACAACCGTGCTCCAGGCCTGCCAGCAGGCCGGCATCGAGGTGCCGCTTTTCTGCTACCACGAGCGCCTCGCCATCGCCGGCAATTGCCGCATGTGCCTGGTCGAGCAGGAAAAGTCGCCGAAGCCGATCGCCTCCTGCGCCATGCCGGCGGCGGAAGGCATGGTCATCCACACCGAGAGCGAGAAGGCCAAGAAGGCGCGCAAGGGCGTCATGGAGTTCCTGCTCATCAATCATCCGCTCGATTGCCCGATCTGCGACCAGGGCGGCGAGTGCGACCTGCAGGATCAGGCGATGGCCTACGGCTTCGACCGCGGCCGCTTCCAGGAGAACAAGCGCGCCGTCGCCGACAAGGAGTTCGGGCCGCTGGTCGCCACCAGCATGAACCGCTGCATCCACTGCACGCGCTGCGTCCGCTTTCTCACGGAGGTCGCGGGCGTCGAGGAGCTCGGCGCCACCGGCCGCGGCGAGAACATGGAGATCGACACCTATATCGAGCGCTCGCTGACCTCCGAGCTCTCCGCCAACATCATCGATCTCTGCCCGGTGGGCGCGCTCACCTCGAAGCCCTACGCCTTCGTGGCGCGGCCTTGGGAGCTGCGCAAGACGGAGTCCGTCGACGTGCTCGACGCGGTCGGCAGCAACATCCGCGTCGACAACCGCGGGCCCCAGGTGCTGCGCGTGCTGCCGCGGCTCAACGAGGCGATCAACGAGGAATGGATCTCCGACAAGACGCGCTTCGCCGTCGACGGCCTGGCGCGCAAGCGTCTCGATCGCCCTTACCTGCGGCGCGACGGCCGGCTCGTCGAGGCCGATTGGAGCGAGGCCTTCGCCTTCATCGCCACGCGCCTCACGGGCGTCCCCGGCAGCAAGATCGCCGCCATCGCCGGCGACCTCGCCGATTGCGAGGCGATGCTCGCGCTCAAGGACCTGATGGCGGCGCTCGGCTCGCCGCATCTCGATTGCCGGCAGGACGGCGCCGCGCTCGATCCGTCCTGCCGCGCCGGATATCTCTTCAACACCACCATCGCCGGGATCGAGCGCGCGGATGCCTGTCTCCTCATCGGCAGCAACCCGCGCATCGAGGCGGCGATCGTCAATGCGCGGCTGCGCAAGCGCTGGCTGCAGGGCGGGTTCAAAGTCGCGTCGCTCGGGCCCGCGCTCGACCTCACCTTCCCGGTGACATCGCTCGGTTTGGGATCCGATGTGCTCGCCGAGCTCGCCGCCGGCCGGCATGGCTGGGCCGAGACGCTCAAAGCCGCCAAGAGCCCGATGCTGATCCTGGGGCAGGGGGCGCTCGCGCGGCCTGACGGCGCCGCGGTGCTCGCGCTCGCCCGCAAACTCGCCGAGAGCGCCAACATGGTGCGCGACGATTGGAACGGCTTCAACGTGCTGCACACGGCAGCGGCGCGCGTCGGCGGCCTCGAGCTGGGGCTCGTGCCCGGCGCGGGCGGGCGCGACACCACGGCGATCCTGGCGGGCTGCGAGACGGGCGAGATCGAGGCGGTCTATCTGCTCGGCGCCGACGAGATCGATGAGGGCGGGCTCGGCCGCGCCTTCGTCATCTACCAGGGCCATCACGGCGACCGCGGCGCGCGCCGCGCCGATGTCGTGCTGCCGGGCGCCGCCTACACCGAGAAGGACGCGACCTACGTCAACACCGAGGGCCGCGCCCAGCTCGGCCGGCGCGGCGTCTTCCCGCCAGGCGATGCGCGCGAGGACTGGGCGATCCTGCGCGCGCTCTCCGACGCGCTCGGCCGCAAGCTGCCCTATGACTCGCTGGCCCAGCTCAGGAAGCGCATGGATGCGATGAGCCCGGTCTTTGCGTCCCTCGACGAGATCGTGCCGGCGCCCTGGGGTGCGTTCGGCAAGGAGGGCCCGCTCGACCCCAAGCCCTTCGCCTACCCGATCGCCGATTTCTACCGCACCGACGCGGTGAGCCGCGCCTCGCCGACCATGGCCGCTTGCGCCGCGGCGCTGCAGGCCGCTACCCCGGGCCCGCAGAAGACCGGCACCCATGGGTGAGTTCCTCACCCTCTATGCGGTGCCGACCGTGATCATGGTGATCGAGGCGGTGGCGATCATCATCCCGCTGCTGCTCGCGGTCGCGTATCTGACTTATGCCGAGCGCAAGGTGCTGGCGGCCGCGCAGCTCAGGAAAGGCCCGAACGTGGTCGGCGCGTTCGGGCTGCTGCAGCCGCTCGCCGACGGCGCCAAGCTGCTCTTCAAGGAGACGGTGATCCCGAGCGGCGCCAACCGCGTCGTCTTCGTCGTGGCGCCCATCCTGACCTTCGTGCTGAGCCTCGTGGCCTGGGCGGTGATCCCGTTCGACGCCGGCGTGGTCGTCTCCAACATCAATGTCGGCATACTCTATCTCTTCGCGATCAGCTCGCTCGGCGTCTACGGCATCATCATGGCCGGCTGGTCGTCGAACTCGAAATACGCCTTCCTTGGCGGCTTGCGCTCGGCGGCGCAGATGGTGTCCTACGAGGTGTCGATCGGCTTCGTCATCGTCAGCGTGCTGCTCTGCGTCGGCTCGCTCAACCTCTCGGATATCGTCGCGGCGCAGCGCACGGTCTGGTTCTGCGTGCCGCTCTTCCCGATGTTCATCGTCTTCTTCATCTCTAGCCTGGCCGAGACCAACCGCTCGCCCTTCGACCTGCCGGAAGGCGAATCGGAGCTGGTGGCGGGCTTTTTCGTCGAGTATTCGGCGATGACCTTCGCGCTCTTCTACCTCGGCGAATACGCCAACATGATCCTGATGAGCGCGATGACCAGCATTCTCTTCCTGGGCGGCTGGCTGGCGCCCTTCGGCGTCGCGCCCTTCACCTGGATCCCCGGGCCGATCTGGTTCGCGCTCAAGATCGCCTTCGTCCTGTTCGGCTTCCTATGGGTGCGCGCGACCTTCCCGCGCTTCCGCTACGATCAGTTGATGCGGCTGGGGTGGAAGGTGTTCCTTCCCTTTTCACTGTTCTGGCTGGTCCTGACGGCGGGGTTTCTCGTCGGCACGGGCTTGCTGCCGAAGTAGCGTGATGACAAGGGCTCAACTTGCCATCTCCGCGCGGCGCATTATGGTAGCGCCGCAAAGGATCAGGTAATGGCGTTTCTCGATCGCGGCGCGCGCTCGCTGCTGCTCTGGGAGCTGGTCTCGGGGCTGTGGCTCACCTTGAGATACATGTTCAGGCCGCCGGTGACGGTGAACTACCCCTACGAGAAGGGGCCCTTGAGCCCGCGCTTCCGCGGTGAGCATGCGCTGCGCCGCTATGCCAACGGCGAGGAGCGCTGCATCGCCTGCAAGCTGTGCGAGGCGATCTGCCCGGCGCTCGCCATCACCATCGAGGCCGAGCCCCGCGAGGACGGCAGCCGCCGCACCACGCGCTACGACATCGACATGACCAAGTGCATCTATTGCGGGTTCTGCCAGGAATCCTGCCCGGTGGACGCCATCGTCGAAGGCCCCAATTTCGAGTTCGCCACCGAGACCCGCGAGGAGCTCTTCTACGACAAGGAGAAGCTGCTCGCGAACGGCGACCGCTGGGAACCGGAGATCGCCAAGAACCTCGCGCTCGACGCGCCCTACCGATGAGCGCGTCCGTGATCGTGCAGGCGATCTGCTTCTACGCCTTTTCCGCCGTGCTCATCGCGTCGGGCGTCATGGTGGTCGCCTCGCGCAACCCCGTCCATTCGGTGCTGTTCCTCATCCTCGCTTTCTTCAATGCCGCGGCGCTGTTCCTGCTCCTTGGCGCGGAGTTCCTGGCGCTCATCCTGGTCATCGTCTATGTCGGCGCCGTCGCCGTGCTGTTCCTGTTCGTGGTGATGATGCTCGACATCAATTTCGTCGAGCTGCGGCAAGGCTTCCTGCAATACCTGCCGATCGGCGCGCTGATCGGCATCATGCTGCTGGTCGAACTGGTGCTGGTCTTCGGCGCCTGGGCGGTGGCCCCCGATGTCGCCGCCAGCATCGCCGCGCCGATGCCGCAGGCGGGGGGCGTGAGCAACACGCAGGCGCTCGGGGCGCTCCTCTACACGCGCTACATCTATGCCTTCCAGGCGGCGGGCCTGGTCCTCCTCGTCGCCATGATCGGCGCCATCGTGCTGACGCACCGCGCGCGCGAGGGCGTGCGCCGCCAGAACATCGCCCGGCAGATCGGGCGCCGGCGCGAGGACACGCTGGAGATCGTCAAAGTGCGCCCGCGCCAAGGGATATGAGGACCATGCTCGCGATCGGCCTCGCCCATTACCTGACGGTTGCCGCGATCCTGTTCACGCTGGGAATCTTCGGCATTTTCCTCAATCGCAAGAACGTCATCATCATCCTGATGTCGGTCGAGCTGATACTGCTCGCCGTCAACCTCAACTTCGTCGCCTTCTCGGCCTTTCTCGGCGATCTGGTCGGCCAGGTCTTCGCCATGTTCGTGCTGACCGTGGCCGCGGCAGAGGCGGCGATCGGCCTCGCCATCATCGTCGTCTATTTCCGCAACCGCGGCACCATCGCGGTCGAAGACATCAATCTGATGAAGGGTTGAGCGGGTGACGATCGCCGCCGTCTTCCTGCCGCTGCTCGGCGCGTTCATCGCCGGCTTCTTCGGCCGCTGGATCGGCGATCGCGGCGCGCAGCTCATCACCTGCGTCGGCATCAGCCTCGCCGCCGTGTTCGGAATCATCCTCTTCGCCGAGGTGGCGCTGGGCGGCCAGACGCGCGGCACCGATCTCTTCACCTGGATCGACACCGGCGATTTGCAGGTGCAGTGGGCGTTGCGCTTCGACGCGCTGAGCGCGGTCATGGTAGCGGTCGTCACGGTGGTGTCGGCCATGGTCCACATCTATTCCGTCGGCTACATGGCGCACGATCGATCGATCCCGCGCTTCATGTCTTATCTCAGCCTCTTCACCTTCTTCATGCTGATGCTGGTGACGGCCGACAATTTCGTGCAGCTCTTCTTCGGCTGGGAAGGGGTGGGCTTGTGCTCCTATCTGCTGATCGGCTTCTGGTATGACCGGCCCAGCGCCAATGCCGCGGCGATCAAGGCCTTCATCGTCAACCGCGTCGGCGATTTCGGCTTCGCCCTCGGCATCTTCGCCGTCTACTCGCTGTTCGGCTCGCTGCACTTCGCCACGGTGTTCGACGCGGCGCCCAATTTCGCGCATGCGCCGTTCAATTTCCTCGGCATGCATGTGGACGCGCTCACCGTCACCTGCATCCTGCTGTTCGTCGGCGCCATGGGCAAATCGGCGCAGATCGGCCTGCACACCTGGCTGCCCGACGCCATGGAAGGCCCGACGCCGGTCTCGGCCCTGATCCACGCCGCGACCATGGTGACGGCAGGGGTCTTCATCGTGGCGCGGCTGTCGCCGCTGTTCGAATACGCGCCGACGGCGCTCGCCGTGGTCTGCGTCATTGGCGCCACCACCGCGTTCTTCGCCGGCACCGTCGGCATGGTGCAGAATGACATCAAGCGGGTGATCGCCTACTCGACCTGCAGCCAGCTCGGCTACATGTTCTTCGCCGCCGGCGTCTCCGCCTATTCGGCCTCGATCTTCCATCTGATGACCCATGCCTTCTTCAAGGCACTGCTGTTCCTCGGCGCCGGCTCGGTCATCCACGCGCTCGCGGGCGAGCAGGACATGCGCAAGATGGGCGGGCTGTGGCGCGTCATCCCCATCACCTACGTGCTGATGTGGATCGGCAACCTGGCGCTCGCCGGCATCTGGCCGTTTGCCGGCTACTACTCCAAGGACGTGATCGTCGAAGCGGCCTGGGCGTCCGGCACCGGCGCCGGCCTCTACGCCTTCTGGCTCGGCATTATTACCGCCTTCCTCACCGCCTTCTATTCGTGGCGACTGATGTTCCTGACCTTCCACGGCGCGCCGCGCGCCGCTCCTCCGGTGATGGCGCACGCGCATGAATCGCCGCCGGTGATGCTGTGGCCGCTCTATGTCCTGGCCGCGGGCGCGCTGGTGGCGGGCAAGCTCGGCTACGACTTCTTCGTCGGCGAGGAGCGCGAGACCTTCTGGGGCGATTCGATTCTGGTTCTGCCCAACCATGCCAGCCTCGAGGCCGCGCATCACGTGCCGCTCTGGGTCGGCACGCTGCCCTTCCTCATGGCCGTCCTCGGCATCGCCGCGGCCTGGGTCGCTTATATCTGGCGGCCGGAACTGCCGGCAATCGCGGCGGAGCGCTTCCGCGCGCTTTATCTCTTCCTGCTCAACAAGTGGTATTTCGACGAGCTCTATGACGCGCTCTTCGTGCGGCCGCTCACCGCGCTCGGTCGCGGCTTGTGGAAGCAGGGCGACGGCGCCGTGATCGACGGGTTCGGGCCCGACGGGCTCGCGGCCACCACGGTCCGGCTCGCGGTGCGCGCCAGCCGGCTGCAGACGGGCTATGTCTATCACTACGCCTTCGTCATGCTGATCGGCGTGGCGACGTTCGTGTCCTGGTACCTCCTGCGGCAGATCTGGTGAGCGGCGCCATGGAAACCTGGCCCCTCCTGACGCTCGTCACCTTCCTGCCGCTGGCGGGCGTGCTCTTCATCCTCGTGCTGCGCGGCGAGGCCGAGGCGGTCGCGCGCAACGCCCGCTGGATCGCCCTCTGGACTTCGCTCCTCGATTTCGCGCTCTCGCTGGCGCTGTGGGCCTATTTCGATCAGACGCGCGCCGAGTTCCAGTTCGTCGAGCATGCCGAATGGCTGCCCGGTTTCAACATCTCCTACCACATGGGCATCGACGGCATCTCGCTCTTCTTCGTGCTGCTGTCGACCTTCCTGACGCCGATCTGCATCGTCTCGAGCTGGGTGTCGGTGACGTATCGGGTCAAGGAATACATGATCGCCTTCCTCGCGCTCGAGACGCTGATGGTGGGCATGTTCTGCGCCCTCGATTTCGTCGTCTTCTACATGTTCTTCGAGGGCGTGCTGATCCCGATGTTCCTGATCATCGGCGTGTGGGGCGGGCCGCGGCGCGTCTATGCCGCGTTCAAGTTCTTCCTCTTCACGCTGCTGGGCTCGGTGCTGATGCTGCTCGCCATCCTGGCGATCTACTACCAGATCGGCTCGACCGACATTCCGACGGCGATGAGCTTCGATTTCCCGCGCAAGATGCAGACCTGGCTCTGGCTCGCCTTCTTCGCCTCCTTCGCCGTCAAGGTGCCGATGTGGCCGGTGCATACCTGGCTGCCCGACGCCCATGTCGAGGCGCCCACCGCGGGCTCCGTCATCCTGGCGGGCGTGCTGCTGAAGATGGGCGGCTACGGCTTCATCCGCTTCTCGCTGCCGATGTTCCCGCTGGCCTCGCAAGACCTCGCCATCTGGATCTTCGTGCTTAGCGTCGTCGCCATCATCTACACCTCGCTGGTGGCGCTGGCGCAGGAGGACATGAAGAAGCTCATCGCCTATTCCTCGGTGGCGCATATGGGCTTCGTCACCATGGGCACCTTCACCATGACCTCCGAGGGCCTCCAGGGCGCCATGGTGCAGATGCTGAGCCACGGCATCGTCTCGGCCGCGCTCTTCCTCTGCGTCGGCGTCGTCTATGACCGCCTCCATACGCGCGACATCGCCCGCTATGGCGGGCTCGCCGACAACATGCCGAAATACGCCGCCGTGTTCATGGTGTTCATGCTGGCCTCGGTGGGCCTGCCCGGCACCAGCGGCTTCATCGGCGAGTTCCTCGCCCTCATCGGCACCTTCCAGGTCAACACGGCCGTGACCTTCCTCGCCACCACCGGCATGATCCTCGGCGTTGCCTACATGCTCTATCTCTATCGCCGCGTCGTCTTCGGCACCATCACGCGCGAGGACGTGCGCGCCATGCTCGACCTCGACTGGCGCGAGGTCGCCGTCTTCGCGCCGATGATCGCCATCGTGCTGTGGATGGGGGTATATCCCGATTCCTTCCTGCGGCCGATGCAGCCCTCGGTGGCGAATCTCATCGAGCGCGTCCACCTCGCGCTGCGCCAGGACGCGGCAGCGCAGCTGGCGCAGCGCTAGGACCGGGCGATGTCCGTCGAGCTCCCCAATTTCCTCCCGGCGCTGCCCGAGATCTTTCTCGCGGCGAGCGCCATGCTGCTGCTGCTCATCGGCGTGTTTCAGCGCGAGGACCATGCGGCACGCGAGGTGTCGTGGCTGGCGGTGATCGTCCTGCTCATCGCCATCGCTCTCGTCGCCACCTTCGGCTTCGAGCGCCAGGTCGGTCTTTACGGCCTCTTCGTCACCGACGGCTTCGGCGTCTTCATGAAGATCCTGGTGCTGATCGGCGCCGCGCTGTCGATCGTCATGTCGCTGCGCTTCAACGAGCGCGAGCGCATCGCGCGGTTCGAGTATCCCGTGCTGGTGCTGCTGGCGACCACCGGCATGATGGTGATGATCTCCGCCAACGATCTCATCTCGCTCTATCTCGGCCTCGAGCTGCAGAACCTCGCGCTCTATGTGCTCGCCAGCTTCCAGCGCGACGCGGTGCGCTCGACCGAGGCCGGGCTCAAGTATTTCGTCCTGGGGGCGCTCTCCTCGGGGATGCTGCTCTACGGCGCCTCGATGGTCTACGGCTTCGCCGGCAGCACCAATTTCGACACGCTGGCGCACAGCCTCGGCGGCGGCGACGCCTCCTATTCGATCGGCCTCATCATCGGCATCGTCTTCGTCGCCGTCGGACTCGCCTTCAAGGTCTCGGCCGTGCCCTTCCACATGTGGACGCCCGACGTCTATGAGGGCGCGCCGACGCCGGTGACGGCCTTCTTCTCGGTCGCGCCCAAGGTGGCGGCCATGGCGCTCTTCATCCGCGTCATGATCTATCCCTTCGGCGACCTGCTCGAGCAATGGCGGCAGATCATCTGGTTCATCTCGGTCGCCTCGATGCTGCTGGGGTCGTTCGCCGCCATCAATCAGACCAACATCAAGCGGCTGATGGCCTACAGCTCGATCGGCCATGTCGGCTACGCGTTGATCGGGCTTGCCGCCGGCAGCGAGGCGGGGGTGCGCGGCATCCTCATCTACCTGGCGATCTATCTCTTCATGAATGTCGGCACCTTCGCGGTGATCCTGTGCATGCGCCGCCAGGGCCAGATGGTGGAGCGGATCGACGATCTCGCAGGCTTGTCGCGCTCCCAGCCGGCCTTGGCGCTCGCGCTCTTCATCTTCATGTTCTCCATGGCCGGCATCCCCCCGCTCGCCGGCTTCTTCGCCAAGTTCTACATCTTCATGGCGGCGATCGATGCACGGCTCTTCGTGCTCGCCGTGATCGGCGTGGTCAGCAGCGTGGTGGGCGCCTATTACTACATTCGCATCGTCAAGCTCATGTATTTCGACGAGCCGGTGGGCGCTCCCTTCGACCGCCCGATCGGCGCCGAGTTGCAGGCTGTGTTGGTCTTGTCCGCCGTCGTCATCCTGTTCTTCTTCATTTTCCCCGGCCCGATCTCCGGCGCCGCCGACGCCGCGACGGCCGCGCTCTTCCCGGGATGACCGCGCCGCCGCGGCTTTCGCCGTTCTACCGGCTGGTGAGCTTCGCCGAGATCGACAGCACCAACGACGAGGCAAAACGCCGGGCGGGCGCGGGCGCCGCGCCCGGCACGCTCGTCTGGGCGCGCGCGCAGAGCGCCGGCCGCGGCCGGCGCGGCCGCAGCTTCATCTCGCCGCCGGGCAATCTTTACCTGTCGATCGTGCTGCGCCCCGACCGGCCGGCGGCGAGCGCGGCGCAACTCGGCTTTGCCGCCGCGCTGGCGCTCGGTGACGCCATGCTCCCGCTGCTGCCCAGGCCCGAGGGCTTGCGCTATAAATGGCCGAACGACGTGTTGATCGATGGGCGCAAGGTGAGCGGCATCCTGCTCGAATCCCAGGCGGCCGGCGAGGGCAGGCTCGACTGGCTGGTCGTCGGCATCGGCGTCAACCTCGCTTCGTTCCCGGAGAAGGTCGACCATCCGGCCATCTCGCTCGCCGCCGCCGGCGCCCGCGCCGTAACGGTCGAAGCCCTGCTGGAGGCGATCGCCGGGCGTTTCCAGTTCTGGTACGAGCGCTGGCGGGAAGAGGGCTTCCCGCCGCTCCGCGCCGCTTGGCTCGCTCGCGTGCAGGGCCTCGGCGAGAGGATCCGCGTGCGCCTCCAGGGCGAAGAAGCGAGCGGGCGCTTCGCCGGGCTCGACGAGGACGGCGCGCTGCTGCTCGAGGACGGGACGACGCAGCGCCGCATCGGCGCCGGCGACGTCTTTCCCGCTTCCGGCTGAGAGGAGGCAAGATGCTGCTTGCCATCAACGCCAACAACACCAACACCGTCTTTTCCGTGTGGGAAGGCGACCAGCTCAAGGGCGAGTGGCGCTCGGCCACCGATGCCAAGCGCACCGCCGACGAATATGTCGTGTGGCTCGACCATCTGCTCGCGCTCGAAGGGCTGAGCCGCCGCGACATCGACGGCGCCATCCTGGCCAGCGTCGTGCCCGAGGCGAATTTCAACCTGGTGACGCTGTGCCGGCGCTATTGCAACAGCGAGCCGCTGGTCGTCGGCGAGCCCGGCGTGGTGCTGGGCGCGCGCGCGCTCGTCGACCGGCCGGAGGAAGTGGGCGCCGACCGCCTGGTCAATACGGTCGCCGCGCATGACCGCTACAAGACGCCGCTCATCGTTGTCGATTTCGGCACCGCCACCACCTTCGACGTGGTCGACGGCGACGGGAATTACTGCGGCGGCGTCATCGCGCCGGGGATCAATCTCTCGCTCACCGCATTGCACATGGCCGCGGCGAAGCTGCCCAGCGTGCGCATCCGGCGCACCGACCATGTCATCGGCAAGGACACGGTCGCCTGCATGCAGTCGGGGTTGTTCTGGGGCTATGTCGGGCTGGTCGAGGGGCTGGTCGCGCGCATCAAGCAGGAATTCGGTCAGCCCATGGGCGTGATCGCCACCGGCGGGCTGGCGCCGCTCTTCGACGGTGCGACCGCCGCCATCGAGCGGACCGACCCCAACCTCACGCTGTGGGGCTTGCGCATCGTCTACGCGCGGAACCGCAAGCCATGAGCGACGCGCTCCCGGCGCCGAACCGGCCCGACGAGCTCGCGTTCCTCGCGCTGGGCGGGGTTGGCGAGATCGGCATGAACCTGTCGCTCTATGGCTATCGCGGGCGCTGGCTCATGATCGATTGCGGCATCTCCTTTGCCGACGACACCTTGCCCGGCGTCGACGTGATCATGCCCGATCCGGGCTTCATCGCCGAGCGCGCGGACGAGTTGGCCGGCCTCGTGGTGACGCATGCGCATGAGGACCATATCGGCGCCATTCCCTATCTCTGGCCGCGGCTGCGCTGCCCGGTCTACGCCACGCCCTTCACCGCCGCGGTGCTGCGGCAGAAGCTGATCGAGGCCGGGCTCGAGCACCAGGTGCCGATCACCGAAGTGCCGATGTCCGGCAAGTTCAGGGTCGATCCGTTCGAGATCGAGCTGGTCACGCTCACCCATTCGATCCCCGAGCCCAATGCCGTCGTGCTGCGCACGCCCCTGGGCACGGTGCTGCACACCGGCGACTGGAAATTCGACCCGGACCCGCTGGTCGGCGCGACCTCCGACGTGGCGACGCTGCGGCGGCTCGGCGACGAGGGCGTGCTCGCCATGGTCTGCGATTCGACCAACGCGCTCCGGCCGGGCGAGGCTGGTTCGGAAGCCGATGTGCGCAAATCGCTCATCAGCATCGTCGGCAACTGCAAGAACCGCGTCGCCGTCGCCTGCTTCGCCTCGAACGTGGCGCGGCTGGAATCGGCGGCGGCCGCCGCCATCGCCCATGACCGGCACGCGGCGCTGGTCGGGCGCTCGCTGTGGCGCATCGACCACGCGGCGCGCGAGACCGGCTACCTGAAGAACGTGCCGCCCTTCCTCACCGACGAGGAGGCGGCATACCTGCCGCGCGACAAGGTGCTGCTGATCTGCACCGGCAGCCAGGGCGAGCCGCGCTCGGCGCTGGCGCGCATCGCCGAGGACGAGCACCCCCAGATCGTGCTGGAGGAGGGCGACAGCGTGATCTTCTCCTCGCGAATCATCCCCGGCAACGAGCGCGCCATCGGCCGGCTGCAGAACCGGCTGGCCGGCCTCGGCGTCGAGCTCATCACCGAGCAGGACCATCTCGTCCATGTCTCGGGCCACCCGGCGCAGGACGAGCTTATCCGCATGTACCAGATGGTGCGCCCGCGCATCGCCGTGCCGGTGCATGGCGAGACGCGCCATCTCATGGCCCAGGCGAGGCTCGCCGAGCAATGCCAGGTGCCGCAATCCATCGTCACCCGGAATGGCGAGGTGGTGCGGCTCGCGCCCGGGCCCGCTTCCGTCATCGGCGAGGTGCCGACGGGACGGCTGGTGGTCGACGGCACGCGCCTCCTGCCGTCCGGCGCCGAGGCGTTGCGCTCGCGCCAGCGCATGACCTTCAACGGCGCGGCGCTCGCCACCATCGTCGTCGATGCCGAGGGCCGGCTGCGCTCGCCGCCGCAGGTCACCGTGCAGGGCATGGGGGCAGAGGAGGAGGACGCGTCGCTGACCGAGGAGCTGCGGCAGCGCGTCGAGCAGGCCTTGAGCGAGCTCGGGCCGCGCGAGCGGTGCGACGATGCCGCGCTGCGCGAGGCGGTGCGGCTCGCCGTGCGGCGCTCGCTGCGCGCCTGGCATGGAAAAAAGCCGGTGATCGAAATACATTTGGTCAGGATCTGACGGGAGCAGCGCATGATCGGCAGGCTCAACCACGTCGCCATCGTCGTGCCGGACGTGAAGAAGGCGGCGGCGGTCTACCGCGACACGCTGGGCGCCAAGGTGTCCGCGCCGGTGACCCTGCCGCCCCATGGCGTGACCGTGGTCTTCGTCGCGCTCGACAACACCAAGATCGAGCTGCTGGAGCCTTACGGCGCGGACTCGCCGGTGCGCAATTTCCTCGAGCGCAACCCGAGCGGCGGCATGCACCATGTCTGCTACGAGGTCGCGGATATTATTGCCGCCCGCGACAAGCTCAAGGCCGGCGGCGCGCGGGTCGTCGGCGACGGCGAACCCAAGATCGGCGCCCACGACAAGCCGGTGCTGTTCCTGCATCCCAAGGATTTCTGCGGCACGCTGGTGGAGCTGGAGCAGGTCTAGTGGCCGTCCGGGCAAGCTCTGGCCGCGCCCTCGCGCCGACCCGCTGCGGGCCAGCCGCATGACTTGGTTCGAGGGCATCGTCGCTTATGTCATCATCTGGTGGGTGGTGATCTTCGCCGTCTTGCCGTTCGGCGTGCAGCCGGCGCCCAAGGGCGACCCGGGCTATGCCGCGGGCGCCCCGGCCAATCCCCGGCTCGCGCTCAAGGCGGCGGTGACGACGGCGGTCGCCGCCCTCATCTGGCTCGGCCTTTATGCGGCGGTGCGCGCCAACCTCGTGAGCTTCCGCGCGCCATGACCACGGCTTATTGCGCGGCGGCGCCCGGCCACCCCTTCCACGGCCCCTACCATGCGAGCGAATACGGCTTCCCCTCGCGCGACGACCGGGTGCTGTTCGAGCGGCTGGTGCTGGAGATCAACCAGGCCGGCCTCTCCTGGCTCACCATCCTGAGGAAGCGCCAGGCCTTCGCGAAGGCCTTCGCCGGTTTCGACATCGACGCGGTCGCGGCATTCGGCGAGCGCGACAAGCAGCGGCTCATGAGCGACGAGGGGATCATCCGCAACCGCCTCAAGGTCGAGGCGGCGATCGACAACGCGCGCCGCCTCCAAGCCTTGCGCCGGAGCCACGGCTCCTTTGCCGACTGGCTCGACGCGCATCACCCGCTGTCCAAGGACGAGTGGGTCAAGCTGTTTCGCAGCACCTTCCGCTTCACCGGCGGCGAGATCGTCGGCGAGTTCCTGATGAGCCTCGGCTACCTGCCGGGAGCGCATGAGAAGACGTGCCCGGTATATAGGCAGATCCTGAAGCTGGCCCCGCCCTGGAACAGCGCCGCACCCTCGCGCGCGGCGGCGGCAACAACGATGGGAGCGAAGCGGAGGCGCAAAAAATAAGGCAAGATCAACGCTGATCTTGCCAAAAGCTTTTTGCAGCTAAGACTGCGGTCTTGTTGTGAGGGCGGTCTCCCCCGACCGGCGCTTAACGGCAACTCCTCCCTAAACCTGGGCCTCGTCGCGATCTTGCGTGCGACATTCAAGCCGGGAACGATTGTACGAGACGTCTCCCGTCCCGTCACGCACATTTTTTACATGGCGGTGCCTTTTTTGCCGGCAATGAAAGTGGAACCGTTCACAGCACCATAAATTTGACGAGGAACAGGGCGGCCAGGACAACCACAGCGGGATTCGGCAGGCGTCCCGCCAGCAGCTTCACCGCGGCATAGGCGATCAGGCCGAAGGCGATGCCGTTGGCGATCGAGAAGGTGAGCGGCATGATGATTGCGGTGACTACCGCGGGCGCATATTCCGTGACGTCGTCCCAGTCGAGTTCGGCCAGGCCGCGGGTCATCAGGCAGGCGACGTAGAAGAGCGCCGGTGCCGTCGCATAAGCGGGCACGGTGCCCGCCAGCGGCGCCAGAAACAGGCTCAGCAGGAAGAGGAGGGCCACCACCACGCCCACCAGCCCGGTGCGCCCGCCGGCCCGCACCCCGGCCGCGCTCTCGATATAGCTGGTGACGGTCGAGGTGCCGAGGATCGCGCCGGCGATGGTGGCGATCGAATCGGCGATGAAGGCGCGGCCGAGCCGCGGGATGCGCCCGGCGGGGTCGACCAGCCCGGCGCGGTAGGCGACGCCGACCAGCGTGCCCGTGTTGTCGAAGAGATCGACGAAGAAGAAGGCGAAGACGATGGTCACCAGGCCGATATCGAGAGCGCCGAGGATATCGAGCTTGAGCAAAGTGGGGGCGAGGCTCGGCGGCAGCGAGAAGATTCCGGCAAAGGGCGAGACGCCCGCCAGCACGCCGACGGCGGTTGCGGTCAGCACGGCGATGACGATCGCGCCGGGCACGCGGCGGGCATCGAGCGCGACCATGGCGAGGAACCCGGCGACCGCCAGCACCGTCGCCGGCGATTTGAGGTCGCCCAAACTCACCAGCGTTTCCGGCGAGGCGACGACGATGCCGGCGTTCTTGAGGGCGATGATGCCGAGGAACAGGCCGATCCCGGCAGAGATCGCCATCTTCTGCGATTGCGGGATGGCGTCGGCGATCCATGCGCGGATGCGGCTCAGGCTCAGCACCAGGAACAGCACGCCCGACAGGAACACGGCGCCGAGCGCCACCTGCCAGGAATAATGCATGCCCTTGACGACGCCGTAGGTGAAATAGGCGTTGAGCCCCATGCCCGGCGCCAGCGCCAGCGGGTAATTGGCGTAGAGCGCCATGATCAGCGTGCCCAAGGCCGAGCCAAGGCAGGTGGCGAGGAAGACCGCGCCCTTGTCCATGCCGGCGTCGCCCAGGATCATCGGGTTGACGAACATGATGTAGGCCATGGTGAGGAACGTCGTGAGCCCGGCCACCATTTCGGTGCGCACGGTCGTGCCGTGCGCCGCCAGCTGGAAATAGCGCTCGAGCATGGTCCCCCCGCGTGCCGCCCTCTCGCGCGGGACGGGCGGCGCGTCATATTGGCCGGGTTCGGCGAGCCCGGCTAGCTCTCGCGTACCGTTCATGGACAGCGCCCCGCCGCTTCCCTAGAGTCCGCCGCGCCCTGGGGGCGCCATCCGCGAGGTCCCATGCGTCTTTCCGCCTATTTCCTGCCGCTGTTGCGCGAGAACCCGAGCGAGGCGCAGATCGTCTCGCACCGGCTCATGCTGCGCGCCGGCATGGTCCGCCAGTCGAGCGCCGGGATCTATTCCTGGCTGCCGCTGGGCTTCCGCGTGCTGCAGAAGGTCGAGCAGATCGTGCGCGAGGAGCAGGACGCCGCGGGCGCGCTCGAGGTGCTGATGCCGACCATC